>CEON01039017.1_pt1 | contig 14089 bp, 9 predicted proteins | sample 530291 | NCBI WGS metagenome assembly CEON01 (sample SAMEA2619888, study PRJEB7988) | marine metagenome | biome: marine biome (ENVO:00000447); feature: surface water layer (ENVO:00002042); material: "saline water (ENVO:00002010), including plankton (ENVO:xxxxxxxx)" | depth 5 m
TATTACCATCATCTGGTGCTGATTTTACGAGTAGAGTTAGAAAAGATTTTGATTCAACATTAGTTAAAGTTTTAAATTGGAGCACAACACAAATACAACATGTTGAAGGTCCATTAAATAGTTTCAAAGTAATAACAGGATTGGAGAGTAATAAAGTCTCGGCCAATACAATAATTAAGGATAACAAAGGGAAAGATATTTTACTATCAGATAGTGCAGAAATTTTATTTTTACCTGATTCACCATCCGCGTAAAACATATAAATAAAGGTAATTATGGCAGCTATAATCACAGATAAATTAAGAAAAACAAGTACACAAAGTTTTATAAACGATATATTATTTGATTCGCCAGGAGACCATTATATCGGAATTGGTAAAACAGATAAGTATGATGGTTCAGAAAATCTTGCTACTTTCCAACCACCTAATCCAAATAATAGTGTATTCGAAAGAGAAGATGTTGATAATAATCTAATAGGAATGGTTAAATTAACATCTAATCGTGTTCAACGTGTAATTCCTAGAGTTAACTTTCAAATCGGTCGAGCGTATAAAGTATACGACCCGTATGACCCAACTTGTTTTGAACTTACTGGTTCTATATTACCATGCTATGCTGTATATAATTCTAAAGTATATCTTTGTTTAGGCAATAATAATTTAGGTGTTACCTCTCAACAAATTCCCCATACGACAGTTGCAACTGGCCCAAATAATTTAGTTGGAGAAGCTTATAGTGCTAGTGAATTAGGAACTACAGCTGATGGTCCTTATGGTGCATTAACAAATGGAACAGACGGATATACATGGGCATTTGTTTGTAATGAAGATACTTCTGTTAATTCTAAATTTTCAGATTCAAAAACATTTTTAAAGATAACTGAACCAAGTGCAGCTCAAAAACATTTTGCTCAAAATGGTACTGGCGGATTGGTATATGGATTTAAAATAATAAATGCAGGTGATGGCACTATTACTAATGGTGTATATGATGCTAAACTCATAGGAAATTATATTGATGAATCAGCTGATGGTCTTCAAGGGCCTCGAGCATTACCTGATAGTACAGCAAATGGAGCTACCAATGTTCAAATAACTGTAGCAAATGGAGTTGTACAACCAATTACATGGAATATAGGAAATGGACAAACATTAGCAGCAGCTACAGGAGACGATTCACCGAGTGAATCTAGAATCCAAAAAGTTAGTTTAGTATTACCTGATTCGTTTGATACTAAAGGAGTTGATATTGTACCATTAGTTGCACCAGTAAATGGATTTGGATACGACCCACTTGATGATTTACCTAGTTATTATGCAGGAGTATCTGCTGATTTAGAAGATACAGTTGATGGTGCTATTCCATTGAATGTTAAATATAGACAGGTATCATTAATTGCTAATCCTACAATTCACGAAGATAGCCCTGGAAGTGATTATCCTTTACATAAAGAAGCGATCAATTCACTTAAGAGTTTTGGGGTTGTTGGTTCAACACCTACTACTTTTGATTTCTTAAATAATGAATACTTAATAGAACAAATTTCAAATAGCGCTTCACCTTCTTATACTGAAGCTCGAGCATTTGTAGATTATATTGCATCAGCTGATGATACACCAAATATGTATAATATATATTATCATCAAAATAGTTCAAAAGACGTAAATAAGAAAATGTTTAGAGATGCAGATGCAACAGGTGTAGATAATGTCGGCGGATATTTAAGAATTATTAATAATTCTACTGGCTCTACTGTAGTTGGATATGATAATATTGCATATGCTGTTCATAGAGATAGTGATATCAAGAGCGCTGGAGGTTCAGAATATAAACACGGAACAGGGGAGATAATATTTGTCGAAAATATCCAACCTATATCTAGGTCAGCTGGCCAGGTTGATAAACTTAGACTAGTATTACAATTTTAAATATGAGTAAACCATCTACAACTTTATCAGAGTCTCAGCCTTACTATGATGATTACAATGCATCAGGTAACGCAGAGAAAAATTATCTTCGTATTCTTTTTAAGCCTGGAGTATCAGTTCAAGCAAGGGAGATGAATCAGTTACAAACTGCTCTTCAAAATCAAATTGCTAAATTGGGTGGCTATCATTTTAAAGAAGGTGATTTTATTTTAGATGGTAATTGTTATTTCCAAGATAATGTAGATTTCATTGATATACAATTTACTTCTGGTATTGATGACTATGTATCAACTGATGCTTTAGATTCTTATAAAACATTTGCAACAGATGTAGCTTCCAATTCTCCATACGTAAGTTATGGAGTTGTATCTTGTGATATTATTGCTAGACAAACTTTATCTCTTACTGATAGAATTTATAGATTCTATGTTACATATCAATCACAATCTGATACAGCAAATAAGTTTCCACTTGGTCCATTAAAAGTTGCAACACCAATATCAGATTCTAGTGGAAATAGTTTAATTGTCAGAGGTACAACTATTGGTTCAGTAATTAAAACTGGATTCTCTGCAAGGATTCATATTGATTCTGGTATATCTTTTGTAAAAGGAAGTTTTGTTTATAATGATAATCAAGATATATATGTAGAGAAAACTGAACAAGCTAAATTATTAAATGGAGATGCAGCATTAGTAGTCACTGAAAAAATAGTAACATCAGTTACTGATTCTAGTTTAAATGATAATGCAGCAGGGTATCCTAATTATACTGCACCCGGTGCTGATAGATATACTATAGATTTATCTCTTAAATTCTTAACAAATGATTCATCAATATCTGGTCTTCCTGCTAATAGTGTTAGTGTTATAGCATTACCAAATACTAATATTGATTATAATATAGCATTAAATGTGGTAAATAGTCAAGGAATTTTACCATTATCTGATAGACGTTCTAATTTAAATGATATTTTAGCTCAAAGAACTTTTGATGAAAGTGGACAATATTTCTTAAATCCATTCTTAATTGATTTACAAGATGCATATAATGATGGTTATAACAGAGGTAAATTTGGTCCTAATATTTCAGAGAATTTAAAAGAACAATATGATGGTCAGTATATGATTAATCTTGAGCCATCTACTGCTTATGTAAAAGGATATAGGGTTCATAGAGATGATAAAATATCTATCCTTGCAAATAAAGCTCGAGATACTAAAGCAATAGCTGAACATAAATTTGATGCTCTTCAAGGTGGATATATTGAAGCTGATTTTATGTTTGGTCTTCCTAAAACTGTAAAAGATGATAGCCCAAACACATATGCATTCCTTTATCAAGGTGGATTAGCTAAATCAACTATTAATCCCGATTTGTATACCAATCAAATTGGAACTACTAAAATCAGGTCTGTAGAATACACAGGTAAAAAATATAGAGCATATTTAGATTTAGACCAAACTGTAGTATATAATGAAGGTCAGATTTTAGGAATACCCGGTATGGATGGCCGAGGTAATTCTACAACATTCAATACTAATGATAAGATATATTCTAGTCCACAAGTATTAGGCGGATTATTAATGAATAACTCGCCGGGATATGGTATACCATATCCAGGTCAGTCATTTACAAATGGTGATTCAGGTGGAGATACCACTCGTGATGTTACTAAACCTCATATAGTCTCGACTGCAGATGGCAGCATAAAACACATAAAGGTTGTATCTAATTTCCAAGAAAACCAAGCAGCTGGTGTGGTACAAAATTTTTCAGCAGCTTCAACTAAAGAGATACCTGGTCAAGGAACTGGATTAGAATTAAAAATCACTTTAAAAAGTGATGGTAACGAGGCCGGAAGTATTGAAAACATAGAAATTTTAAATGGTGGCCAAGGTTTTGCTCAACAAGATATTTTAGAAATAGACCCTGCTGCTTTTGGAGCTGATTCACCAGATACAGCAGCAGCAGGTCACCCAATTAGAATGCGCTTGTTATTAGCTAATATTGCAGGACAAGCAAACTTATCTAATGCTGGAGTCAATCTAGCTGTAAATAAAGAAGAGCCTGGTGGTGGAATAAAAAGAGCAAAATATTTAATTGGCCCAGCCGACCATGTTGATTCTACTGCATTTGATTCACCTGATAGATGTTGGTTCTATGCTGGTGATACAGATAGATTCGAATTAAAAGGACAAATTGGTTCTAATTTCTTATATCCATTAATGATTGCCGATGGATATAGTTCAATGGATAAATCTATTGTATATACAGAAAGAGTTAAACTATTAGGAAGCTCTTCGATTACATCTGCTTCAACTTCAGCATCATTTACAATATCAACTGGTGAATTTATATTTGATGATACCAACAGTTATATTTGTACAGATGTTGATGGTACTCATATTCCATTAGCATATGTAGTTAGAAGTAATAATAATCGTACAGTTACAGTTCATTTTGATGCTGGTACAATAAATAGTCGAAGTAATTCAAATACTAGTGTTCATCAAATTAATACTGGTAAACCAACATTGATGGCATCAAGGACAGCAACTGCAGTTGCAAAATCTAAAACAGTGAGAACTGTCACTCTTGGAACACAAATTAGTGGTCCACTAAAAAAAGGTGATACATTTGATATTGGATTAACAGATGTTTTAACATTTAAAATAGTTGAAGATAATTCACCTTTCTTAACTTCTTCTTACAAAGATGTATTTAGTTTAGATAGTGGTGTAAGGCAAAATGCTTATCAAAATGGTAAAATTGTTTATAATGGAGATGCTGATTTACCAGATACATTTAAAGGAAATGTAACGGTTGACTATTTTGAACATAGTGCAACAGGAACATCTGCTGATAATACTTTCTTCTCTATAGCATCTTATGATATAGGTGCTGGTGAAAATCAAGTAAGATATAAAGGATTACCAGATTTCAACGGAGTACCGGTATCTGAATTTTTAGATTTCCGTTCTAGTAATATAGATTTAGACCCAAATAGCACAATTACAGTAACTAACTTAAAACATTATCTTCCAAGAAAAGATAGAATTATAGTTACAACTAATGGCGAGTTTAAGGTAATTGAAGGTGTGGCTGAAGAAAAACCACAATTCCCTAAATTACCAGATGATTGTATGCATCTATATGATTTACATTTACCACCATTTACATATTCAGCTAAGTCAATAAAAGTAGATTATATTGACCATCGTAGATATACTATGGACGATATCGCTGGTCTTGATAAGAGAATAGAGAATTTAGAATATTATACCTCAACAACATTATTAGAAAATCAAGCTCAAGGAACAGATTTAACTGATGGTTCTGGTACTAGATTTAAAAATGGTATCGTCGTAGATAGCTTTGTGAGTCATGCAGTCGGTGACATTTATGACCCAGCTTATTATTGTGCGACTGATGCAGAGGTTGGAGAATTGAGACCAGGTTATGATACTAAAAATATCACAATATATAATGATGTTCCATTCTGTAATAAAGATGTATTCTATACTGGTTCAACAAAAACAGCAGGAACAGTTTCGGGATTGGATGCAGCTGAAACTATAAGATTGCCTGTTATTGCAGAAAAAGAATTAATCACACAATTACAAGGAAGTACTGCACTAAGTGTTAATCCATACGATGTAGCAGCTTATGTTGGTGTAATGAAACTTTCACCAGAGTCTGATAACTGGAAAGAAGTAAGACGTAAGCCAGATGTAATTACAGACGGTGGTACTGATGATTTAGCAGTACTTGAATTTTTACAAAGCGGTGGAGTATTCGGAACACAATGGAATGAATGGGAATTTGATTGGCATGGTATTAAACAATCTGGTAAAGGATTTAATACATCAGGTCATAAGAGAAAAGCTGCAGCTAGTGGTGATACAGCCATATTAAAAGCTATTAAAGATTCTGCTGGTCAGATGAGCTCATTCCAAATAAAGAATTTAAGATTACCACAACGAGTTGAAGATGTTACTTGGGCTGGTCGACCAGACTTAAACCCAAATAATCCTAGAGTTCCAACGAAACATTATAAAACTACAGTGAAATTCTCTGGTACTAGAACTGGTATTCATTCTCGTAAGAAAGTTTCGATTGTTGAAAAAACTTCTGATAAAATGGTTAAGAAAGATTTCGTTCCATTTATCCGTTCAAGGAAAATATATTTCAATATTAAAGGATTAAAACCTGATACTAAATTTAATATATTCTTTGATAAGACTCAAATAAATGATTATTGTCAAACAACTTCGACAGTAAATAAATATACTGCACCTACTAACCCAGGTACTACTCAACATTATGCTGATTATTACGAAATGGCAGGGGCAGCTGCTCTTGCTCAAGCAGACTCTGGAGAAGGTTCGGTCGGAAGAAATGCTAACTTAAGGTCTGACTCTGCAGGACAAATGCAAGGATACTTTATTATTCCTAATACTAATGCTTTAAGATTTAGAACTGGTGTCCGAGAAGTTAAGGTGACTGATGCTGGCATACCCGACGACCCAAATGCAATGTCATTTGCTCGAGCTACATATAGTGCTCAAGGTGTAATGGAACATCATCAAAGAACTATTACATCAATTAGAAAGATAAGTGTAGTTACAGTAAATGCAAATGATAGTTTTGAGAATGCAACTATTAGTCAAAATACTAAACAATATTATGACCCATTAGCTCAGTCATTTATTGTAGGTGAAAGACCCGAAGGTGTATATCTAACTAGTATTGATTTATATTTCCAAGCTAAACACGATAAATTACCATTGACAATGAGATTAGTATCGGTTGAAAATGGTATACCAACTATAAATGTTATTCCATTCTCTGAAGTAGTTAAACTTCCAGTTGAAGTAAATATTAGTAATGATGCTTCGGTTGCAACCACATTTAGATTCGAAGAACCAGTATATTTACCAGCTACATCAGAATATGCAATTGTAGTATTATCTAATTCACCAGATTATAAAATGTGGTTATCTGAACTTGGTGGAGATGATGTTCTTACAGGTCAAAGAATAGCTAAAAACCCATACGCGGGTGTATCATTTAAATCTCAAAATGCAGTAACATGGACGCCTGACCAAGAAAAAGACTTTAAGATGGTTGTCAGATATGCTGAATTTGGACCAGTTGATGTTACCGGAAAATTAACAGGTGGAGATATTGTAAAAGCAGTTTCAGCTGATGGTACAGGACATGGAGATTTCAAAGCAGTTGTTCCAATAGATTATAGCTTAGCTAATCCAACAGCAGCAGAGAATAAACAAATCGAATTTAGTGGATTATTATTAGATGCAGAAACTTTGGAATTACCTGATACACGAGTTGATTTCTCTGCGATAATTAATAATCAGATGACAGGTGGTTCATCTCAAGAAATATCATTAGTACCTGGTGAAGCTTATTACTTTGATGATATTCAAAAGATAACAGACTTTGAAGATAGGTCTCAATTCCAATTAAATGCTACACTAAGTAGTAAGATTGCGACATTAACACCACAAATAGATTTAGAAAGATTATCGTTGACAACAATTAATTATGTTGTTAATGGTGCTCAAACAATTGATACATCTGACTCACCAAATGGTGATACGGAATTATCTGTAAAACATGGTAAAGCTAAAGCAAGATACTTAACAAGGTTTATAGGATTAGACACAGCATCTGACAGAATAAACGTATTCATGGATATTAATAGACCAAATGAATTATGTGACGTTAGAGTATATGTTAGATTTGGAAGTGATGAAAACTTTACAAGAATGCAAGGAGACGTAATTCAAGTAACTGGTGATGATAGCACTTTCCTTGAAAATAAATTCCAAATTGATTTGGGACCTGCATATTTTGAAGCCGGAGCTAAAGGTTCTACAGGAACAACAAAATCACAATTTGATGAATTCCAAATTAAAATTGTAATGTTAGCTGATAGAACTGGTAATACTTCATCTACTAGAACTGCAAGAGTTCCAAAAGTTAAGAATTTCAGAGCGATTGCAACGACATAATATGAATAATTTACAACCATACGGAAGAGTTGATATAGAAGGTAAACAGAATATTGAAAGAGATTTACATAGTAAAGCTCTAATAAATAGTGATATCGAAGCATATAATCAAAGATTAGCTGATAAGAAAAGATTTGAAGAAATGAATCGATTAAAAAAAGATGTTAATGACATTAAAAATGTTTTAGGAGAAATTTTAGTTAAATTGGACAAGTAAATGAGTTTATATACAATATCGGAAACAACGCAATCAGTCGGAACAGGAATAACTGTAACTGATACGTTAGATTCTTTTAGAAAAAAAGTTAATACAGTTGCTACAGATTTAAGCACCTTACACACTCAGGCAATTAGAGGTGGAGGTTCTTCTATTGCATTTGATGCTAATCAAAAAGAATTACATAGAAATATTGCAACTGATTTTATTAGAATATCTGGTGGTACAATAGCTGATGGTAGTCCAAGCATTGGTTCAAGATTAACTTTATTTGGAGGTTCAGATACTAGTAATCCAAATGTTGCAAATATATTAAGTGACCATTTACATTTAAGACACCATAGTAATCAAACTGATATTTTTCCACATGTTAATATGGATTTTGATAGAAGTAACTCACCATACATGTTTACATTTAATAGTTATGGAGATTATACTAACCCATCAAAAGCAGTAAATATATTATCTAATGGGTCACTTCAATTAGCTAATTTTGCTGGTGTAATGGACGAATTTGGAGATTACGATTCTTCATTAAAATTATCTAATAAAGGTGCACTATATTTTGATACAACTGGTAGTACAATTAGACTATTTGATGGTACAGGTTGGCCTAAAGTTGTATTAGAAACTACAGACGGAGTAATTCAATTACCTACTTCTTCATCTGACCCTTCAAGTAATTTAGCTGCAGGACAAATTTATTATAATACATCGATAAATAAACTTAAGTTTTATAACGGGTCGGCCTTCGAGACTGTATCATCATCACCATCATAAGGAAATGAATAATGGCAAAACCAAAATCAAGAAAAGAATTATCTGATTATTGCTTAAGAGCATTGGGTGCGCCTGTAATTGAAATTAATATTGATGATGACCAGATTGGTGACAGAATAGATGATGCATTTCAATTTTATCAAGAATATCACGCAGATGCCACTATCAGACGATATCGTAAACATCAAGTAACTGCTACAGATATTACAAATAAATATATTACTTTACCTGAATCATTTATATATATTACTAGAGTTCTTCCTTTTAAAGCGAATGCTGGTGGTACTGGTGATTTCAATATCGAATACCAAATTATGTTAAATGATATCTACGATCTTCGTGGACCAGGTTCTATTCTTCATTACGCAATGAGCCAAGATACTTTAGCATTGATTGACCAAATCTTTGATGGTAAAGACCAGACAGTAAGATATAATCGTCACATGAATCAATTATTTATGGAAACTCGTTGGGGAACAGATATCAAAGAAGGTCAATTTGTAATTATAGAAGGTTATGAAACAATTAATCCAGCAGATTATACAGATGTATATAATGATATTTTTCTTAAAAGGTATCTCACTGCACTGATAAAACGTCAGTGGGGAACAAATCTTAAAAAGTTTGAGGGTATGCAACTCCCTGGCGGTGTAACTATTAATGGACAGCAAATCTTTGAAGAAGCCAATGAAGAAATTCAAAGGATAGAAGAAGAAATGCAATCTCGTTATGAGATGCCACCACTAGATTTTATGGGGTAAAGCATGGCCAGAAATACATATTTTAGTCAAGGTTCAGAGAGAGAAGCAAATCTTTACGAAGATTTGATAATCGAGTCTCTTAAAATATATGGACAAGACGTCTATTATATCCCAAGAACAATTGTTAGTGAAGATAAATTATTCAATGAAGATATAGAATCTAAATTTGATTTCGCATATCTTATTGAAATGTATTTAGAAAATACTGATTCGTTTGAAGGTGATGGGACATTACTATCTAAGTTTGGATTAGAAATAAGAGACCAAGCTTCTTTCATTGTCGCTAAGAAAACATTCGAAAGTTCTGTATATGGAACAACACATTCTAGACCAAACGAAGGTGATTTAATTTATTTAACTTTAAGTAAAAGTTTGTTTGAAATTAAATTTGTAGAACACGAACAACCATTTTATCAATTACAAAATCTTCCTGTATACAAATTACAATGTGAATTATTCGAATACACTGGTGAAGATATTGACACAGGAATTGCAGGTATCGATAAGATACAAGAAGAGTTTGATACAAGAACTAATGTAAACTTTACTTATGGAGGTTCTGAAAAATTCTCTATCGGAGAAGATGTCAATATAACATATGCAGATGGTGGTAGTGGAACAGCAGAAGTATTGGCTGCAGATAATATTAATTTAGTTTTAAGTTTAGGACAATTAGCATTTACAGATGGACAAGTTAGAGTTATTGGAAGTGGTGCTGTAATTACTGGAGTTAAATCAGGTGCTGTAGGAAATGTTGGTTCGATTGTAGGATTAAGTGATTCACCTGCGTATACAACTTATACAGATGACCCATACGATGATAATAGTGATTTTGAAATTATCGGTAATAATTTTGTAGACTTCAGTGAAATAAATCCATTTGGGGAGATTAATCTATAATGTTAGGTAGTTATTTTTACAATGCAACTATAAAGAGAGTGGTATCAGTATTTGGTACTATCTTTAATAATATTACAGTGGCTCGTCATAATGGTAATACAATAACTAACGTGTCGAGGGTTCCTTTATCTTATGGCCCAAGAAGTAAATTTCTTGCAAGGATAAGAGAAGAAGCTAATCTAACAGCAAATAAGATTGGAATAAAATTACCTCGAATGAGTTTTGAAATAACTTCAATCGATTATGATGCTGCTGCCAAACTTAATAAAATGAATAAGATTGTATCGGGTAATGAGGTAAATACTAGGACTTCTATATTTCAAAGTGTTCCATATACAATATCTATGGAATTAAATATATATGCTAAGAATCAAGATGATGCTTTACAAATTGTTGAACAAATCATTCCAACTTTTACACCAGATTATACAGTAACTATAAAAGATATTGAAGGCCCTGGTTCTAAAACAGATGTTCCTTTTATTCTAAATAGTGTAACATTTCAAGATGATTATGATGGCGATTTTACAACTCGAAGAGCTATTATATATACATTAGCATTTACGATCAAAGCTAGATTTGCTGGTGGAATCGGAGATAAAGCGATTATCAGAAGAGTTAAAACTGACATTGCTGATTTTAATGTTAAAGATAACAGAAGAAATTTAAATAATTCACCTACTGGTTTCCTAGAACAAATTGGAGTAAGTGCAGATTCTCCATCAGCAACTGTTAGAAAGTATGTAAGTTTTGTTGATAGTGATAATGTATATACTGTAAATGTTGCTGCTTCGAATGCTTTTGATAATAATGAACTTGTGGTTGGATTGACATCTGGGTTTGCAGGATTGGTAGTATCAACTAGTGGACAAAATATAACAATGACTAATTTGGAAGGTCTATTTACTGTAGGAGAAACATTGGTAGGACAAAATTCTCCGGCAACTTCAACTACTGTAAATAGTATTACATTACAATGAGTGATAAATTAGATAAAATAAATAAAGCATTAAGTGCTAATACTAAACCTTTAATGCCAGTAGAAAAAGAAGTTAATCTAACTACTGATGCGGAAGAAGATTATAACTTAGCCAGAGAAAATTTAAAAAGTCTTTTAAATAAATCTGATGAGGCTCTTGACCACATGATGCAAGTAGCATCTGAAGCAGAACATCCTAGAGCTTTCGAAGTATTAGCGGGTATGTTTAAGACATCTGCTGATATGACTTCTCAATTAATCGATTTGCAAAAGAAGCGTCATGAGCTTGATAAATTAAATAATGAACCGACACAATCAGGTGTCACAAATAATAACCTCTTTGTCGGTTCGACAGCAGAATTACAAAAAATGCTGGCAAAGAGAAAAGATAATGACTGATGGTTATAATGGAAATTCTCTTGTAAAAAGAGATGGTGTAACTCATAATTATACTAAAGAAGAAATCACAGAATATCAGAAGTGTATGAATGACCCTGCATATTTTGCTCGGACATATGCAAAGATTATCAATCTCGATAAAGGTTTAGTTCCATTTGATTTATATCCTTATCAAGAAAAAATGTTTAAACATTTTAATGATAATAGATTTTCAGTTATTCTTGCATGTCGACAATCAGGTAAATCTATTTCATCTGTAATATATATTTTATGGTATGCTATTTTTCACCCCGAAAAAACTATCGCTGTTCTTGCAAATAAAGGAGCAACTGCTAGAGAAATGTTAGCAAGAATAACTTTGGCTTTAGAGAATCTCCCATTCTTTTTACAACCAGGTTGTCGAGTATTGAATAAAGGTTCATTAGAATTTTCTAATAATTCAAAGATAATTGCTGCAGCCACTTCAGCATCTTCTATTCGTGGTCAATCTGTTAACTTATTATTTCTTGATGAGTTTGCTTTTGTAGAGAATGCTTCTACTTTCTATACATCTACTTATCCTGTAATCTCATCAGGTAAAGAGACTAAAGTTATTATTACTTCTACACCTAATGGTATTGGAAATATGTTTTATAAGATATGGGAAGGTGCAGTTCAAGGAGCGAATGAATTTAAATCTTTTAGAGTTGATTGGTGGGATGTACCTGGTCGAGATGAACTTTGGAAAAAACAAACTATATCGAATACTTCAGAAACACAATTTGCTCAAGAGTTCGGGAATCAATTTGTTGGTTCATCAACCACTTTAATATCGGCTGATTGTTTATTAGGAATGAAAGCTAAAGATGTATTAAAATCTACAAGAGGTATAAAAGTTTATAACGAGGTTGAAGAAGGTCATTCATATATAATGACAGTAGATGTTTCAAAAGGTAGAGGCCAAGACTATTCTACTTTTTCTGTAATAGATATTACATCTAGACCATTTAAACAAGTGTGTACATATAGAGATAATATGATTTCACCTTTACTTTTTCCCGATATTATAGTTCATGCTGCTAAAAATTATAATGAAGCTATTGTAATTGTAGAGAATAATGATACAGGTCAAGTTGTTTGTAATGGTATATATTATGATTTAGAATATGAAAACACTTTTGTTGAATCAGCGATCAAAAAAGGTGGTATCGGAGTAACCATGACTAAAAAGATTAAACGAATGGGTTGCTCTAATATGAAAGATTTATTAGAACAAAATGGTTTAGAGATTGTTGATGCTGATACTATATTAGAATTATCTACATTTGTTCCTAAAGGTAATTCATACGAAGCTGATAAAGGATGCCATGATGATATGGTAATGAATTTAGTTATGTTTGCTTGGTTTGTATCTACAGATGCATTCGGTGGAGTTGATGATGAAACACTAAAACAAATGCTTTATAAAGATAGAGAAGCCATGCTAGATGAAGAAATGTTAGATTTTGGATTTATATCTACTGAAACTAATTCTTCTACAGCAGATTATGAACAAATGATTGCCGACCAAAAGGCATGGAAAGAACTCTAGAAAGTCTAACTATTATAAATAGATACATTGAAATAAACTTGTTATGTTCACAAATTAAACGTATAATTAAATTAAATGAAAGGAAACGATTATGGGATTCCAAGTATCTCCAGGCGTTCAGGTCAACGAAGTTGATTTGACGAATGTAATACCAACGGTCTCAACTTCTATTGCCGGGATGGTCGGAAACTTCCGATGGGGTCCTGTGGAAGAAGTAACAACCGTTATTTCAGAGATTGATTTGGTAGACAAATTCGGTACTCTAAAAAGTACTGGAGCTACATCTACAGCAATCGCTGACGAAATCGCTGCCTACTTTTTACCTGCACAAGGTTTTTTAAAGTATGGTAGTAATCTCAAAATCTACCGCGCAACTGGTTCAGGTCAATTAAATGCAGCATCGGGTACTCACGATGGTGTTTTAATTAAGAATACTGAAGCTTATTCAGCTATGACCTCTGGTTTAACGGCAGATATTTATGCAAGATATCCAGGTACACTGGGTAATTCACTT
>CEON01011515.1_pt1 | contig 14083 bp, 5 predicted proteins | sample 530291 | NCBI WGS metagenome assembly CEON01 (sample SAMEA2619888, study PRJEB7988) | marine metagenome | biome: marine biome (ENVO:00000447); feature: surface water layer (ENVO:00002042); material: "saline water (ENVO:00002010), including plankton (ENVO:xxxxxxxx)" | depth 5 m
ACACAATCTAATATTTTTGGATTAAGTGGTTTTATATAAGTGCTAACTCCTTTACTATCTTTAAAAGCTTTAATTAGCCTTGAATGATCACCATGTTTACTTTCACTATTGTTACAACATTGTATCCACTTGTTTATTAATGATTTAGCTTTCAAAGTATTATTAAAATATAAAAATCCGCTCCAAAAAAAATACGGAGAAGAAGCGTTAATACTAGCTGCACAAAAATCAAACTTATCAAAATCAACTATTTCTCCGTCTAATTGTTGTTTATTTTTAAATTTTAAAATACTATCTATATCTATCCATATTAACGGACAATCAAAATTGTCCATACATTTTTTAATAAATTTAGGTTTGTATTTTGTTATTTCAAAATAACTTAATTCTCTACTTAATTTAGGATTTTCAATATAATAATTTAAACCTGCTCTATCTAATACTGATACGAATCTTTCGTAAGCTTTTCTATACGTTTGATTTAATGCACTTTTATCAAAATAAAAACTTATTATTTTATATTCCATTTAAATATTGCTTAATAACTTTTATTAAATCTTCATTTACTTTATCTATATTAGATTTTTCTGGTAATACTAACTTTACTTTTTTAAAATCAGTTTCAGGTTTTAAAATTATTCCTACTGACTCTGCATAGTCTTTAAATTTAGATCCATCACCGTTTAATCTATTACTAGGTTTCCACCATCCACATGGTATACCATACGCGTGAGCCAATATTATACCGTGCAACGATGTAGATATTAAAGTTTTATATCTATTCATTTCTTTAATGACAGATATTGGATTACCATTTATTAAGTCTATTTGATTATAGTGTTGAGTATCTACTTTTTTATAGTCTACATAGTGAGGGACAAATCCTAAATCAAACTCATTAGTATTTTCCATTGGCCAAAATTTACTAGCTAACAAAGCTGGATCTCCATATATATTACAGTTTACTTTATCACCTGTTAACGGACCTCTTACAGCTAAATATCTAGCGTTAGTTTCTATAGGATCAGATTGTCTCATTATTCCAGTGCCCCAAACTACATCTCCTGGTCTTATAAACTTAGCTATACTACCTATTGATATAAATTTATTATTAGTACTTTGTGGAACATATGAAGGATTTATACCTACTTTTTTCATTAAAAAAGGGTTTAATATATCACCCAGATTACCCGGTTTAGGACCCTTCATCCAAGTTGCTTTTAATGTTTTCATATTTTGTTTTTATTAACTTTTCTACTAGCTTGGAAATGCTCTATAACTGGAACAGCATCTTTATATAATCTTCTAGACAAGTCAAATATAAAAGTATATTCAGGAGGTAGATTAAAAGTTTTTAAATCTTTCATTTTATCTATTGCACTACCTAAATTCCATTGTTCTAAATTCTTTTTATTATTATTACTTTTGTTTATGCTATCCCATAGATCACAAAGACTTTTTGTTTTATCATTGTTTGCCATGTATATAGTTCCACTTAAACACTCATTTGGTCTCCATGTAAAATTTTCCCACCTAACAGCCACATCACAGTTTAGGTTATATAATAGTTCAGGCTCACTTCTAACTATAGCATCAGCATCTACATATAATATAGAGTAATCAGGATGCTTGTTTAACATTCTCTTTATAAACTTAGCTTTTAATCTAGTATTACCTTGCCAAGTTCCTGTACTAACCACTCCTTCTATGTCGTGATCTAGTTGTAGTTCGTTAAGAGATTTAATTAAATTTTTAGCTTGTGTTTCGTATAAAGTATTTTTAGTATAATAACCTATTACTTTTATTTTGTTCATCTAAATGGATTTGATTTCCTTTTACTTTTCGCAAATGGATTTGATTTCTTTTTAGTTTTAGTAAAAGGAGTTTTAGGTTTACTTGTTTTCTTTTTAGGTTTACTTGTTTTCTTTTCTTCAGGCATTATCATCCACTTAGGCCAACCTAATAACATAGCCATGCTCTGCCACCAGTCTGCTTCTTCTGATAGTGCAGCTTGTACATTTTCTATTTTTAATAACATTCTGTCTAATGGCACGTTAGTAGTAGCAGCAATAACTTTAGCAGCAGCTTTATAAGCGTTATTATCTATACTAAAACCTTTATCTATCATTTCTTTTCTACGCTTTTTACTATCAAAGTACCAAGCAGCTTGTCTAAGTCTAGATATTTTAGAACTAATAGGTGGAGAAAATTGAGTTAACTTCCATATCGAATCTACATACTCAGGTCTAGATCTACCAGCTCTTTCATATATATCAAGTAAAAAGTTTTTAACAACTGATACAGCAACACCTCCTATACCTAAACCTCTTAATATAGAGTCAGCCATTCCGTTAGCAGTGTCATATAATTTTTCTTCTTTCTTTTCATCATCACCATCACCAAAACCTATAGCAAACACAGCTTGTTGTAACGCGTTGAATATCATATTTTGTATGAAAGTATAGTAAACAATTTTACTTATATTTTCTTTAGCATCTCCTCTTCCATTTATTAAATCTAAATAAGCTTTCTTTGTTAACCTACCATACTGCATTGGAGTTACACCAAAAGTTAACGTTAACCTACCAAGATCACTAGACTGTTGTGCTGATATTTTACTAGGATCAGAAGACTGTTGTGACTCTTCAGACTTTTCTATAAATTCTGTATAAGCTTGAGCCTCAGCTTCTTTAACATCAAGACCTTGCTTAATTAAATTATTTATTCTATTTCTATAATAAGTAGCACCACCTGAAGCTATAGCAAAGCTATCCATCATTTGTGTAGGTAAATAACCTTTTGATAGTATATAACTGATAGCAGCTCTAGCTTTATTAGTAGCTGTTGCAGCTGCATTAGCTATTTCAGCTTCACTTATGTCTAGCTTTTGACCTTTACGTCTATCTCTTAAATAATTAGAGTTCATTAAGAACATAAAGTCTTTCCAATATTGGCTTTGATTAGCAAACGCTTTACCAGCTTGATAAGGGTTGTTAAAACTCCAATTAATAAAGTTAGTCATAGATATACTCTGCAACACAGCTGATCTCATGTTAAAGAACATGATAACACCAGTTGAGTTATTAATATAATCTAACACCCTATTACTTAACCTATTTCCACTAGCTAATCTATTTTTACCAGACTTCATTCTAGCTAATATATTTTCCATAGCTTCTCTATACTTAGGTCCATATATAGCTTCTAATTTATTTAAGTTCTTTTCAGAAAATATAAGATCAGCATTCTCTTGCCACTCTTTAAGAGCTTCAGCTCTATACAAAGTATTTAAACCATCAAGCAAGTCTGTAGTTATAGTACCTGCTAACCAGTCTTTACCTGGTTTAGTGTAATCATTGTTTTTATTTATAACTAACAGTTGCTCAGCAAAAGTTTGTAATGTAGGATTTGCTTCTATAAAATCAGTTAGCTCTTTTAAATCAGTTTTAGAAAGCCCAGGTATGTCATAACCCATTGCTGTCCATACATAAACTCTTACTGCTTGTTCATTAGTAAATCCAGTTTCATTTGTTTTTCTAAGCTCTGCAGGTACGTCTAACGTTTTCTTTAATGCTTTAAAATCATCCATTAAGTTTATACGCGCAGTGCTAATATCATGTTTAGCTCTAGCGTATGGATCTATTAAATGCTTTTTAAACCAAGCCATTTGTTGATCGCCAAGTTTACCTTTGGTTAACAATGGATATATTAAACCTACAAAATCTTCTGCTCCATAAGGTATCCAAAATTTAAACTTACCTTTGTGTGCTCCAGTTGTTTTAGCTTTTGCTGCAGAGTATTCTTTAAATGATTTTACTCCTGTAGTTTGCTCTATAATATTGTTAAAATCTTCATCAACATTTTCACTAAATCTTACTTTAGCTTGTTGTACTTGAGATTTAACATCTATTTGTGCTAACGCATCTTTAACAGCGTTAACATTACCTATAGCATCATCAGCAAAGTAAAAGTCATTATAACCTTCAGCTGCTTTATCAATTATCCATTGAGCTTTAGCGGCGCCTGTAGAATTACCTAATCCAGTAATATTAGCTAACGGTATATTTAAACCTTGCGATTTTAAAAATTCATGTATGGGTACTTGAGCTTCTGGTGCTCTAGCTGTTAATACAAATACGTCTTCTGTACCTCTTGCGTCTCTAATTTTTTCAGCCACCTTAAACAAGGGTCCTCTTCCACCGTCTCTAACAGTATTAAAATCAGTAAAGTCAAATGTGTATCCTTCGCTAAGTAGCCTTTCACCTTCTGCAGCAAACTCTTCGGCATTAAGTTCAAGTGTTTCATCTCCTTTTTTAGCAAATACAATATTATTACTTGTTGCTAATGTATCATCAAAATCAAACACTCTAATTTTTTTAACTGGTGCGTTAGGATTTCGTGCTACGTTTAAAGCGTTATCAACTGTAGCTGCATAACCTACCACTTCAGCTAGATTATCACTAGCTTTCATAGTAACTACATTGTTGCTTAATACTTTTTTATTTACATTATTAGCGGCTATCATTTGCTTTGATAACTTAACAGCATCAGCAACTTCTTTTACTTCTTTTTTAGTGTCTAAATCAAATAGACCATGCATAGGCCCACCGATAGTGTACTTGTTAATCCATCTAGTTATAGGTGAATCACCTATTTTATACCCAAAAGGCATAGTTGATTGAAACAAAGTACCAAAGTTGTCATTAAAGTCTACATGTATAATACCTACAGTGTAATTTTCTTGTAGCTTTTTAAGATCAACATCTGAGTTTTTATTATACACATAGTCAGCAATAGCTAGGTTAACTACCACTGCTGGTATACCATGCTCATACTCAAATTGTTTTTTACCATTTTTCTTTAATTGAGTTGTTGGTGGGTTTATAGGTAAGTATCTTAATCTAGCTGCAGATCTTATTGGTCCTTTCATATTAGCTCCAAAACCCGCGCTAAGCATGGCTAAGTTTTCATTGTTTCCTATGTTGTTGGTTACTAAATTGTCCGCGGCTTTATATACATTTACTACAAAATTAAAAGCTCTATCAGCATCTTTCTTACGTCTATTCAACTCTACTTCAGACATAGTATTATTAACCATTTCTTTAGTAGTACCTTGTGTAACTCTTCTTTGGGAATTAACAATCGCTGTGCTTTCATCTTTATATGTAAATACTACTTGTTCCACAGGGTAACCAAACATTGGTTCTGTTACTGTTCTAGTTTTTACACCAGTTATAGGATTTTCTTTTGTTGAAAACACTGGCGCTATAAATTGATCTATATAAGCTTGAGTATGACCACCAGATCCTTCATTAAAAAATGTCATTAACCTACTTGGATTATTACTACCATCTTCTAAACCAGCTTTGTAATGCCAGAATTCAGCGGCTAGCTCCAATGGGTTAATATAATTTTTTTTCATGTCATTAGCTAATAACTTAACAAAATTTCTTTGGCTATCTATTTTAGTTCTAAACAAATCAGTTACACTACCTACACCATAGAAATCAGAAATGCTTTGAGTTTCATTATTAGTTAATACATCGTTTATAAACTCTTCTACGTTAACATCAATGGCTTGATACTTGTTAATTAATCTACCATATGGCGCTAATATTCTATTTAGATCATTAACTATTTCTGTTATAGCTTTCTTAGGTAGATTAGGATATACTCCTTCTACTACAGCTCTTATTTGAGGTTTTCTTTCTTTAACATCATTACTTATACCATTAACACCAACCATGCTTTCTAAACCACTAAGTAATTCTTCATTGATGTTTTCATTTAAAGCGCCTGAAAATCTAGTATTAACTCCCGTCCCTATAGCTGCTGCAAAATTTTGTAGCATTTCTTTAGCAGCTTCATCTTTAGCTATGTTATTTAAATTTTCTGTTGGAAAAGCTTTGTCAATTACATCTACTATGTTATCGTTCATTGATTGCATAGTAACATCAAAACCAAATTGTTTAGCTATATTTTTAGCTAAAGCATCTTTTCTACCACGTTTCTCAAAGAACTCTATAAACTCTTCTTCTGTTGGATTTAATCTAGAATATAAATTAGGACCTGCGTTTGGATTAGTATATACTAAATCTCCAGTTCCTTCATATTGTCTTATCTGTGTTGGGTTTAAATTACTAGCCTCTAGTTTAGTTAACGTTTTTTGTTTAGCTAATCTTTCCATAGCTACAAGATCAGCTATGGACATATCTTTCATTATAGTTGGTCTAATGCCTTTCAAATAACTTTTATAAGCATCTCCTGTACCCATAGATTTTTTTATCTCAGTAAATAAGAAACTGTCGTAATTACTAGCTAACTCTTGTCTAACATTTTTATATATATTATTTAGATCAGTTATAGCTTGTGCATCATTAGGGTTTTCTTTTAGTCTAGATTTTACATCACTTAATTTTACAGTTTGACCTTTACGTTTACCTGATTTATAAGTGAACTCAAATTTAGGTAATCTACCTCCTATAACTCTTTCACCAGCTTTAACTACTGTATTATATAATTTACTATTTGTTTCTACACCTATTCCTTCTCTAAAACTTTTTCTTTGTTCGTCTAAGTTTATTTCTGAACTTGTATCAGCTATATCTAAAGCACGTGTACCTTCTCTTTGTTCACCTATTCTTTTGGTCCCCACAGGAGCTTGACCCTTAGTAAGTGTTTTAAGGCCAGTACCTAATTTTTGCTTAAGTCGTGCACCTATCCAACCTGCAAGATCATTACTTGTTTGAGGATTAAAACTTCTTATGTGCAATATTAAAGGTCTAATAGCAGCAGCAACTGCATCTCTATTTCCTCTACCTATAGCTAACAAGTCTTTGTCATACAACTCTAATAACTCACCTGTAACTAATTGACCTTCTCTTGTGTCTAAAAAATTTTGCCACTCTGCTTTACTTAAAGGTGCACCGTCTTCGTCTAATGCATGATCTCTATATATGTCTAATATTTTTTCTTCCCTGTTTTTTCTACGACCTGCTTTTTCTTCAGCTGTCTCCATTATGTTAGCTGAAGCTTTACTAGTAACTCTATCTATTATAGCTTCTCTTTTAGCTTTTTCTCTATCTCTAGCTTGCGCAGCTTTCTTAGTTTCTTCTATTACTTTAGATTGTTTGGCTGCTTCTATAGTTTCCATTGTAACTTGTCCACTAGCTATAGCTTTACCCATGCCTATTAAAAAAGAAACAGCATCATCCGCACCTTTAAAATCAAACTGAAGCTCTCCATTGGTGGAAGTACTTACGCCGTCTTTAGCTGCTTTAGCAAATAAAGATCCCATCTTATTATTCATGGGTACTCTGTCTTGACCCACTTGCTCTAAGAATCCCATTATAAACTCATCAGCTTTAGTGTCATCCATAGCTTGAGCGTCAAGCATTAATATTCTTTTTAAAACTGCATCTCCACCTTTTACTTTTTGAAGATAGTCTATTATAGCATTTTTCATAGGTACAAAATCCTCTGCATTTCTACCTAGTAATTTAGTAAATACAGCATGACCTATTTCATGTGTGCTAACTTGAGTCTTTTCGTTTGACACCGCGTTATCAACAACTACTAAAGAGTAGTCTGAAGTTAATTCTTCATTAGCTCTAGTAAATGAATTAATGTTAGCTCCGTTATTACCACGCTTTACACCAGCTTTAGCTTCTGCTATTACTTTATCTACATTTTTAGCATTTGCCTCTGTAAGTTGACCTTTGGACTCTAAGTCAGCTTTCATTTCTTCACGTATTTGATCTAATTTTTTATACGCTTCTTCTTTGGTTTGTACTTTGTCTAACTTTATATTTAAACCAAATTGTTTATTTATATTAGATACTTTTTCATAGTTAGTATTTACTTGGTCTTGTATATAAAGTTCTGTTGCTCTAGCTTTAACTTTCTTTATATCTACTTGAGCATCGTCTGATACATCTTTATTTTTTAAAAACTCTGTCCTAGCTTGTTGCATGTAGGAGTCATAAGCTTTTTTATCTGTTGATTTTAATAATGAAAAATCATTTCCAAAAGCATTACCATCATTCCAAACATCTCTTACAAACAGCTGATCATCAAAAGATTTTTTAAGTGATTCTAGTTGTTTTTGTTTTTCAGCTTCATTTATATTAGATCCTAATATAGTTTGAGCTTGATCTTTCATAGCTTCTATTTGCATAGTAGCTTTTACATAACTACTAAAAGCTCCACCTCCTAATGTGTTTTCTATATTAGATATTTTAGCTGATACTTGATCTTTGTAATCTTGTCGTTGTTCTTTTATTCTAGTTTCGTAATACTCTAATATAGATGCTTCTGCACCATTAGCTTTTAATTCTAAATATTTCTGCTCTAACTCTCTAGTATTATTTGCTAATGCTCTTGAATCTTTTAGTTTATTATTGCCAGTAAATCCAGCAGCTGCCATACCCATGATAAAAGGAGATGCAGACATACCAAAACCAAACATACCACCTACAAACATAGCATGATCTACGTTTTCGACAATTGGCCTACCATCAATCAAGTTTTGAGTTATTTGTGTAAGACCTTCAGCTACAGATTCAGAAACAGTAGACAATGGAATAAAGCCTGCTTCTTGTTTAAAAAAAGCTTTCATAGCTTGACCCTTCTTTAACATTTGTTCTTTACCCATTCTATTAATAAGCGAGTTGCCTCTCTTAAGTATAGGTACTGTAGTTATTCTTTCAAACACCGCCTCAGCTAAACCATATCCTGTAGCGGCAGCTAAATCTATCCAGTCACTTCGTAGTTTACCTTTGTAGCTTTCTGTATAATCTCTACCCATCCAGTAATCACCAGCTGTATAAGCTCCTAATATAACAGGTCCTGCAGTACCTCCTGTTGCTACTAATGTAGTTATAATAGGTATTTGTCTTGAAACTTCTTGAGCTAGAAAAGTTCCAAAGTCTCCACCAAACGCTCCTTTACCACCCCACTTAGTAGCGTGGAATTGTACATCTTTAGCGTAGTTATCTTTAATCTCATTCTTAAGTTCTACATATTCAGAACCTACTCCTTCTATAATTTTATTATTAGTTCTTTCGCTTAAGTCCATGAGATCAAATAAAGGACTTAAGTTGTCTTCAAATTGTTCAGGTGTTACCGCTTCTAAACCCCATTTAAATACTGAGTTACCTACTTCTTGTACTTTACCTCCTACTTTTCCAGCGTAGTATAATCCACCCATAACAATATCTGAAAAACCTAAACTTAAATCTACCCAAAATTTATTCCATACGCTGTAGTCTCTTCTTAATAAATCCCATGCCGCATCTAAATCACCTGATTCATCTTGTAGATCCCATACTTTTTGCCTTTGCTTTAGTAATCTTTTATAATGAACATCAGCAGAGGCAACAGCGTTACTGTAATCATTCCACAAAGACTCACTTACTATTTTTCCATTTTCTAATTTAAAAGCAGCTTCACCTGGATCTGGTTTTGGAAATTCTTCTACACCTTTATATATTTTTTCAAAATAATCTATCAACATAGAGTTTTGAGTGTTAGTAAACTCTTCAACTTCAATGTGTATTAATTTTTGTAGCTCAGCAGATTTTTGTATATTAATATCTTTAGATTCTATATTAAATCCAAGAATTTCAGCTTTCTTTTTGTTTCCTACTTTAGTTAAATAAGCATCCCAATGCTCTTCCAGCATTTGTGATTTTGTTTCTTCGTATCTAACATTAGCAGTATAGTTTAATATTTCCTCTCTTGTAGGTGCAGGTTGACCAGCTCTTTGCCTAGCTGTTTCTAATTCTATTTTAGATTTATTATAAATTTCACTACCCGGTCCCCACCATTCACCAGTTCCTTCAGCATCTGTTTCAGACTGTAAAGGAATTGTAGCTCTATCTGCTACTTCTTCTGTTACAACATTTAAACGTCCTGCAGGACTATTAGCCCACGTGCCATCAGGAGATAGATCAATTTGAGTTAAATAAAATTCAGTTACAGCGTTATCAGCTTCTTCACTATATGGATTATCAATTACAGATTGTGGAAATAGCCAATTTGGATTGGAAGCAAACATAGCGTTAACTTTTTCTATAAACTCTATACGTGAAGATTTACCACCTACTTTTGGGTTAGCTATAAACTTAGACATTGGTCCTAATTTAGTTTGCACCTCTTGGTACCCACCAAAATTTTCAGCTAGATAAGTTTTTTCATAATCATTTAAAGCTATTCCACCTTCAGCAGGATTAGCTTTGTCAAATGGTGTATTAAGTATTTTAGCATATTGATTTCTACCTTCAGATCTAGACTCGCTTGCAGCATCTAAATCAAAGCCGTTTGTATTTATAAAATCAATTAAATCAACTTTTGCTTTTTGAAGTTTTTTATTATCATTTCCGTCAATTCTATCCCATGGTATCCTTAAAAATTTATTATTAGGAGAAGTTACCTCTAAAAAAGTTGCACCAGTTCCTCCAATGTATGAACTTTCAAATTTATAATCTGGATATTGTCTTTTTAAAAACGGAATAGTCTCATCATCTAAATCAACGTCTTCAGCTTGAAAAAAATAATCTCCAGATTTAGTATCTTCTTCTAAACCTGGCTCGTTAAATGCCCAGCTATGTGCACCTATATTTATTTTTTCTTCTTTACCTTGTTTATTTACTCTAGTTACAGGTATTAATGGGTTTACTATATTAGCTTCTTGTACTAAAGACTCTTCGTTTTGTAAATTTGTTATACGTTCTAAATCAGCTTCATAAGCTTTTTTAAGAGTTTTTATAGCACCTTGATATTTAGAATTATTCTTGTCTAGGTTACCATCTTTATCTGTATATTGAGCTTTTACTTTAGTTAAACTATTATTTAAATCTTCATCAAGCTTTTTCTTTCTTTTCGAGTACAACTCCGAAGAAGAATACCCCGATTGTGATACCGTAAAAGCTAAAGTATTGTCTTTCTTTTCCGGCGCAAGGTCTGTGATTGAAGAGCTTGCGCCTTCGACCTTTCCCACTTTTTCAGTATCTGAACTATATGGAGCATAACCACCTACGCCAGTAAAGTATTTATTTCTAAATAAATTAAAACCTGTATTAGGATCAGCAACATCATCACCTAATAAATCTTTTTCTTTTAAGTATTGGTAAAATTTAAATTGCGAATCTTTATCTTTTAAATTATTATTTACTGAATTATTAAAACTTTCATCAGAACTAAGATCAAATCCAAACTCTGTCATCATATCAGGATATAAACCTTCAAAGTTTTCTACAGCTTTTTTTAATTTCCTTAAGTCAGTTGTTATAGGCTCAGTTACTTGTATCATATTAATTAAAATTTATTTTGTCCTCTCCAATAGTTTGCTTGAAACTCATTCATTCCATATCCTCCATAAAGTCTATTTCTGCCTATAGCATTTATAGTACCGTCTTGTTCTAGATCTACACCACTAGCATCGTATAATGGATTTACTTTAGTGAAGTCACCAACCGTTTGTCCTGGAACACTGTATATCATATTAGTACTTATATTTAAATCTGGTAATTTTCCATTTTTAATATGTTCTGCTACTGTCATTAATTTATCTTCTTCTTCACCAGTATTTTCATTTACGTAAGGTACAGTAATTTGTTTAGCTAATAGTTCTTCACCAGAAAATATATCATCTTTATTTTTTATACCTACAGGAAATTGCCCTGTTTTGAACTGCTTTGCTATTTGATTTGCTAAGTTTTGATTTGGGTCAAATACATGATTATTAATTGCAATTATACGCTTATTATGTTCGGCTAATGCTTTAGCATCTTTCATATACTTAGCTTCTTGTTGTGAACCAGGTTTTACTTCCTGCACGTTTTCAGCAATTACTTGTTCTGAATGAGAAGCAAACCTACCATAAACCCTAGCGACACCATTAATTGCTTCACCTCTTATATCTTCCTGTATCTTTATGTAATCATCTTTTGTGATTTTACCATCGTTAGATGTAGGATCTAAACTTTTTATAGCAGCGTATTTCTTATTTAATCTTTTTAAGTAATCCTCTGAATAAGCAGTACCAAAAGTATTCCAAGCTAAATCTTTATATTTTTCATCAACATAACCATCACCAGTTAATTGAGTCCAAGTTTTATCAAATCCAGGTAATGTAGTTGAATTTTTTATTTTAAGTCTAGTAGATGCGTCACCTAATACTGCGTCAGCTGCATCAACCTCACTTAATGTAGATGTAGTTATATACTCTCTACCATTCCAAACTCTTTCTACTTTTTTTGCACGATGTAGTATTCCTCCTTGTTTAGTCCACTCTTGCATTTGCTTTTTAGCTTCAGCTCCTTCAATATATTTATTTAATAATAAATCTTTTTCTCCTATAGTTCTATCAGATAATTGCTCACCAGTAGCTTTAAAAGCTTGTACTTCCGCTATTATGTCATGAGGTTTATCAACTTTAACCTCCTGAGGCGGTGATGCACCAGTATCCATGTAGGTGTAAGTTAACATAGGTCTACCATTCTCGTATACTATTTCTGCTTTGCTTGCGCCACCTGAAACAAGTGGAGCATCAAATTTAATATCATCAGCGTATTCATCTAACCCACTATTGGTTAATCTACCCATATATCCATTTTGTTCTTTAGCTTTAGTATTACCTGCATAAGTGGTTAGTTTACTTTTAGATAAAACCGCATATTCACCCAGCATATTTAATTCTTGATATGCATTATCATACGCATCATTATAAGCTGCCATATCTTCGTCGCTAGCTCCAGGACTCATGGCTCTTACTTCTAAAGATCTTAAATAATCAGCTGTCTTTTTTATATGACCAGTAAAAGCACCATTTAAAACAGATGAACTTGTATTAGTTTTGCTTGTAAAGTTTGAAACAAGTTGATTTCTATTTTTATTAGCATTTTGTATTACTGCTTCTATTTTTGCTCTTTTAATTCTTTGACTAGCAGAAAATTCTTTTATGGCATTTGCTAATCCTGAAGTAGCAGAAGTAGCAGCTTTTTGTATAGCACTTATACTTTGTCCTGTATTTACGTTTACTTTTCCTTGCATAATTTATGTATTAATATGATGGACTACGACTGATTTGGTGGTGTGATATTAGTCGTTGGTGGTTGTACACCAAAGTTTTCTTGTAATCCAGCTTGCATTAAACCGCCAGATAACGCACTACTTGCATCACCAACACCTTGCATTAAAGCTGCTGTAGCTGCATCTTCCATACCTAATTGTCTGCTTAAGTACAAATCAGATAAACCATATTGTCTATCTATACCTGCTTGTTCTCGTGCATCTACTCTTTGAGAATATCTTTCTTGACCTGCTATAGCTTGTTGTTCTATTGCTAGTAGTTGCTGTTGAACTTGTGCTTCTCCTTGAACTCGTAACTCTTGATTTCTAACTTCTTGATTTTCAATTGTAGAAGCGACGTCGCGTTTACTTTTAGCAGCTGCATTAGCCAAAGCAGTTGCGCCACCAGCACTAGTTCCAGTAGCTATTAAAGTGTCTAATGTATTAGCTAATGATATATCAGCTTCTTCAATAGCTATGTCAGCAGCCATAGTAGCAACTCCTAAATTAGCATAAGGATTTGTAACTTGATCTTTCATAGCTCTAATATCACCAGCTGGATTATAAACTGGCTGTCTATTATTCTCTAATTCTTGAGCTGCGTTCAATGCCGCGGTTCTTTCGTCTTTAGCGTCTTCTGCTTCTTTATTAGCCATAATCATATTAATACCAGTTCCTACAGCTGTTACAGCTAAACTACCTACTATCATCCAACTCATAATTTATTTTTTATATATTCATTAAAATCTTCATCTGTCAAAGATACAATATCTTTTTCTAGTTCTTTTAAGTCTTGTGTATTGGTAGGATTTTTATGTATGTTAACAAAAATAGAATCTTCATTAGCATATATTACTCTTTTCTTACCAGGTGGTGACACTACATAGCAAGGAGCTTCAAAGTCTTCAACATCTTCTTTGCTAGCCACTGTTAAGTGACCAGTTAATAAAAACCATACATGCTCATGATTATGTATAGCTCCTACTACAAGTGTACCTTGCTGCATTGTCAT
>CEON01084522.1_pt1 | contig 14064 bp, 6 predicted proteins | sample 530291 | NCBI WGS metagenome assembly CEON01 (sample SAMEA2619888, study PRJEB7988) | marine metagenome | biome: marine biome (ENVO:00000447); feature: surface water layer (ENVO:00002042); material: "saline water (ENVO:00002010), including plankton (ENVO:xxxxxxxx)" | depth 5 m
CCCTAATTCTTTTATAATTTCATTTTGTCTTTTATTAGCTTCTCGTAATGCTTTACCTTTTAAGTTATTTGCGGTTTTAGTTGTTTGTATTTTTATTAATTCCCCTACTAAAGCTTGGTTTTCTTTTACTTCTTTTCGTATTTTAAATTCACCTTTATATAAATTAGATAAATTACCAGCAGCTCTTGGTGCCATCATACCTCCAGATGTAATAACAGTATTAGCAAAAAAATCTTTATCTAAACCTTCTAATAAACTTACATCTGCTTTTAAAACATATCTATCAAGAGCTTTATGCCCTATGTCTGTAAGACTTTCTTCAATTAGATTTATAGCACTTGCTTGAGTACCTATTTTACCTAAACCCGAAAGAGTTTTACCAGTAACATTAGCAGCAAAATTAAATTTATTTTGATAAATTCCTTTTTTAAATTCTTTAAGCCCAAATTTACTTACAGATTTTTGAGCTGCTTGTACAAACTTTAAAGATCCAAAACGTTCTGCATACGAAGCCACACCACCATAACTATAAGATGTAAAAGCTTTTTGTACTAAACTGTATTTTGTTTTAACTTTAAGATTTTCAATGTCTTGATTAATGTCAGCTATTTCTTCTGGATCTGTAGTTTTTTCTAACATTTTTTCAAGTGCAATAATTCTACTTTTAGCTTTTAAAGCATTTAATTCTATATCTCCATATTTACCACCAGTTTCTGAAACAAAGAAAGTGCCTGTACCTGCTCTTAATCCATATAATTGAATTTTTTTAGCTCTTTTTAATGCCGCTTGTCTTGCAACCCCTGTTAACCCAGTTAAACTAGCTCTACCTGCCATAGCACTTCCACCTGTAGCAAGTGTTGTAAGTATAGATGGTGTATTATCTGCAGTAGAGTTATGAAACCAATCCCAAAAATCAACTTCTTTTCTATCTAAGTCATCTAAAGTATAGGCTTCTGGTATTGTTTTTTCTCTTTTATCAGCTAATTTTTTATTATAATCTTGAGCTAATCCTTGAAGATAACTTATAGTATTATTATATGGTACTTCATCATATTCATCAGTTCCCCACAGATTTAAAAAGTTTGTGCTTCTTATAAGTTCAGCTCCTTTTACACCTACTTGAGCTGTTAATAAAGCTGTATTAACTGTACCGCCAGCAAAAAAATCTTCCATAGCCATACCAACTCTTGTACTCCAAGTATAATCTAGTTTTAAAGCATCTTCTAAAACTTTTCTATTTTCTAAATCATACTCATCTGATTTAAGTTTGTTTGTAAAATCTTCTACAGAGCCATTAATGTTTTCAGCTTGTAAAACTAAATCATTATATAGTTTATTTAATCCAGCTGTCTCATATTCTTGAGTTAGTTGTTGATATTGACCTACTAAATTATTATATTTTTCAATAACCTCTGGAGGTGAATTAGGATTTATTTTTCCATAATCATTAGTTAAAGTTTTAATTTCTGATTCTATATTATTAACTTTACCAACCCAAGCTTTTTCTTGGTTTTCATATTCAGTTAGATTTTTTTCATATTCTTCTTTTTGAATATTTATACCATTAGCTATTAAAATTAAAGATTCATTTGCTTCATTTACATCTTTAAACTCTCCGCTACTATTAGGCATTATTTTTCTAATATGATCAGGAACTTCATTTGTAAGATCTTGAGCTGTTTGTTTACGAACCTGACCTGTAGATTGACTTAAAATATCTTGTATGTGTTTTTCATTTTCTTCATCAATAGGTTCAATAGCTTCAACTCCTCCATTTAAATATTGTTGGTATTGTTTATATTTTTCAGGACCTAAATATTCTTCAATTGGTATTGGTTCGTTTGTAGTTCCGGAAGGACCATATCCAAAGCTTGAAGTAGCAACTGGTTTAGTAGGAATATTAGCAAGATCAAAATAATTATTACCAAAAGTAGAATTTATATATTCAGGATTTAAATTTTTTAGTTCTTTTTGTATTTCATCATAAGTAGTTTGTGCTTCAGCTATACTTCTTTCTTTTTCCTTTCTTTTCTCTTCTGCCCTTTGTCTTGCTCTAACACTATAGTTTCTAACGTTAGGATTAGGTTTTACTCTTGGTTTTCTAGCTTCAACTTTACCTTTAACAGAAACGTTTTCTGTAGGTTTTACCTCATTAAGATTATATTTGCTAACGTATTCTTCAACAGATACTCCTGTTTTATCAGCAGCTTCTTGTACTTGAGCTAAAGTAAATTTATTACCATCGTGTTCAAACATAACGTCTGAACTCGGTGTAGTTATATCAGGAGTTTCAATCATTTTTAATTAGTATTTTCATATAAAAAAGGAGGAAGATTATTTCCAGAATTAGGATCTTTGTTTTTAGCTAACCATCTGTTTATTTCATTTTTAATAGCTCTTTCTTTTTGAGTATTACCTAATTTAGAATCGATCCATCTCATAAAAAATTGTCCTGCGCCAGCTGTACCTGCGGCAATAGCATCTAAATCAAAATCTTTTATAGTATCTAAATCATATGCAGTCACACCACCACCTTCAGTTCCTGAATCATCAATTATAACTTGATTTTTTTCTTTATTATATTCAACCTTTTGTATTCCTAAAGTATCTATATTTCTTAACTGTTGAACAATTTCTTCAATTGGTGTATTTTTAATTTCATTTATAAAATCTTGAGCGGCTACTGAAAAACCAGAAGTAGAACCAGAACCAGATCCACCACCACTACCTGTGGGTTTATCTTTTTTAACAGGACTACCTACCGTATTAAATGGCCGAACCTGTGCTTTAGCTTGTAATATTAAAGCTGATCTTATAGCTAATAATGATTTATCATCTAATTGAGTTTGTTGAAAGTTACCAACAGATAAATCATCTCCTACTTGGCCCATGCCATTTCTTTTTAATTCTGCATTAACTTCTTTTTGAATGTTTTTAGGTAAATTATCCCAGTATGCTTCAGCTCCATAATAATCACTAGCATATCCATCAGCTACAGAATGTAATATAGGAATTAAATTAGTAACAACAGCATCCATATTTGTTCTATTAATACCTTGAGCTCTACCTTCACCTACATCTATATATTCAAAATTAGGAACAGGTTGGCCTTCTGCATTTGTTGTCATTAAATATTTAGCAGCAACTTTATCTCCATCATAAAAACCTATATCTTTTAAAGCTTTAGAAATAGCTGCATCACTTTCAGGTATTATACCTGGTTCATATCCAAAAAACACATTTGCTTTTTCTATTGATGGTTCTTTTAAATTAGGACCTTCAAATTGTATAGCCCAGTCTCCATCATTATCTATAAACCAAGAGGCTTTCCCTGGATTTTTACCACTAATAATAGACATTTTTTTAGCCCACCCTAATGCTTTAGGATTACTTATATTTATATTACCTTGAGAGTTAGGAGATCCAGTAGAATCTTCATTAAATGCTGTAATAGCATCTTTCATTTGTAAAATAGTAGCTTGACCTGTGGTTAATCTTGATTTATATTCAGCAACTTGTCTTAAAAGCTCTCGTTGTTCTTCAGGAGTAGAAGCTTGTCTTGCTTGTCCTTCTAAATCACTCATAATATTAATTTGTTCCATGATCATAGATGACAACTGAGGATTATTAACACCAGCTTCTTTCATCCAATCCATAGCAGCATTAGTGTTTTTCTGCGTATTATCTGCAGTCCACTTTATCCACTCATTAGCTTCTTTTTGTCTTGCTGTTTCTTCAGCGCGTTGACGTTCCATATCAAGTGCAGCAGCTTGGTTTGTTCTCCTTATTGCATTAAGATATACATCGTTTGCTTCTGTATTTACAACCGTTAAAGGATTTTCATATGTACTTTTTGCGTTTATTATTGCCATAATTATTTATTTTTAACCACCTCCAGTAACAGGTCCTGAACTTCCAGCATTCCATTCACTAGCAATGTTACCTGCAGCACTTAAAAATCCTGGAACTGCACCTATAGCTTCTGTTATAAAACCTGCTTTTTGACCTTCGTACATAGTAGCCGCTTGTTGTTGACCAGTTAATTCAGCTTGTACTCTATTCATTTGTTCAGTTTCTCTTCTTTCTCTTTCGCCATATACAAATTGTTTTCCCGCTGCTTCAACTTGTTGCATTCTACCAGCTTCACCATATAATGCACTTTGTACTCTAATAGATTCTTGTTGTTTTGCTCTTTGAAGATTTGACTCTCCTTGAGCTCTTAATTTTTGATTTTGAGCTTCTTGCATTTCAATACTAGCACTAATACCTCTTTTACTTTGTAAAGCAGCTTGAGCTAAAGCAGTAGCTCCACCTGCAGACGCACCACTTGCTTGTAATGCATCTAAAGTATTTGCTAAAGCAATATCAGCTTCTTCAGCTTGAAACTCTGCAGCTTGAGTTGCAACACCTAAACTATTATATGGGTTAGATAATTGATCGCTTGTATCATATATCATACGAGACAAATCAGTAACTCCTTCAAAAGGATTAATAATTTTTTGTCTTGAAGCCTCTAAACTTTTAAGTTCTTTTTTTAATTTTCTTGCTTTGCGCTCAGCTCTTCTTTGTTGTTTACCTGCTCTTACTCCACCTGCTATTGCTCCACCTAATGTTGTTGCTGCGCTTACACCTGCAAATATTGTTGTTGCTGCTACTGCCATTTTAACTTATTTTTTTAATCATTTCATATGATGGGTCTTTATCGACTAACCAATTTAATTGTTTGTGTATATTAAGAAGAGATTTATTTCTTCCTATAGAAAACATATATTTCTTTTTGTTGTTTTGACAAAATATTTCTGCTGATTGAATTAACATTTCAATAGCACTTTTTTTATCTTTTTCTTTATAATCTGGATTAGATATAATCCACTCTAATAAAACAGCATCAGAATTTGTAAAATATAAAAACCCTGCTACTATTGGTATATTATTTTTTTCTATTATAAGACCACTTGTACCATTATCTGGTAAAAAGTCTTTAGCTGGAGCATTCCATTTAGGCCATGCTTTCCACCACGATACTAAAGTATCCCAGTCTTTTTCTGTAAGTTTACGTACTTTAAATTTCATTAAATTTTATTTTAATATGCAGATTCTACATAATCTGATGAAGCTGCAAAAAGTTCTTTCATACCACCTGGATCAGTTAATGTATCTGTAGATATTTTAACAGTAGCAAAATAACCTTTAATACCAGTCATTTTATCACCGAATATTACTTCTCCAGGAGCAGCTGTACTGCTATTTATTAAATTAGCCATATACTTGTTTTCTTTTCTTGTAAAACCAGCATGGTTAATTGGTGGTATTAATGGTGTGCTATTAGCTGTAATAGGCGATGTTGATGTATCTATATATGTATTACCATAATTATCATAAGAACCTTCGTTATAACTGTAAATAGCCGCTGTTGTATCTGTGGTGTTAACAGTTCCAAAGTTTTCAAAATCTATATTAGGATAACCTATACCTGTAAAATCAGATATAAAACTATCTAATTGCCAACCATTACTACCTTCGTAGTTAATAGTTTTAAATACTTTTGATACACTTACGTTAGGATTAAATATAAATTCTATAGAAGCTTTATCTTGTGTTCCATAAAAATTACATCTAGGTTGAGATGAAATATAATGTTGATATAAACCAGCTGTATCTGTAGAGTCAACTTCTGATGGTCCAACAGTATAAAATTTATTTTTTAAACTTACCATCATACCAGGTTTATAAGTATATAAACTAGTCCAACCTTGTATTTGCTCATCAAAAGAAAGTGTTTTATAATTTATTGAAGTATCTTCAGGTTGTATAGATAAAACATATTGTTTATTATATATATCCCATCCACCGTTTAATTTTCCATTACCCATAGTACCAAATTGATCTCTAAAAAAATCAATCATGCCATAGTTAGATATTTCAGTTAAACCATCTTGTGATAACCTCATTACAGCATTTCTATCTTTATCTGTAAAATATTTTCTTCTACCATACACAGCAAAACTTTCAGGGTTTTTACTAATACCAAAATTACCTACATAAGCTTGTACTGTACCTATAACAGTATTAGATGTAGTAACATTTGGTGAACCTTCAGCTGTATATATAATATCTTTATCTATTGGAGCTCTACTTACTTTTTTCTCTTGAAATATAAGTAACCAAGTATCTTCAGCATATATTTTTTGAATACTACCATTAGAAGGATCTACACTTTTAGTTATATCTTCACCAACAGAAAATACATTAGAATCATTAATTCCAGTTCTAGAATTAAATATACCTGAATATATCAATGAACTAGTTCTAAATGAAGCATTAGGACTTTCTTCTACTAAAAATGCTTTTACACCTTGACCACAATAAGTATTATTATAACCGCCTCTAATACGAGCTTCTTCAACAGCCCAGTTGTGCATGTTTTGAGGTAAAGTACCTAAGGTTGCATCTCCTCTGGAGCCATTCCAGCCTACAGCAGATGGTTGTGTAGCATCTGTTGCGGTTTTACGAAGAATAAAACTATTAAAGTATTTCACTTCTATTGTTGCTGCCATAATTAATTATTACTTATTTCTTTAAGTTATTACCCAATATAAATTTGAATAATTATTAGGAAAATTAGTTGTAACTAATGTTACATTTTCCAATGTAATTCTATCTAATCCTGATGCTGTTGTTTCCCACAAAACTTTAGTTATAAGGGGTGATTGTTGTAAGTTTATATCTAATACTAAAGCATAAGGAGAATCACCTGAATAAAGTTTAATATTATTTAAACTTGAAGAAATGTTAGTTAATACATTTTTTTGTGCTGTAGCTCCAATTAATGCAGTAGCAGCATCTTGTCCACTTACACCATTAGAAAAAGCAAACCATCTAAATACTGTTATTGGTCCACTTTGAGTCATTTCTGTTCCTCCAACAGGTTTACATAATCCATACTGCACCCCACTAGTTGGTGTACCACAAGATAACCGTTGAGCTATAGACAATGTTCTAAAATTAGTTTGTGAGTTAACAACACTGTGACCAAGACATGGTTGAGCACTACCCATTATTTTTTTACCTGTAGAATTAAATTGAGCAACCCATTTTCTATTTGCTGGTTGACCAGCTATTTGACCTGCAGCTTGAGAAACACTACTTGCTATGTTTGTAGGCGATCCACCATTTTCAGTATTTGAATTTTGATTACCCCATAAAACATTAAGTTCACTATCACTTGTTCCTATATAAGAATACCATTTAGTAGATCCCGCTGTTGGTACAAACGCTGTTGTTAATTGAGGGTCAGTAAATAATTGTGATACATATTTAAATGCCCATTCTCTTGCATAAACAGTAACGTTAGGTTCTTGACAAGATGCTTCTGATGCTGAATCATATGGTTCACTTATTTTATAAGAGTATGATGCAGGGTTTTGATTATTGTTTGTTGTGTTTATAGAAGGAACACCACCTATAACTTGATAAGTATTATACAATTGTACTGGATTATAAAAATCACCAAAACTTAAATAAACTTGTTGATTATCTAATGCATTTTGATAATTAGTATATTGTGAAACAACAATTGAATTATTATTTCTACCAGGACATTTATTATTTAAAGTTAATGCAGGTAAAATTTTATTACCAGCAACAGGGTTTGAAGATGATAAATCTGTATTAACATTATCACTATATGGATAACGCACAACTAATCTATATTCTCCAAATTTATCTTCTGCATTAGAAGGTGCAAGACCGGTGCTAGGATCTCTATATGCTGAGTTTCTTCCTACAACAAATATTTTTCTACCAACTACCTTTACAACTGGCTCATTAGGATTAGTGGTACTTCTACCAGTATACCAACATTGAAATGCATGTACTTTATTTGCGTTGTTCATTACAATATCAGCTATATCTGATTCAGCTTGAGTATTATTATCTAATATACCTGTTTGTAAAAAGCTTGATGAATTACTTTGACTTATATTAGAGTTATTTGCTTGAGTTCCACCAAACATTATTTCATTACCTTCTACATCAGTAGCTGTTACCCAAGGATCTGTGTTTGTTGCTCTATACTGAAGCTTAGTTAACCATATACAAGATGGTTGATAAACAGATCCTGTGGTTGTTTCTAAATAATTTCCTAATACAAAGTCAACTATAATATATGCAGTACCACTTGATAAATGACCAGGATTAATAGATAAATTATCTTTTGAACTAGCTTGATCTTGTCTTTCTCCACTTAATCCTCCATAAAGTGTCCCACCAGTTTGTACATTAGCATTTCTATTTACATTTCTAAAATCAAATGCCTCAAACCCACTTGACACAGGGCAATCGCTTATATTATTAGCTAATTTATAACTAACACCATTACTACTTGGCGCAGTAGTGTTTATTGTACCAGGATTTTGAGGAAAAGCTATTCCACCTGGAAATACATTTGATGTATCCCATGTGCTTGTATTGCTTTGACTTACCCATGCAAAAACTGAAGATGCAGAACCCTGATTTAAACACATATTTTTAACAGCCATAAAATCTTCATTTAATACTGTTGCATCATATCCAGCATTACCATTTATTGTTATAGCACAATATGTTGTAGCGCTTCCTGATGGTAATGGATAAGTATTTCCTACACCACCAGCGTCAGTTAAAGAAATTGTAATAGGATAAGCTTGATTTAATGTTCCTGTTGGTTCAGTTATTACAGCTGTACCATTTGGTCCTGGAGTAATAACTAATTCAGGTAAACCATTAGCAGCAGGTATAGTAGAACCATAACCACTAGTAGCGTTTAAACCTGGTGCTATCTGCCAAGTAAGATCATCATATTTTTTAGTTATATCTAACGTACCATTTACAGCTTCAGCGGTAAATAAAGTCGTAACACCAGCTTGTAAACCTACAACACCATTAGAAGGACAATTGCTTATTATAGGTTTTTTATTAAATAATCTTTCTGTAAATGTTAATGTTGTTTTTACTCCATAATTAGGGTTAGTAGAACTATTGCCATCTAAATCTTCTACTATAAAGTTAAAAGTATAAGTATCATTTATTAAAGAATTTAATCCATAATAAAAATATATATCAGGATTAATTTTAATATAATAAGTTACACTGGGTGATCCTTGATTTGTATTTTTAACTAACTTAAACTTATTAGAGACATCTTCACCATTAGCATTAGTTACCCAAAAACCTGGTTGTTGTGTAGTAGGCATAGCATCATTTGCTCCTACAGCCCCTTCAATATTACTTACATTAACAATTGTTTTAACTCCTGATGTATCTTCTTTATAAGGATAAAAAGGTTTATCTGGTGCCGATGTGTTAAGCGCAGGGTATGTACCTGTATAAGATGTGTTTGGAGATCCACCGGGGACAATATCTTCATATAAATTAAAAGTCCAAGAGTCTGGAGGGTTACTATTGTTTTCAGTTGTAAAACCTGTAATACTTGAAACAGTTAAAATTGCTTTATTAAGCTCTGATATAGTACCTGTAGTAGATGTTTCCCAATAAATATCTATTCTTGATTCAGTTGGTATAGTTTCATATATAGACAACCATGTATTTATAGCTGTAGTACCCGCTGCTGGTTCGGCAGATCCAATATTTTGACTAATAGAAACTCTAGCCATAGAAGGATTAGATGCGGTTTGATATATAGAACCAAACTTTATATTTGTAGTATTATCAAATAAATCATTTTGATCTGAAATAGTTGCTACTGTATCAGATAAAGCTATATTTGTAGCTGTATTTATAGGATTAAATTGATAGTTATATAATGGATCTGGAGCACCAGCATCATATTCTGGAGCAACTCTACCATATAATCTTACAGAACTTCTAAATTGTTTTTGTTCTGGACCTACCTCTGTTAAATCTCTAGGAACTTTATTAATATTATCATTTAATAATGTTATATAAGATACAGATCTTGCTACATCAGGGTCATCTGTTACTGGAGGATAAAAATTCATTAATCCTGGTAAATAAACATTATAATATTCTTGTTCAGTTTGTTTAACAACTATTTTATAGCTATACCAACCAAGTGGATTGTAACTTTCGCTTGTAGCATCACCATTATATAAACCAGGCCAACCATTTACTAAATTAGGTGCTGTTTCAGGTATAATTTCATTAAAAGAAACTTTTATTGAATCACCAGCCCAATCATTTATATTATTAAGAGTATTATCAGTACTTGAAACATTATTGTACGGAAAATAAATAGTATCCCCTAACAAAGTTAAGTCATCTGCGTCTTTAGCTTGAATAGTAGCAGACGATAATATTGTTGTTGAAGATCTACCAAATTTATCTGATAATACAACACCTATTTGATAGTTTCTATTTTGCTTAACAGTATGCATTGGATACTCTCTAGAAGACGTTTTATATAGTGGCGCTTCTACAGTAGGATCATCTACAACAAAATTAGTGTATTTCTCTGAAATAGCAACATTATAGTTTAAAGTTTCAGGTGGCGTATGTTTATCTTGAAAATTACTATATACAACTCTATTACCTATAATTTCTTGACCTAAAGCTCTAACTGGGGCTTTATCATAAACTCTTGTTAAATCACTCTCTGGTAAAGTTTTATAAGGTTTTGTTCCTTGATAGTTATATGGAATTATATTATTTGCTCCGCCTAACTCAGCATATCCACCTGTACCATCCCAACTAATAGAATCTACTACTCTTATTGCTAACGCATCAGATTCTTTATATAAAATTTCAATTTCTTGTATTTTTAATTGTTCAAATAGTTGATTAGCAGGTATAGGGTTATTAGAAATATCTAATGGAGTAGGAATTTGTAATATAATATTATTTACTTTATTTTCCATAAAGTCTACAACAGTACTTCTATATGTAGATTGTTCATCAGATGTCATACCAGTTGGGGTGGTATTATTTAGAAAATATCCATCTTGTTTAGGTATAAAAGCAACTTGTGTAAACGGAGCCATAATAGAATATTCTCCAGTATCATATTTAAATCTATAACTAAATCTAACAAACTTGTCTTCTAAAAAGTCTGGATCTCCATTGTAGTTAGGATTATAGTTAGCATTAGTAGTTGCACCAGGTAAATTAGGATTATAAACACCTTCTGGATTCATTTTGCTACTTACATCTAACATACTAGTAACATATTGGTTATTTCCAGTTAAAGTGTTTTGATTAAAATATATATATGTACCTTGTGGTATAGCAGGTTGTGCAGCATCTGTTGCTTGACTTAACGTTATAGTTGTGGGAATATATGAGGAAAGAGTTGTACCTGTTTGTATACCTGGAACTGTGTTTCCAGTTGCTGGATCTATAGCAGTAATAGTTGCCCCAACAAGAGCTTTGTATCCATCTGCAGATAAATCTATACCACTTGGATCAAAACCATCAGAAGTTAATACTATAGTACTTGATCCTGGTGCTACAGTGGTTTGTACAATACCTCTATTACCATTTGTATTAAAACCCGCATCTCTTTTGTAATATAAATTAATTGGTTGAAACGGAGCATATGTTGCAACAGAAATTTGATCTTCAGTATTGTAATAACCAGGTTCTTTAGTTACATCTATTCTTCGTGGTTGATTTCTATTATCAGTCCAAAACAATATATTTTCTAGTAAATTAATATTGTTTATTGGTTTGTTTTTAGAAAAATTTAAATAAGATCCACTTAATAATAGAGTGCTAATTTCACTTTTAGTATTATATACATATAAATAATTATTTGCAGTAGTTGAATAATTTAATAAACCTACTTTGTATTCATAAGTAGAAGTATTAATTGTTTCATCATAGTCTGTTAAAAATATATATATATTGTCATTTATTTCATCTGAAAATAAACCTATTGTAGTAAGATCACAATTACACCCACTAATTGTTTTATAATCAGCTATTTCAATATTACCAAGAACATTTTCTAACGCTCCAACGTCGGCACCTTCTGATTTGCTTACTTGTATATTAATTCCTTCACGATACTCACCATTTGGTAAAAGCCTGGCATCCAGGTCTTTGTTCATTTTGGATTTAATAAAAGCATTTTTAACTTCTGCCATTTATTTAATTTTTAAGCCATTTAGATTTTCCTCTCATAATCTGAATAAACTCATTAGATTTAATGTTTGATAATCTTATTTTTGCGTTTCGTAATTTTGCGCTTTTTTCTTGTCTAAGTCTTCTTACAATATATTCAGGTTGATTTATTTTACTAGCTAAAATAGCATGACTTATATAAGCATAAACAGCTTCTTCAGCCATTTTAGGAACTTTCATATCTTGATCGTAAGCTAATCCATCAGAAATATATTCTAAAATAATTAACTTATCTTTTAAATCACTAGAAAATGAAAACTTTCCGTCTCTTTCATTTATAGTAAACCAACCATTTACTTGTGCAATTTCAGGTTGCATACCATACATTTGGCCATATCCATAAAACCAATTACCATATAAACCATATAAACCATCCGCTATTAATCTACCTGTTATGTCATCTCTAATTTCTTTTAATATAGCGGTATTTTGATCTCTATATCTTTCTTCTGTAATTGAAGTTCCTGTTATATTTCTACCATCATTATCTTGAGTAGCAATACCTTGGGTATCTTGAACAGGTTTAGTATAAGGATTACTAGTTAAAGTAGTAGGGTATATAATATGTTTAATACCATTGTCATCAACCCAAGATAAATTAACATAATTAACATAATCTTGAGGAATTGGTACACTTAAGTTGTGTGGTATGTTAAGTTCTTGTGATTTTATACTTCTTAATGTATCATAACTAAATTCCTGTAAAGCTCTTTTTGTATGAAATATTACATCTGTTCTTTTTACACTAGGTATAAGTTTACCCGCGCCTACATAAGCCACAAGAAAATTATTAACTAAGTCTGCAACTTTTATATAAGAATAACTATTATAATTTTTTTGCACAACATTACCATATGCGTCTTTGTTTCCATAGTTTCCACCTGTTTGTGTTAACATTTGTATTACTACATAAGTGCCGGCGGCTTGAGCTGGTAAAGTAAATATATTGTTAGATACAGTGTATGTTGTGGTATATTCAGTAAATGAGCCAGCAACACCTGTAGCGCTTGTATATAATCTAAAATTATTATCATTATAAGCTTCTTTTGTAGGATCTGAGCTACCAAAGGTTATATCTGTGTCAAAAGTTGCTTTAAATACTGTTTGATCAGCTGTAGCTATAAATATTTGACTTCCTGCATAATATTGTGCGTTTGTCTCTGTAATTAAACCTCCGTTTGGTTGTGACATTGCTTATATTTTTTCGTTTTGTTCATTAATAGCAACTTGTTGAGCTGCGTCTTGTACTATTTGAGGATCTCTTATTATTACTCCAGCATATTTTAATATTTGTAATATTAAATTAGCTTGTTCAGATTGATGTAATTCAAAATCTACAGATCCTGTTGGTGCGTTTGTAGGACTAAATACAGCATTATTATATATATATTGTCCTAATGTACCTACATCAAAACCCCAAATAGGGTTATTAGGTTTTCTTATATAATCTAATTGTATTTCCCCATCATTTATTATTGTTGTAGGTTTTACAAAAAGCTTATTGTTCTCGTATAAGTATACAGGAAAAGTTGTTGATGGTTTTGTTAACAAAGATTTATCTGTTTGATAGAACTCTTGTCTATCTACTCTTTGTACTTCTGTTTCATTATTATACAATACTGTACCTAATCTATAAAACTCTACAGTGTTTCCATATGAATCAGTTTCAGGTGTAACCCAATAAGAAAGATTACCTGAGGTAACATAAGATGCGTTACCGAAAGTTTTAAAAATAGCTATTTTTTCATCTAAATTTTCTACTCTATCTGCATAGTCTGTATCAGTTTGTGGAACTCTAATTTGTTGATTTATATCTTCAAAATATTTTTCAAATATTTCTAATTGCACTTGTGTTCCTAAACTATTAAATTCACTTGGGGTTATATAACCTCTTTGTTCTTTATTTAATATAAGTAAAACAGTTTG
>CEON01119990.1_pt1 | contig 14033 bp, 14 predicted proteins | sample 530291 | NCBI WGS metagenome assembly CEON01 (sample SAMEA2619888, study PRJEB7988) | marine metagenome | biome: marine biome (ENVO:00000447); feature: surface water layer (ENVO:00002042); material: "saline water (ENVO:00002010), including plankton (ENVO:xxxxxxxx)" | depth 5 m
GACAACCTGGTGGTGTGCTGCAAGTGAAACCTGATGAAGTTCCAAAGGAGAATGCTGATGCACAAGGATTTTTATTCTCTGGTGGTAAGTGGTGGAAAGTTAATGACGATGCGGAGAATAGAAACAATCTCCCACCAGGATACTATCAACAGCTACTTGGCGGTAAGAATATCGACTGGATACGGTGCTATGCCCAGGGCATGTACACATTTGTCCAAGAGGGCCGGCCTGTTTGGCCGGAATACGATGATGAGCTTATGTCTGGGGATGTCGAGGTAGATCCATACTATCCAATACAGATCGGGGTAGACTTCGGTTTAACACCAGCTGCAATCTTTGGCCAAAGAACAACAGCCGGAGCCTGGCGTATCTGTGATGAGCTGGTAACGTTTGATATGGGCCTGGAACGATTTGGCCAGGAGTTGCTTGGCAGAATAGCGGAGCGATATTCTAAGCATGAAATAATGATATGGGGCGATCCAGCCGGTAACAAACGAGACGAGATCTATGAAGTTACGGCCTTCGATCATTTAAGATCGATCGGATTTAAAGCGCAACCGACGGAAAGCAATGCCTTCCAGGTACGTCGAGAGGCCGGAGCAAGTCCAATGTCACGCCTGGTAAATGCAAAACCTGGATTGATGGTCGATAAAAAATGTATTCGTCTAAGAAAATCTCTAAGCGGTGGATATTTCTTCAAACGCCAGTCCCTGGGCGCTGGACAAGAAAGATTTAAAGATATGCCTGTCAAGAACGAACATTCGCATTGTGGGGATGCTTTTGGCTATTTAATGCTAGGTGGCGGCGAACAACGTCGGTTACGCCGGGGATCTTACGGCCAAACGTTTCAAAACGGCGTTACTCAAGCACAAACTGAATTTAATATATTCTAATGGGACTCATACAGCTACCGACATTTAAAATGCGGCCAGATGAACAAATTGTTCCTCTAACCTACGAACATTTGCTTGCTTTGCAGCTTGGACCGCATGAACAGGAGTATGCAAAGAATATTCCTGGCTATTTAGATTATCTATGGGAAAATTCAGAGTTTGGTTGGTCCTGGAGCGCGATTGGTAAAGGTCGTATCATTTGTTGCTTCGGTGTTAGACATATCTGGGCGAACGTCGTTGAGTGTTGGTTTTTGCCCGGAGAAGGGCTAAATGAACATGCAAGATCAACTTTAGTGGGCGCAAGAGCTATTTTACAGGACGTTATGGACAGTTATGATATCACTAGGATGCAAATAACTGTAAAATGTGACCATCCGATAGCAGTAAGGTTTGCCAAATCACTATATTTTGATGTAGAATGCAGATTAAGGAAGTACGGTCCAGAGGGGGCCGACTATTATTCAATGGCGAGGTTTGATTAATGTCTGGTCTTTTAAAAAGAAAAAAGAAAGCGGCTCCAGTAGCAGAGGCTCCAGTAGAAGAAACTCCAGCGGCGGTAACTCCAACAGCGACAACTCCGGCTCCGGCTCCAACTCCGGCTCCAGCCCCAAAACCATCAAAGTCTTTTATTGCTAAAAAGAGACGCGAGGAAAGAGCTGAACGTGAGGAGGCGCGTGTTAAGGCTGAGGAATTGGCTGAAAGCAAAAGATTAGCAAAAAGAAAACGATTAAAACGTATAGGGGGAATGAGAATGTTGTTTTCTCCATTGCGTCGTGAGGGACCAGGATACACACGAACCTTGCTAGGGGTTTAATATGTCAAATTTTTTCTCACGTTTTTTTAAAAAGAAAACCACTAAGCCCAAGTTTAAGCCACGTCCAACAAGAACTTATACTGATACAAGCAGTTTAGCTGGTATTGAAAGGGCATCCAGAACAAGTAAGCCGACGTTTTTCGGGGATCTTGCAATGGGTCTTGGTCTTAAAAAGAAAGATACTTCTTATAAAATTAGAACCCTTCAGACAATAGAAAGAAATAAACGAAAGAAGAAAAAAGAGGAAGAACTAAGAAAATCAGGAATTGGTGATAAAGGAAAAAAGAGCGGCTCAAGAAAAACAGCATCAGCACCGCCACCGCCGAAGAAAAAAACGGATGAAGAACTTTATGCTGAAATGTTGGCGCGTGAATTAGAAGCGCGTCGAAAAGTCGGGCAAGAAGCTCGGAGAAAGTATGAGCGTCGAGTAGGCGAGGAAGTTGCTGCAAGACGTAAAAAAGTTCAATTATTACTTTTGTAAGGAGTAGATATGACAAAAATTAAAGAAGATGCTCGAGTTTATCGTAAAGTTATTGAAGAACCTAAACGCGCTCGAAATGATAAAGGTCAATTGGTTGCCGATGATCCATCAACTCCCGACGTAAACGAAGCCTGGGAAGGTGGTAAAGCTCCTAAAACAACTAAAAAGAAAGCTGCAACTCGTGGTAAAAAAAGCACATCAAAATCCTAAAGGTGGGTTAAATGCCGCTGGACGCGCCTTTTTTAAACGGCAAGGCTCGAACCTCAAGCCGCCAGTAAAGAAAGGTGATAATCCTCGTCGGGCATCCTTCCTTGCTCGAATGGCGGGGAACCCTGGGCCGGAGCGTGACAACCAGGGTAGACCTACCCGGCTCCTCCTGTCCCTCCGAGCCTGGGGTGCTTCATCAAAAGCAGATGCCAGGAAGAAAGCTAAAGCAATAAGCGCGAGGAATAAAAATGCCTAAATTAAATGTTAAAGAAGTCATGGGTCGTGAGGCTAAAGCGCAAGCTCGAAAAGATGAATGGCGGACAATCTATGAAGATTGTTATGAGTTCGCACTTCCTCAGCGTAATCTTTATAATGGATACTATGAAGGCAAAGTTCCTGGAAAAGCAAAGATGCAACGTGTTTTTGACTCCACTGCAATGTCCTCAACCAAACGTTTTGCTAATCGTTTGCAGTCAGGCTTGTTCCCACCTAATCGACATTGGTGCAGACTAGAGCCTGGATCTGGAATACCAAAGGAGCAGCAAGGTCAAGCACAAGAAATTCTAGATGCCTATACAGATATTATGTTCGATCAATTGCGGCAAACAAGCTTTGACCTGGCAATGGGAGAGTTTTTATTAGATCTTTGTGTCGGTACAGCTGTAATGATGATTATGCCAGGGGATGAAGTAACGCCCCTTAGATTTATAGCCATACCGCAATACCTGGTCGCAGTTGAGGAAGGCGCTTATGGTATTGTCGATAATGTGTATCGTAAGCTTAGAATTAAGGCCGAAGCGATCACAAGAGAGTTTCCAGACGTAAATATTACAACGGAACTACAAGACGCTATCGATCAAAGAGGTAATGAGGAGCTAGATCTTTTTGATGCTATCATATTCGACCAGGAAACTGGGCGGTATCATTATCACGTTATCTGGCCGTATAAGTCCCAGGAATTAGTTTATCGTGAAATGACGTCTAATCCTTTTATTGTTGCGCGTTTTAGTAAAACGGCTGGTGAAATATATGGTCGCGGTCCGTTAGTAGACGCGATCGCAGATATAAAAACATTGAATAAAACGGTTGAGCTTGTGTTAAAAAACGCAAGTCTTTCAATCTCTGGCGTATTCCTTGCGGCTGATGATGGTGTATTAAATCCTCAAAACGTTAAAATCCAACCAGGTGCAATCATTCCGGTTGCGCGTAACGGTGGGCCACAAGGAGCGTCCCTAGCCCCTCTCCCCCGGGGTGGGGACTTTAACACAAGTCAGATTGTAATGAATGATTTACGCATGAATATCAAAAAAGTCTTGATGGACGATACATTACCGCCTGATACAATGTCGGCTCGATCTGCAACAGAAATCGCACAGCGCCAGGCCGAGCTTGCTACAAACCTGGGTTCTGCATTTGGTCGATTAATGACAGAAATAATGAACCCTTTAATCGCAAGAATATTAACTGTTCTTGATCGACAGGGGCTTATTAACATGCCCTTAAAGGTTGATGGAGTACAAATTAAAATCACTCCAATCTCTCCTTTGGCAGAAGCGCCAAAAATGGAGGAAGTTAATAAAGTTCTAAACTTTATGCAGATCGCTAATGCTATGGGTCCAGCTGGACAAATGGCGATTAATGTTCAACAAGCGGTATCATTCATAGCGGAAAAAATGGGTGTGGATCAAAGTATTCTAAACGATCCTCAAGAAGTTGAAATGATGATGATGCAGCAACAAATGATGGCACAACAGCAAGCTCAGTTGCCAGGTGACGAGCAAGTTGCGGAGGCCATGCAATGAGTTCAGCGGATGGGTGGGAAGGATTAAGCCAGGCATTCGCAGAACCGCCAAAGGCGGACGACATAGATCTTTTATATGGTCGTGTCTTTAAATCTGAGGAAGGCCAAAAAGTGTTAAGTCACTTGAGGCAGATAACAATAGAACAACCCTCGTGGTATCCAGGTGAAGATTCCAGTCACGGATTTGTACGAACTGGTATGACTGAACTGGTGCGATTAATCGAGCGCAGGGTAGAAAGGTCAAATAATGTCTGAAGAAACACAAGTAGCAGAAGCTCCCCAGGAACAGGAAAGCCTGGTCAATCTAGCTCCAGAGCAAGAGGAAGTGGTGCAAGAAGCGCCTATGAGAGTTCAAGAGCCAGATGAAAGTGAAGAAATTAATATTGATGAGGATGTTGAGTACGAGCGTCCAGATTATTACCCGGAAAAGTTTTGGGATGAGGATGGGCCAGATGTTGAAAAACTTGCAAAGAGCTATGCAGAACTTGAGAAAGCCTTTAAGCAAGGTAAACATAAAGCTCCAGAAGATGGTTACGAAATGCAAGATTTGGTTGATCGAGGTCTCGATCTGGAAGATCCGAGCGTTGAGATGTATCAAGAATGGGCAAAGAAATATGGCATCTCTCAGCAAGCGTTTTCAGAATTGGCTAGTGGCATCCTGGAGCTTACTGGTGAACAGGAAGAAGCCATAGAATATGATCGTAGAGAGGAAATGAATAAACTAGGTGAACGCGCCCAAGAAAAAATTTCATATCTGGAACGTCATATCAAACGAGCAAATCTAAATAACGCCGAGCAACAAGCTTTAGCAGCCGGTCTTAACAGCGCTGATACAATCAATGCAATGATAAAATTTATCCAGGGATACACCAATGAAGGCATTCCAACTAGCCCGGTTGTTGCTACTCCTGAGATGGGTGTTGAGGATTTACGCCAGGCGATTGCAGATCCCCGGTGGCAGTCAGATCCAGTGTGGCGCAGCAAGATAGAGCGACAATGGGAAGCGGCTAACACGCCTAGTAACTAGATTTAGTTGCCAAATCATTTTAAAGTGTGTATATGTTGTTTTAACGGCTAACCGTAGGCGCGGCCCGTTGATGTGGTAAACCACTGGTTGGCGCGGCCATATTCGCGCAAGCGACCGCCCGAACATCGGCTAACGGTATGCGATCAATGTGAAACCTAAATAGGAGGTTCTGCAATGGCGCAGAGTATTACCAATGCCTTTGTGACACTCTTTGATGAAGAAGTTAAACAGGCATATCAAGGCGAAAGCCTACTAAGAGGCACTATGCGTTCGCGTACTGGTGTCCAGGGCAACACTGTAAAGTTCCCGAAAATCGGAAAAGGTGTTGCAACTGTTCGCGTTCCACAAACTGACGTTACTCCGTTGAACGTGACATATTCACAAGTAACAGCAACAATGACAGACTATATTGCTGCGGAATACTCAGACATATTCCATCAGTCACACGTAAACTTTGATGAGCGTCGTGAGTTGGTGCAAGTTGTGTCTAAGTCAATTGCGCGTCGTATGGATCAGATTTGTATTGATGCTCTCAATGCTGCATCATCACCATCGACTGTTGCAACAGGAGTTGGCGGATCTGCATCGAACATGAATATCGATAAGCTACGCGCAGCGGCAAAAGCATTAAATGATAATAACGTACCAGCTGAAGGTCGTTATTTGTTGATGCACTCATCACAGCTTGACGCTTTGCTAGGTGAAACTGAGACAACAAGCTCAGATTTCGCAACAGTAAAAGCTCTTGTTCGCGGTGAAATCAACGCATTTATGGGCTTCAACATCATTACAATGGGTGATCGTGATGAAGGTGGTGTTCCAAAACCATCAACACGTTCGTGCTTTGCATGGCATCAAGATTCTGTTGGTTATGCTGAGTCAATGTCTCAAAAGTCGGAAGTTAATTACATCCCAGAGAAAACATCGTTCTTAGTAAGTTCAATGTTCTCAGCTGGTGCGATTGCGATCGACGATGAAGGCATTGTAAAAATCTCATGTACTGAATAAGGAGACTAAACAATGGCTTTCGATAAAACAGGTTTAGGAACTGGTGGCCCATCCAAAAAAGGTAATGCCCCTGTTATCTATACATATCAAACCGCTGATACTATTGCGACGGTAAACACAGAAGGTTATTTCAACGACTTGTCAGATACCCTGGCAGTTGGCGATTTGCTTTACATTGTTTCGTCTACTGGTGGCACACGTGTTAGTACCCTAACACAGGTTCTATCAAACACTGGTGGCGTTGTTGATGTAGCTGATGGAACAACATTAGCAGCAACAGACGGTGACTAATTGTCCCCAACTAGGGCCAGGCAACTGGCCCTAATTCTACACGGAGGATTATAATGGCCGTAGGCGATACAGACCTTTCAATTTGTTCAGATGCTTTGATCCTCTTGGGCGCTTCGCCCATTTCTTCATTTACAGAAGGCAGTGATGCGGCTCAGGCTTGTGATCGTTTATATCCCGATTTACGCGATACTATGCTCAGTACCTATGTGTGGTCCTGGACATTAAAGAAATCCCAAATTGCTAGATTATCAACAGATCCTATTAATGAATGGGAATATGCCTATCAGCTCCCTGGTGATATGCTTTCTGGAGTTTTAGCAGTCTTTGAAACGAGCGGTACTAATGAAAGGTCCAGGCGTTACGGATGGGAAGTATATGGCGATCAATTATACACCAATATGGAAACGGCTTTTATTGATTACCAGGCTACGATTTCTGAAACCAAAATGCCTAATTATTTCGTTAGATTATTAAGAACTGCACTAGCTGGTGAATTAGCTATTGTAGTAACAGATCAAGCGGCAAAGGCTGATTATTTCAGAGCGCAAGCATTTGGAAGTCCTGGTGAAAATGGTCGTGGCGGATTAATGCGAGAGGCAATGAATATTGACGCGAGAGGGCAATCAACACAAATTGTTGAGGATTATTCTTTAATTGAAGTGAGAAACTAAATGCGCGTTACACAGTTTCAGACTAATTTCTCTGTTGGCGAACTTGATCCTTTATTACGCGCTAGAACGGATTTAGCTCAATATCAAAACGCATTAGAGCAAGCTCAGAATGTACTTGTGCAGCCACAGGGCGGCATAAAACGCCGGGACGGATTAAAGTTTATTCATAACTTTGGCGGTACTTTTACAGATTTCAAACTGATTTCATTTGAATTTAGTGTTACAGATAGTTATCTGTTAGCGTTTGTTGCCGGGCGTATTTATGTTTTTAAAGACGGCGTTCTACAAACTAACATAAATGGATCGGGTAATGATTATATAGCAGCCTCATCAATTACAGCGGCCATGCTGGATGAGTTGCAGTTTACACAAGCGGTTGATACCTTAATTCTATGCCATGAGGATTTACAAACGAAACGTCTGGTTAGAAACTCTGATACAAACTGGACGTTAGAAAATTTACCTTTGCTTAACTTACCTCAGTATGCGTATGCGTTTGTTACTCATTCTCCAAACTTCGATATTACGCCTAGCGCAACAACTGGTAATATTACAATCACAGCGTCAAACCATACGACTGAAACAGGTACGGCCCAGGCTGGTGGGTCTAATACAATAACTTTAAAATCTGGTAGTGCTTTTAGCAGTAATGATGATGCAAATGGTTTACAAATTGAAATAACTTCTGGAACTGGATCGGGGCAGCAAAGATTTATTACTGATTACAACGGATCAACAAAGGTAGCGACAGTTTATCCAGCTTGGGATACGCAACCAAATAGCTCGAGTAACTACAGTATTACACCTTTTAGTCAAAACTCGGTCGGTACTTTCGTGCAGAACCTATCAACTTTTGGTCGAGCGCGACTAGTTGAGTTTGTAAGCGCGACTGAAATGAAAGCATTTGTGGAAGTTCCATTTTTTGACACAGGTGCAATTGTAGCTGGTGAATGGGAAGGTGAATATGGATACGAAAACGTTTGGTCTAATAATCGAGGGTGGCCTAGATCAGCAACATTCCATGAGGGGCGCTTATATTTTGGTGGGTCAAAGTCTAGACCCAATACTATCTGGGGATCTAGAGTAAGTGATTTTTTTAACTTTGATCCTGGGACTGGTCTTGATGATGCTAGTGTAGAGGCCACAATTAATACTAATCAATTGAATGCAATTGTTGGGATTGTTGCTGGTGCAGATCTTAGGATCTTTTCAACTGGTGGTGAGTTTGTTGTTGTTCAGTCAGAAGATTCGCCAATTACACCGGCTAACTTTTTAATCCGTCCACAAACAAGACTTGGTACTAAGCCAGGCGTTCCGATTGAAGATCTCAACGGTGCGTCAGTATTTGTGCAACGCCAGGGTAAATCTCTCAATGCGTTTCAATATGGTGACACAACCAGATCATATCAGGTTCAACAGATTTCAGTATTATCGTCACATTTGATAAAAACGCCAGTAGACCTCGCGGCACGTCGATCAACCTCAACAGATGAGGCCGACCGTTTATTCATTGTAAATAGTGAAGATGGTTCAATGGCAGTTTATTCAATCCTGGTAGGACAACAGGTTATTGCTCCAAGCGAGTTTACAACGGACGGTGAATTTATTGCGGTAGCAGTTGAGCTATCAGATGTGTATTGCATTGTAAAACGTACTGTAAATTCAGCAACTATTTATACATTAGAAAAATTTGATAGTTCTTTGACCTTAGATAGCGCTAAGACTGGCGGAGCGGCCTCCTCGGTAACGATGGATCACCTTCAAGGGGAGACGGTCCATATCGTGCGAGATGATGTTGTGGAGCCAACACAGACAGTACCAGCGTCACCTTTCACTATTACATTTGCAACGGCGGCCACTTCTAGTTTCCAGGTTGGCCTAGATTATACAGTGTCGGCCAAAACGATGCCAACTGAACCAACACTTTCAACTGGATCTGTTCAAGGTGTTAAGAAAAGAATTGTTCAGATTGATGCGTTGCTACATGAAACGAAAAACCTTTCTTTAAATGGCAAACAAATTTCTTTTCGTAATTTCGGTGAGGATGTCTTAGATACAGCTGTTCAACCATTTACTGGATTAAAAACTGCACACGGTATTCTTGGATATAGTGCAACAGGACAAATTACTATAACTCAAACGGTTCCATTACCTATGACGGTATTAGGATTGGAATATAAACTTAGCGTGGGGACTTCATAATGTCAGCAGCTCCATTATTTTTTGCCGGTGCTTCAATGTACTTATCAGCCAGGCAAGCTAAAGCGCAAAGAGAAGCGGCTAAAATGCAAGCCGAGGCATATGATGAGCAAGCGGCAGAAGCTTTACTGAAAGGGCGTTTTGAGGCTCTTGAGTACAGACAGCGCGGTGTCGATGCGTTACGAAGGTTAAATGAGGTATTAGCGGCCAGTCTTGCTAGAGCGGCAGCTGGTGGTATTGATCCAACAAGTGGATCGGCGGCTGTAATTGATATGGCTAGTCAGGCAGAAGCAATTAGAGAAAAGAATATTTCTGAAAGTAATGCGCTCATGGCAGAAGGGGACGCGGCATTTCAAGCGGATCAATACAGACGAGCCGGGCAGATAGCTATTAAAACTGGAAACGTGCAAGCTGCATCAACAGTAACAGCTGGCCTTATTAGAGTTGGTCAATTAGTGTAGGGTTAAGATATGGGACGAGCGCCAAGATATGAAAGAATGGGTGTAAGGGTTCGACAGCCCAGAGGCACAAGGTTTGCAGCGCAAGCTGAGGCTGTTCAATATCAAGAGGCCGTTTCCCAAGCTCTAGGAACAATGAGCGATTTTCTCTTTGAAAAGGGCGCTGAGGTTGCAGAACAAAGAGGTTTAGAACGTGTTAAGCAAGAAGGTGCTATTCCTATTCTTGAGGAGTTACAGCAACAAGGTGGTCCTAGAACAATAGAAGAAAAAACAGCGTATGAAGCGGCTAATAAATTAGCGGTTGCTGAAATCCAAACTGAAGCTGAGTTAGATATTACAAAGGTTTTAGATGAGGGTCAGGCAAATAAAACTTCTTATAATGCAATACAATCAAAGCTATCTGATATCACTGATGGGTATTCTTCAGCTCTTTCATCTATTGATCCGATATCAGCCGGTCTCTTACGACAGCGCTTAATTGAGGCAACCGGCAAAGCAGATATGCGTTATGCAAAGTGGTGGTCGGGAGAGCAAGAAACAATACGGCGTGAAAAGCAAAATGTTGTAGCCGGAAACAAAGCTCAAACAATCCTTCAAAATGCTACAATGCCAGGCGCAACTACTTTGATGATTGACGCTGAGATTGCGGCCAGTGCTGATACTCTTAAAGATCTAGGTGTTGATGAGAAGGCGCTTCAAGATTGGCAAGATGAAGTCAAAGCAAGTGCGTATAAAAACAATTATCTTTTTTCTTTTAATCAACTCAGTGTAGAAGAACAGGGTGAGGCAATAGAGCGTATTCTGGGCGGTGAGGCAAAAGATCTTTTACCTGGTATGGATTACGAGGATAGTGTTCGTTTTGTAAATGGAATTTTGCGGCCTGAGTATAACAGAAATGTATCTATTTTAGGTTCTCAATCTAAATACGTTGTTAATAAAGTTTCGGATTTAAATAAAATATTAGAAAGCGGTGGTCGCGTTAGTCAGGATGATATCCAGGAATTGCGTAGCCGAGCGATTGAAGTTGAGCAATATGATGGTGGTGTATCAGTCCAAGCGGTAAATGAATTAGAGGGAGATACAAATATATACAGCGGCTTTCGTGCAATGAGCCTAGCAGAAATGGAAGCAACGGTTCGATTATATGCGGAAGGTATCGAGGGCGTCGGTATTGAAGGGAGAGACACTCCGCTTGAGGTAAAACGTTATGAGCAAGCTTCTAAGTTTTTTGAAAAGATGCAAACTCAAATTAACCAGGACGCAATGGGATATGCCGAGCGTGTTGGGTTTATTGAGCGTAAACAGATTGTATCAATAGATGAGCAAGGCGCTTTGCAACTTGATGATGTAGCGTTATCAGAACGTGCATTACAAGCCCAGCAAGTCGCTGATTACTATGGTTTGCCACAACCTAAAATGTTGTTTGCTGATGAAACAAGACAATTAGCGCTTGTTTTAGAAAGAGCTGAGGGCGCTGCAAAATTAAATCTATTAGGTACGTTATCGAGCTTTGACCAGGCATCCGGCCAGGTTCTAACAGATCTTGCTGATTATAATCCAAATCTTGCTTTAGTTGGTGCATTGGTAAATGCCGGAGCAACTGAGGCGGCGAAAGATGCTGTTGCTGGATTAGATCGATTAGATGCTGGTGAAAAGCCTATAGAATTTACACCATTAAATATTGATGCTGTTTACTCTGATTTGTTTGAAAGAGCTGTAACACAGCCAAGACAAGCACAGGCAATTAAGGGTGTTGCTAAAGCTATATATATTGAGAGGGCTTCTCGTTTGGGTGTCGATCAATTTGATCCTGATTTATATGAAAAAGCGCTACAGTTAGCTAGTGGGCAGCGTGTAATTAATGGTATTGAATATGGTGGAATCCAAGAGGTTCGAGGCGTTAAAACATTTATCAATCCAAATTTAGATGCCGGGTCATATGAAAGAATGTTAAATGAGCTAACACCAGAGGCACTATCAAGCGTAACAGGTTTAGATATTAATCCAAAATTAGCTTCATCAATAAATGAAGATAATAATTATAAACTCCGTAATATTGGCGGTGATAAATATGTCATAGAATACCCAGGTCAAAGCGGTCTTGTAAATGTTGGCGATACAGAAGGCCGACCAGTGATATTTGATTCTCAAGAATTGTTTGAGGCATTAATTCCACAGCCACAAGCGTCACAAGGCACTGGTAGTCTTCGATCTATTTTTGGCACAGACGAATTGCCAGAAAATATTGAACAGCCAGATGTACAATTTGAGGAAGCTATTGCTCCAGAAGTTCCGACTGAAAGCCCACCATTATTAACAGCCGGTCAGTTGCCAGATAGACGTTTAAATAAAAAACAAACTAAGTTTTTAAGAAAACAAGTTGAAGCTGCAAAAATACCAGCGTCTGAATATGAAACACGCATTAAGCCGCTTGCTGATAAAGTACCAAATGAAGCGACAAATGATGAATTTGTTGATTATCTTGATGCGCTTTTTAAAGGTTTTAATAAATCGTTTGAAGATTGGAAAGCTACACAATGATCCAATTTGATCGATCAGATGTTTATGATTTAGGAAATGTTCCTACTATTTCGGAACCTATACCAGATTTTGCTGCTAACTTTTTTGCAGCAAGAGAAAGTATGAAGCTTAACGATCAATCTCAAAGCAGAGACAAAATACTAAAAGAACTATGGGGTCCGATTGTAGAGGAGCTAAATGAAACGTTCCCTAACCAGGGCTTTCTTGGCCGTGACTTTGAAAACCCTGGTGATTTCTTAAACATTGGCCTGGGTATATACAGCACACAAGGCGGTCCAGAGGATCGTTATAACTTCGCAGTAAATAATATTATGAAGTTTATGAATACGAACCAGGAGAGCCTTCCTGATAGTCTCAAGGGCATTACAATTGATAGCCTGGAACAAATCGCAAAAGATCGAGCGCAAGCGGCAAGAAAACTTAATGAAGAACTAGCCTCAAGAAACTTAGATTTTAGTGGGACGCTAGGTCAGTTTATTGGTGGAGTTGCTGGAGTTGTAGATGATCCAGTCAATGCTTTTGGCATTATGGGCGCTTCAGCTAAAACATTGTGGCGATTTGCACTTACTGAGGCTGTAATAGGCGCTGGCGTGGGCGCAATGGCTGAGACTGGCGTAAAAGAATGGTATGATGAATTAGGTTATGATTACACATATCAAGACTTTATTCGCAATGTTGGTTTCAATGCGGTTGGCAGTGCTGTATTTGGCACAGGCATAAAGATTGGAGCTGATGGAATACGAAGCGGTTGGGATGCTATTAGCAAATCTGGTCGTGCGAATGATGATAGTAGGGCGTTAGCGGATGCAGCTGAGGCAGCTGAGGAGTTTGAGGCAGATAATCCGTTTACTGAACCAGATCTTCCTCCAGCCCAGGCAGAACATAACAACCGGGCAATCGCGGCAGAGGCAGCTGTTGAGAACAACAAAGCGCCGGTTATGCCTACCGAGCCAACAATTCAACCTAAAGAATATGAAGGCGATAATTTAGATGGTATGGTTTTTAAAATTCCAGCTAAAAATATTTTAGTCGATGCAAAAAGATTTCAGTTTAAATCTGGTGGTGATGAGTTTGGAGTGACTGAGCGCTTGCAAGGCGTTACTGAATGGAATCCCGACTATGCTGGTACTATTATGGTTTGGGAAGATATAAATGGTAAAATATTTGTTGCAGATGGACATCAGCGTGTAGGTTTAGCAAAGCGCATAATGTCAAATGATCCGTCGCAGCAAATTAATTTGATTGCTCGTAAGTTTCGTGAAGTTGATGGTGTAACCGCAGAACAGGCAATGATAAGAGCCGCTGGTGCTAATATCGCAGCTGCAGATCCTAAAGTTCAAAAAAGTTTATTAGTTGATGCTGCTAAAGTTTTGCGAATTGATCCTAACAAAATTGATGAATTAAATTTACCGCCAAAATCTGTTTTAGTACAGCAAGCAAGAGATCTTGTTGTTTTAAATGATAATGCTTTTGGTGCAATTATAAATGAGGTTATCCCGGCAAATTATGGCGCCATTGTTGGTAGGCTAATTGATGATCCTGATTTACAAGACGCTGCTATAAAAGTGTTATCAAAGTCAGATCCTCAAAATGTATTTCAAGCTGAAGCAATTGTTCGCCAGGTACGTGAGACCGATTTGGT
>CEON01024620.1_pt1 | contig 14022 bp, 18 predicted proteins | sample 530291 | NCBI WGS metagenome assembly CEON01 (sample SAMEA2619888, study PRJEB7988) | marine metagenome | biome: marine biome (ENVO:00000447); feature: surface water layer (ENVO:00002042); material: "saline water (ENVO:00002010), including plankton (ENVO:xxxxxxxx)" | depth 5 m
TGTGTGCCTCGTTCATGAGCTGCTTCTCCGTGTGTCATGCTACGAATGATGGTCATCTTGTCTGTAACCTTAGCGGTCTTAGACAACATTTCATTTAATCTAATTCCCGGAACTACAGTCTCAATGCTAGACATTGGGCCTCTGTATTCTAGTGGCGCGAATGGCTTAGGGTCAAAAGTTTCCTGATGAGCCATTCCTCCGGGAAGATATATAAAGATTACGCTCTTAGCTGGGCCTTCTATACTCTCATAGAATTTTTGGTCAGCCTGAGCTTCTTGCATACGGAAGTAATCAGACAAGGAGATTCCTAATCCTCCTAAGAATCCTACCTGCAAGAATGACCTTCGTCCTAAATCATTTCCTCTACATTTCATTATAATATTACCTTTGCTTCACCTTCTAATAAGTACCTTGGTCTTCCACCATTATCAACACGCTGGATGCCACGCTCTATTCCAAAGTGGTCAAATAGTGTTGCCTGTAAGTCTAATGGGCCAACAGGATTTTCAACTGGGCTATAAGATCTGTCAGATGCACCGATAGTTCTACCAGTTTGATAATCTCCACCAGCCATCATCATTGGCGTAATTGCAGGCCAGTGGTCTCTGCCAGCGTTGGCGTTAATCTTTGTTCTACCAAACTCTCCAGTCACCACAAGCAATACTTTATTACTTAGCCCTCGTTGGTCTAGGTCTTCTAAAAATCCTGCGATAGCCTTGTCGATGGGAGATACTCTTTTCTTAAGAGCGGCTGAAATGTTGCTATGCATGTCCCATCCACCATAATGAAGAGTGACAAATCTTGTCCCGTGTTCTACAAGACGACGAGCTAGTAACATTTGTTCACCAATGTCGTTCGCTTTTTCTGACCCATACAGAGCTTTAGTTTGTTCTGTTTCTTTGTCTGTCGCAAATGCATCTTTGGCCGAACCAAGAATAACATCGTAAGCCTGACCTTTATAAAATCCGACTGATTCGGCTCCTGCTCCAGATATATCTTTGGCCGCTGATCCTATAGCTCCCAAGAGTTGTTTTCTATTGCTAAATCTGTCGATTTCAATTCTTGGTGTAAGGTTGTCTTTATTTGATGGATCGAAAGGCTTGTATGCCCCACCAAGCCAAGCGCCTTCATCGCCTTCTATTTTACCCTGCTTGACATATGTTGGCACTCCGTTTCGGGGGTGGTTCGTGCCATAAACGGCGGAAACAATAGAACCAAAAGAGGGGTACTTAGCTATAGATGTCGTGGTTCTTTCTGGGTTGTAATGCCCAGTCATCATGAAGTGTGTACCCTGTCTGTGAGATGAGTCTTTATGACTAAAAGAGTTGACAACATTTAGCTTGCTTGTGTGTTTAGCTAGCTCTGTCCAGTCAGCGCCAAGAGTGATATTTGTTTTTGGATCATGAATAGCCCCATTGATTGGTTGCCATTCAGTTGGAACTGTATCATTGGGGGCGTGGAATGTTTCAAACTGAGTTGGCCCTCCTCCAAGCCACACCCAAACAACTGCTTTATCTTCATACGACAGAGCATCTTGAGCTAAGGCGTAATCAGACAAACCAACGGCACTTAATCCAGCGCCAATACTCCCTACCCGCAAAAAATTTCTTCTGTCATATATAAAGTCTAGCATTTTGATCTCCTGAATTTGTTGAGTTCTGAAATTGCAACATTGTGACAATCCGCCCTTACAACGAAATTATTAGAGGGGTCTACTTGCCCCTTCTTCAAATGTCGGGACTTCTCGAAATATTCATCATGCCCGAGCCAACCAAGAACCCAAGCTCTTCCCCATCTTCTATTTTTGTTCTCTACTCTTACAAAAACATATCTATCACATTGTTGCTTTGTATTAAAATTAGCAACTGAGCAATCATAGTACGGCTTTGGTTCTGAGGTGCATCTTTTTGTTTTAACATCGTATTTGATGTCGTTTTTATCTACAATGTCGTAGTCATAAGTATTGCTTATATTGCCTTCAATAACTACGTTGGCTACCTCTTCTCCTATAAAGCCAGCTATGTTACCATCACCCTTCATGATAGAGTTTTTTATAACTCCCATTTCACGGGATTTGGCCCATGCTCTTTTCTTCATTTCCTCTGTGATTTCTACTTGAATCATAGTGTTTTCCTTATCCCGGAGCCTCATAGTGGCCCACACTAAATCCTTTGGCAGTACACTTTTTCACGGTTTCGTCCATTCCGTGTTTTTTAAGGTGCTCCTCTATATGTATACACATATTTTGGTCTGTACCTTCCCAGTTGTTCTTGTAAAAGTGGCACAACTTATTACACTTCCAGTGGTTTCTTGAGTAAGACATGGGCTTTGGCTCCTGATTTCTGCTAATCTGCTGAAATCTTAGCTTTAGCATCTCTAAAAATTTCTCTTGATCTTTCTTATCAAAACACATAGAGAACGGCCCACCATCTCTAATAAAGAATATCGTCATAATTGCCTGCTCATAATCAGGGAATAACTTAGATATTGCATAATTATATAGTAATAATTGGGGGTCTGAACATAACTTCTCGTATGTCTTCTCTTCTCCAGTTGCCCAGTCAACTCTTCTCCCAGTCTTCCAGTCAACCACCTCAATTATACCATCTTCTACCTCAGTTACAAGGTCTATCGTCCCTTTTATTGCCAAATTTCCAGTAATTTTTTGTCCGTCTGGCATTTCATAATCGTACTTTGCCCAGTCCTCTTCGATCTCTATATCAAAGTGAGGCTCTGCCGCAACAATTTTCCTGTTTCTAGGGTCGAACAACCCGTTGTTGTAAGTAATAGCTTCCTTAGTAAGATCCTGACAAAACTTGTAGTCGGATTTTGTATACTTATGAGTACAGTTATTGGTGTACCAATCGTAGCTTTGCTTAAGAATGTCTTCTACAAAGTCCTCACTCTTGAGCTTTTTACGTGTAAACTTGATGTCGCCAAGTGCATCATCCACGAGAAGCATCTTTTTATTGTCTTGCTGTAAATGCTGACAGCCTGCAAGTACTTCCATAACCTTGTGAACTACAGTACCAAGCTGAGCTTTCTTACCTGATACGGACTGATGCCCCAGAACGTAGGTAATGAAATACTGCATCTGACAGTATGAGTAGTTGTTAAAGCTAGAACTTCTAATATACGTCACTAACATTATAACTCCAATTTTTTATAAATTTTATTTAGTTTTTTGCAGAAGCCTTCTAGACCTCCACTGGAATTGTCAACAATAAAGTCAAAGTTGTCCCAGTCATATACATCCTTATCCAGAGCGCTTTCGCTTGAATGAGAATCTTCATATTTTTCTCTAGTGAGCCTAATTACCTTTCCCCCAGCCTTCTTTATAGCTTCTACCTCGTTTGGAAACCTTACGTCTGCTATTACAGCCACTTCGCTTTGTTCTGACTTTATAGTCTTGATGGCGTGATCAACCCATACATTTGTATACATTTTTCTCATGACATCAGTGCCGAAGTATTGCAAAAGCTCGCGTGCTGTCATATACCCCCTATTTGGGGATAGCCCGCTGTTCTCCCAAGTGGGTGTGTTTATCCACTCAATGTTTGTATTGGTGTTCTTTTGCTCGTCAGTTCCATACACCTGACTAAAAGAAAGGTTGAAAAACTGCATACATAGTTGCTTCAATCCATCCGCAAAACTATATAGCTTAATAAACGGCCACATGTTATAATGCGCATACTCACAGAATTCACTATCTTTTCTAGTAATGTCTAGTATGCCAAATTCTGACTCTCCATCTACCCGAGTTTCAACCTCTAGCTGACCGGATGAATTTATCTTAAAGTCATGAATTATACCATGATTGGAAAGGCATCTTCCGTGAATGTAATTAGCCATTGTGTTTTTGCCGGATTGTTTTTTCCCGGCTATGCCTATAATCTTTACCATTAATACATCCCTTTTAGTTGAGGCAATATTGATTCTTGTATCTGCTTAGCTGACATATCACCAACATCTTTTTTTGGCATACGTGGAAATATGACCCTAAACATTCTACTCATTTGTCTTTGTATCTGCATTTTTGACTCTCTGCCAGCTTGGTCATTATCAGTCAATATTACAAGCCTTGTTATTCCGCTTGTTTCCAAGACTTTCTTCTGTTTATCACTTAGAGACTTCCCGAATATACCGACGGCGTTTTTGACGCCTGCTTCATATAGTTTCCAGACATCACCCTGACCTTCCGTTATGAACAATGTGGAAGTTTCCTTAGCCTTTTCTATAGCCATGTGATAATTATATAAATAGTTTCTTTTGTTGAAACCTTTAGTAAATAGGAACTTTGGCATTATATAGTCTTTGGTGGATCTGCCTATATAAGCAACTATTTTATCTCCACTAAGATTATGTATGGGTATAATAGCTCTCTGAACCATAGTTGACTTTTTTTGGTTACAATCTCCAACTCCGAAGTGTAGCAATGTCTTGTCAGAAAAACCCCTCTTCTGGAAGTAGTCTGAAGGATGCATGACATCACAATCTATTGACACGGTTTCATCTTCATGACTCTCCTTTTTCTTGGAGAATAATCCAACCATTTTTACAAAGTCATCTTCTTGTTCTTCTTCAACCTTTTCTACCTTGACACTGTTATTGTCTATGTTCAAGGTTCTACAAGCCCAAGTTAAAGCCGCGCTGAAACCAACATCTTCATCTGCATCTTTTGATAATATACCTTGAATTAAGCCTATGACATCGTTTGAAAATTCATCTTGACATCTTCTTGACCAGCAACTCCAAATATTTTTGTCAGTGGAGTAAGAAAAGCTATTAGGGCTATCACTGCCGTGAACTGGACACGGGCAAGTAATGTTTTCCCCATTCTTTTGAAACTCAACACCTAACTCCGATAGAATTAACTCAATGTTATTCCCAAGGAGCTTTTTGATCTTCTTCAAATCCATCTTCTTGCTCGACATCTTCATTTATCCTATCTAATGCTTCTTCATCTAAAAGTCCGCTATCGCCAACTGGCTGCGATCTAAACTCATTTCTTGTCCTCAGCTCTACAAGCTTTGCGTGTTCTCCTAGCATGTTCATATTAATATAATCACCGTCATCCAATCCACCTCCATGCCTAGACACAATGGGTACTAGTTTTCTATTTCCCGCTTGTGGGCCGTCCTCTGCAAGTTCTTCTGGTGACTTTGTTTTGAATATAGAAAACGATGTGCAAAGCCATATCAGCCTGTCAGATCCAGACACTGCATCTGTTGACTCTTTCGTTATTCCATCCCTATTTAATTGCACAAAAGACAAGCAAGGGAAGTCAAACTTGACCGCCAAGTTATGGAGATTGGTTATCTGAAATCCGAGAGCCTGATACTCTTGAATGTTGTTAGTTATTGAGCTAGAAGACATCAACTTGAGATAATCATATACAACGACACATTCATTAGTTCTGCCATTTTCATCCATCTTAACATCTTGTATAATCCATCTCTTAATTATATTGAGTATCTGCTCAAAAGGCTTTCCAGCAACGCTTACGTAATTGTATGGTATACCCTCTATATGTTTAACAGCCTCGTGGACTCTTTGGTTTTGCTCGTCGTCGTCTACAAATTTTCCTGTGGATACGTCCGAGATTGGAACTCCACTTAGGTTGGCTATAATTCTATTCAGGTGGTCTTCTTTAGACATCTCCGTATCTAGCACTAGAACTGGAACACCGTCAGAAGCAGCGTTTAATGCTACGTTGTCAGCAAATACGCTCTTGCCAACCTTTGGTCTTGCGGCAACCAAATCAACACACTTTCTTCTTAGCCCTCCTCCGATTGCGTGGTCGTACCTTGCAAATCCAGTGGGCACTCCAATTACGTCACACTTGTTTTCTGTTAGAAAATCTATGTAGCTTTCTACGTCCTTGCCAATTTTTTCTGGACGCTCACCGCCATCATCTTCTCTCAGAAAATCCATGACAGGTTCTTCGAGCATACCTATAATTTCATCTATACTCTCAGTGCCATTGATGTCGTCAACATCTTTATGTATTTTGTTTGTTAACTTCTTGATTCTCCTAGCAAATTCAAACTTCTTAATCTGAACAGCAAACTGGAATACATTCTCTTTATTAACAGGGAAGTCAAACAACGACTTGATGTATTGTAGTTCTTGCTTATCTTCAACCCGATCCGTATGGTTAAGTTGAGACGCTGATGATAGTATAGCTGGGAGGTCTACTTCTAGATTGTTTTCAATAACATTTTCAACACAGGAGTACAGGACTTGATTGTTCTCGTGCCCAAATGAAGTCCTGTCTATAATATCTGCAACTTCTACGTAGGCATCCATGCCATACTGGAATAATCCAGCTAGCACTGCTCTTTCTGCGCCAACGTCTGTCAAATTATAATCCATTTTATCTTCCCGTACAATAGTCACATCTATAGAATTCGCCACTAATCATATCGGCTCTAACCTTAAATTTTCTGCCGCATATATGACAGGTTTTTTCAACTTTTCTAGGTGCTTTTCTTTTTCTAGGTGTTAACTCTACATCTGGAGTTTCTACATCTCTATGCTCTCCAGTGTCAACCCAAGTGTTCTCACCACCTCTAACTTGCCTTTTGCTCTTGTTGTCTTCTTTACGTGTCACAGAAAAATCTTCTGATACGGAAGTTTCCTCTTGAGAAGCACCTTGCTTTTCCACGCCCGCCTCTAGCTCTGCTAGCTTGGCTTCAAGTATCTCCTTAAGTTGCTCCACTGTAAAATCTTCTGGGTTAATACTCATACTCTTTTAGCCCTCTCTAGTAAAATATCTCCCTGACGCTTAAGCTCATACACTTTACCCTCAAGCGATTGCAGCCTAGCTTCAGCAACTGCTCTCATGCCATCTACGCTAGCGGCATAACTGTTCTCTTTAATTATGATTTGCCTTTTGACATTATGCTTGGTGTACTGGTCAAAGTTGTTTAGATTGGCAGCTACCAATTTTTCTATTTGGTCTTCACACCAACCTAGTGCCACTTTATTCTTATTGATTTCATCTTGAATATATGTAGAATATCCATATAGCAGATAAGCAGCATCAAACATTTCTTGGGTGGTCAACTTATTCAAGTCGTCCTTTGTCAAGTTTGCAGCAACAATATACTCAACATTAAATGTGCTATAAGATACATTTGAAATATTGATGTATTCTTCTACTGTTTTTATATGGTCGGCTAATCTTTCAGATGCCTTTAATTGATTGTCTCCAGTCATCATCACTCCCTGAGTATTTCAATTCTATAAGTTCAATATTGTTCAGCTCACACCACTCTGCCTTGTCCTCGTCTCTAGCTCTAGCTAGTAAAAAGTCAGCTTTTGTATTGTGAAAGAATGGTATATGTTCATAGTGCTGTCTCCCATGAACCTCAAAAGCCTTTTTAATATTTGGAATAAAGAAATCTAGATATAAAACAGATCTCTTATGAGTTGAGGTACTTCCGGGAAGTTTAACTTCTTCCAGCACTCTGTAGCTATGGTATACTTCTTTTATTATCTTTCTAGCCCTGATGTGGTGCTTGGATCTTTTCTTTTTATCATTAGCTTTTACATCATACTTAGATAGGTTAAGATTGTATTCTCTACCATTTAGCCCAGTTACTTTCAAAACAGCTCCTTGATTTTATCGTATACGAAACTACAAATCTGGGGGTTTTCATTCAAGAATTCCGTCAAGTTGTTGACACCTTGAAATTTAAAGAATCTTTCGATGTCTTCTTCTTTTTCTCCCACTTCGTTGTCTTTTAATATCTTTGCTATTACTGGCTCTTCTACCTCTTCTAACGCACATTGGATAGTGTACCAAGCGCCAGCTGTTTTTATTAACCTGAACTCACAGGCAATTTGTACAACTTCCTGTACTTCGTCTAGACCTATGCCATATCGAATCCAGCTTTCCGCTGTAGAGTTTGGAATACCACCTGCGTTGGAAGTTTTTATGTTCCAGTTAGCGATTTGCCCTACGTGTGGGCCAGTTTGAGCGGGAACCTGCCATTTGCCACGATGGGTAATAATCATATTGGTTCCAGCTTGATACTGTAACATATTCCCACAGTCTGCCATCTTCATGGGCGCATATCTACTACCGCTAGTATTTGCGATGTTGTGAGTGATGCAAATAATGATTGTCTTGTTCTTTGTTACGGAGCCTCCAATACGCTTAAAGAACATTGAGAGCAGTCTGGGCAAAGAGTTTCTTACACCCGTTCTAACCTCGCCTTCAAGCTCAACTTTGGGAACCATGTTTGACATTGAGTCTACAATAATCAGACACTCAGGGTCATTGTTAACATAGTACTCAATAATGTTCAAGAAGTCTTCTGCTGATAATACCCTGTCGTCAGTAGACTCCACGATCAGAATTTTCTCTGGGTCTAGTCCCTTGATGCCCTCAAAGTTTTGTTTTGCTAATCTGCCCTCAGTGTTTGCATAAATAACCTTCTTACCGAGAGCCTGACATTTTGCAGCGAAGTGAAGGGCTGTGGTAGTTTTACCGCTCTTTGGGTCTCCAGTCATTACCACACAACTGCCCTCTCTCAGTCCGCCACCCAAAGCAATGTCTAACGCTGGTGAAACACCTATCACTTGGAGGTTGTTCAGGTTGTCTAAAACCTCTGTTCCAGTCCTTACAACATCCCCGTATGTAGAAACAACAGTGCTGCTAACAACATCTTCGGTAAATTTATTTTTCTTCTTTTTCTTTGCCATCTAATCCTCTCAATCTTTGCAGACTTGATTTCTTACCGAAGGAGGTTGATCTGCTCTTCGGTTGTTCCTGTATACTTATTGTAGTAGATTTAGCGTCTTGCTGCTCAACTATTTTTTGATATTTTTGAATTACTTGCTCTAAGTTGGGATAACCTAGAGAATATACATGCTTGAGTTCTTTAGAATTTATAGCTTTGACTATAGCTGCACAGGGGTACTTCTTCGCCAATCTATTGGCCAGTATTACCTGATAAGAATAGGTTTTTTTCCACTTCTTAGTGTTCCAAAACTTATATGCTTGAGTGCCCTCATTCTCTTTTTGAGCCATGCGTGTACACATAACTTCGGCTAGATATTGAGCGCATGTGCAGTACTCCCCAGTAGAGGGGGACATGTATTTACTTTTGTCTGTCCTGTTTTTTGTCATTATAAATCAACGCTTCCTCAATACAATCTTCAACTTTGTCTACAGTGGTTATCTGAACAACAAGTTCGGGAGCCACATACATGGATTTTTCAACGAGTCCATCCTTCAAAACACCTAGACAAAAACAATCCTTGCTTTCATTGCTGCCCATAACCCCGACAACAGATTTAGACAGATACACAGCCTCTGCGTCAGATGTATCCGTGTAAACTTCATGGCTTCTGTATTGCAGGGTAACACCCTCTATATTATAGCCATTGTCAGAACAATAGTCAGCTATTTTTTTCCATGTAATGAGAGAGCCGTTTTCATTTTGTTTGATGTAGGCTCTCTCTCCATTGTCAAGATGTGCTGAAATCCATATAGCATGTTTATCCTGTCTATAGTGGATTATCCACTCTTCTATTCCAAAAATCAAACTCATCTTTTAATCTTGGTAACACATTTTCTAGTTCTAGTATTTCCTGACGGTTTCTTGGATTCATCAGACATTGACGACGCATTTTCAGTCATTATCGTAACGCCTTCTTGTCTTGCCATCTGAGAACCAGCATTAAATGGTTGCACCTCTTTCTGAAGTTTTTCCACCTTCTTCTTAATGGTTGCCTTAGCTCTGTCCAGTTCCTTTGCAATTTCATCTACACTGAGCTTGTCAAAGTGATGCTCAACATAAAACTCTTCCGCTTTTCCTAGTGGCCCTTTTTTAGTCATTTAAGTAGCTCCTTTGCGCCTTTGTTAAATATAACGAATTATTTGTTTTCAAAAAAAGCATGTAGAAATCAAAAGTTTCTTTTGTAACACGCTTGAACTTTGTATCTAAATATTTTTCTCTGTTAGCAAACATGCCGGACGGATCAAAGGGTACGTTGTCGTAGACCCTTATAAAGTATAATAATGAATTATCTGTAGTGACCTTTTTGGCGTAAGCCATCTCCTTAGACGTGATGGTCAAGTTGCCAGATGAGTCATATAATTCCTCTTGCGGGTTGTTCTTATAGAATTTATTTACATTTGGATCTAAGTATCTCATTTGCCCTCCATAATGTATCTCTTTTTCTGTTCCGGTGTCATGTTATTTATTTTTCTTCTGGTTTCTTTTTTAGCGTGAGCCTCTTTCTTTTCTTGGCTATTGTGTTTTTCCTCAATCTCCGATCTTTTGTAGTGACCCATGTTTTTCATGTTTCTATCTGCAAGCTGTCCGATAGTAGAAACATTTTCAACAAATGCTGCCCTTCCACCAAAAATTACTCTGGATAATGATTCCTCCCCGCAAGCATCACAGTGTGTAAGTGGATCATCCTTAATAGATTGTAACACATTTTTTAGCTCATGTCCACAACTTTTGCAAATATAATCGTAATTAATCATAGTAATCTTCCTCTAGAGCTTCAAGTACCCTGCCAATTATTCCGTTTCTTTGAATGTCTTCGTAGTATAGCCTACTAATTCCGACACCCTCTATGCCATCTAATCTATCAATGCACTCAAGCAACCCGCTAAACTTTCTAATGTCTGTTTGTCTTATGTCGCCGTTAATTAAAACCTTTGAGTTTTCACCCATTCTAGTGATAAACATTTTAATCTGTTCTAACGTACAGTTTTGTGCTTCATCCAAAATCATGTAGGCATCATGAAATGTTGCGCCCCTCATAACTTCAAGGGGTTCATATCTTATTCTGCCATCATTGAATAGCTTACCATAGTAATCCCTACCAAGAAAATGTTTTAAGTTTTCCTCCATTGGCAGCAAGTAAGGTTTAATCTTCTCATCTAACTCGCCGGGAAGTGAGCCTATATCTTTTCCAGCACACACTAATGGGCGTGTGACTATAATTTGTTCTAACTCATCTCTATATATGTGATTTGCAGCTATACCTGCCGCTATATAGGATTTGCCACTACCAGATGGCCCAGTGCAAAAGATAACATCATTCTCTACTATGTCTCTAATGTATTCTTTTTGATTTGGCGTTTTTGCAGTTATTGGTACAATTCTACGCCGATCATTCTTCTGTTTTTTTCGGGATTTTCTCATTTATAACCCTTTTTATTTGCCGCTGCTTCCAAAGCCTCCCACTCCTCTGTCGGAGTTTTGTAACACATCGACTTCTTGTAATTGAAATTCTGGAACTTCCTGAAACAGAATTTGTGCAATCCTGTCACCTTCCTCTACTTCTAACCATTCATGACCCGTATTTAGTAAGCACACTTTGACTTCTCCCCTGTACCCAGAGTCCACAACACCTGCTAGTACATCTACCCCTTTCTTTACTGATAGCCCTGATCTTGGCCATATAAGTCCAACAAAACCTTCTGGTATTTCAAATGATATGTCAGTGCAGAACATGGCTCTTTGGTTTGGCGCTAGACCTCTTGGTTTACTAGCGTACAAATCCCAACCAGCGTCACATAAATTTGCTCTCGTTGGAATGATCGCTTTGTCAGATAATTTTTTAACTCTTATGGTTCTGCCAGCGTATCTAGGCGTTGATTTATCAATAGGGTATTGTGGTTCCATTATAGTTTTAAATCTCCAAAATCCATGTCCTCAAGGTCGTTCGTGCTAGCACCAATCTTGTATGAGGTGATCTCATGTTCTTGTGGAGCTACCTGAACAGCCTCACTGTTAATCCACGGCTCTGTCCATCCAGCTATTGGGTTTCTTAGGCCAGAGTCATAAGGTAGTTTAATTGCTTTTCTGCGGCTCATGCAAAGCCAATCTATGTATTGATGCATAACCGGCTCACTAAGCCCGATGATGGAACCATCCTTGAATAGGTATGATGCCCATTTCTTTTCTTCTGACGCTGCGCTTTCAAACATCTTGATCGCTTCTTCTTCGCACTCTTTAGAAATCTGAACAAAGCCTTCTGACTTTTCAGTCTGAAGAATTTTTAAAATCTGCTGAGTATTATGAAGGTGTATGGCTTCATCTCTTTTAATGAGTTTTACAATGTCTGCATTGCCAACCATCTTTTTGTTTTCTGCAAACGCAAAAGCACAGACGAAAGAAACATAAAATCTAATCGCTTCCAATATATTTATGCTAATCAGCGTAAGGTATATTTGTTTTTTAACATCGTCAATTTTTTTACTGTTACTAAGTTTTCTTAACTTATCGTATTCCTTAACCGCAACGTCAGCCCTTGCAACAATCTCCTTATCTGTCAAGCATGAATCCAAAACTTCACTAGGGTTTGGGTATACATTCTTAATAATATAAGTATAACTATAGCTGTGTATCTGTTCAAAGAACTGCCAGACATTTAAACACGCCTCTAGCTCTGGGTTGGAGACATACTCTTGAATAGTGGGAACACCCCGACAAATCACTGAATCCATCATGGTCTGGTACTTGAGGTTTGATGTGAATATAAATCTTTCGTTTTCAGACATGATAGAGTCGTCTTTGAAGTCGTTTCTATCTTTCTTAAGTTCAATCTCTTCGGGTCTCCAGAAAAACTCTAGCTGTTTCTTGTAGAGATCAAAAAATACAGGGTACTTAAATTTGTCATATCTCTGCAAGGACAAGTCCTCGCCTAAGAATAGAGGTTGCTTAAGAGTGTCAACATTCATTTTGTTCAAGATACTTTTCATTATATCGCGCAGGCTCCACCTTCACATACTGGTTCTTTTTCTAACTTACCATCTCCGTCAGGAGTATTACAATAATACAGATTCTTGACTCCATATTTATAGCTGGTAATATTGTCTTTAATAATCTGGCTTAGCGGTATAGACCCATCTTCATAATGGTCATAGTTGTAATATAGATTCGCGCTGATGCTCATATCTACAAACTTCTGCAATACCGCAACAATCTTAATTATAGCATTGTTATCGCGCATGTCAAATGCCAATGAATAATATTTCCTACCTTTATGATAGTTCGGTACTAGCTGTTTTAGCACACCATTTTTTGCTTTTTTGTAAGAAAGTAGCTGACGCACTGGTTCAATACCATTTGTGCTGTTCTGAATGACCGAGCTGGATTCACACGGCATTATCGCAGATAGCGTAGAGTGCCTAAGCCCAAACTCTTTTATTCTAGAGCGAAGTTCTTCCCAATCCATATTGTAATCTGGGGGCACAATTTCGTCTACTGCTTTCTTGTACCAGTCAATAGGCAGTTTTCCTTTGGCGTATTTTGTGTCTCCAAATTTTTCACATGGGCCGAGCTTCTCCGCTAATCTACAAGACGCATCAAGTAAATACCACTGTATTTTTTCCATAGTCTCATGGATAAGCTGTGGCGTTTTTGGGTCGTCATAAGTCAGTTTGTTCTTAGCCAAGAATCCAGCCAGATTAGTAACACCAATTCCTAGAGACCTTCTGTTTTTTGTGAAGTTTTCTCCCGCCAGTATTGGATAATCTTGATAATCAATTACTGCCTCTAACGATTCGACTGCGTTTTTGCACGCTATTCTAATATCCTTTTCAGAGTTAATTTCGCAAAGGTTCAAAGCTGATAATATGCATATACCTATTTCTCCTTCTGGGTCGTCAACTGATTTGATTGGAACAGTAGGATGAATGATCTCTTGGCATAAATTGCTCATGTGTACTGGAATATCCCACGAACCATTTTCATTGCAGTTGTCTATGTTCATACTGTAGATGCGGCCAGTTTCTAGCCGCTCTCTAGCAAACACTTCAGCTAATTTTCTTGCGTTAACTTTCTTTTTCATGCTAATTGATCGTGAGTTTTCATACTTTTTATATAGCTCTTCAAACTTTTTGTTATCCCCAAAGGCTTCATATAAACCTTTTGCTTCGTCAGGACTGAAGAGTGTAATGTCTTCATTTTTGATTAGCCTGTCGTAGAACAGTTTGCAAAACTGAATTGAGTAGTCCAGCTTTCTAACTCTATTATCGTCAGTCCC
>CEON01058469.1_pt1 | contig 14016 bp, 9 predicted proteins | sample 530291 | NCBI WGS metagenome assembly CEON01 (sample SAMEA2619888, study PRJEB7988) | marine metagenome | biome: marine biome (ENVO:00000447); feature: surface water layer (ENVO:00002042); material: "saline water (ENVO:00002010), including plankton (ENVO:xxxxxxxx)" | depth 5 m
AGCCCTGTTGATAATCGGATTCACCGCTATTTTCCAGACTTCTACGTTAGAGCAAGGACCAGGACTGGAAGGACTCAGAGGTACATTGTCGAGGTTAAACCGAAGTCGCAGTGTGCTCCACCGAAGAAACAACGTAAGATTACTAGAAAATACCTGAGTGAAGTTAAGACCTATGCTGTCAATGATGCGAAGTGGAAGGCAGCAAGGGAGTATTGTAAAGACCGTAAGATGGAATTCATGATACTCACCGAAAAAGAATTAAAGGTATGAGCATCTTTACTGATATTAAAGAGCTAGCTAACGGAAAACCCCAATCCAAAGAGTGGTATCGAGAGCAAGTTTACTATGCATTAGACCCATACACTGGGTCATTCGACCCTGGAGATATTATTTTCTTCAGTTATGCTGCGGCAACTCCTAAATTGCAATTTTGGGATACATTTCCAATGGTTGTTATTACAGATGTTGACACAAAAAATCTTCAGTTTTCTGGTGGAAACATGCATTATGTGCCCCCAAGCACAAGAAAAGCGATAGGAAACAGTTGGGCAGCAGGTGGTAATGGATATCCTGAAAGGTGCCACCATAAATATTTCATGTCAAATGCTAGTGGAATATATAAGGTGGAGAGAGACTACCTAGACAATATGACACCATTGCCCATAGAGCAATTTGTTCTGAGAGCAGCAGGTAGAGTAATGAAGGTGCCTAGCAGTGCTATTTGGAGTAGAGTCTAATGGGAAATAGTTTTAACGACTTTAGAGATTTGATAACTACTGGCAATATGCAGCCAGCACGCTCTAACATGTATTCCGTGGAGATTGGCATTCCTCCAGTCTTAACGATGTCAACTAATAAGTGGTTGAAAGGAAAAGCGGCACGGAAATTTTATTCAGCGATGAATTATCTTGCTGATGATGTCACTGTTCCTGGTAGACGTATCACCACCTCTCAAGTCAGAGATATTGGTGCAATGAGGCATTATGCTACTGATACTGCATTCGCACCTATTACATGCTCATTCCTTGTCACGAAGGATATGTATCATCGTGAATTTTTTGAAAGATGGATGAATTTTACAGCAACAGATGCTGAAAATAGGGCAACCTTTTATCAAGAGTATATTACTGAAATGCGTATCCTTAAGTGGGAAATGGGGTCTAATGCTCTGATGTCATCGAAAGTTAGGGGTAGCTCTATTAAGCAAAATAATCAACAAATTGAAATTGACCCCAAAGGTGGCTCAAAAAAAGAGGTCCAGTTGCGTTTGAATAGGACAACCGCAGTATGGCAGATGTATGGATGCTATCCATTTGACATGTCTGCAATTACTCTAAATAATGGACCAGCAGATATTTTGAAGTTGGATATATCATTCCGATATGAGAGATATCGCTTTGATACCATTAGTATGAATAGTGCCCCATTTGGAAAGGGTAGAGATGTCGTTTATAACGCCTTCGATAATGCTCTTCTAGGAAACCTTGGTATTAGTTCTGAGCAGACCGATGTTGCCCAATACGGCACCTAAATAATTTCAGTAATTATGGAGTATTATGCCTTTACCTAAGCTTGCAATTCCTGAATATGAATTGACACTTCCTGTAACGAAGACAAAAGTTACATATCGTCCCTTTCTTGTGAAAGAGGAAAAACTTCTTTATCTGGCGATGGAGTCTCAAAGTCAGAAAGAGATGATTAAGGCAGTTAAGACTATTATCAAAAACTGCACTAATTTGAAAGGTAAGGTTGAAGACCTTGCCACCTTTGAAATCGAATATATCTTCCTTCGCATTCGTGCAAAGGCAGTTGGTGAAGTCAGTGAATTCAAACTGACATGTCCCGATGATAATGAAACTCAAGTTGAAGTTGCTGTGCCCCTAGAGCAAGTAAAGGTTACCATTCCCGATAGTCATACCAACGAAATCAAACTTGATTCTAACGTTGGACTGAGAATGAAATATCCTTCACTAGATGTGTTTGTTGAGCAAAATATGTCTGAAGAGCCTGGTCTTGAAGACATCTTTGAATTGGCAGCAAGTTGCATTGAGCAAGTGTTTGATGCTGAAGAAGTTTATGATTCTTTCTCCAAGAAAGAAGCACTGGAGTTTCTTGAAGAGTTGAATTCCGAGCAGTTTGCAAAGATTCAAGGATTCTTTGAAACAATGCCCAAACTGTCTCATACACTCACCATTAAAAATCCCAATACTGGTGTTGAAAGTGATGTCCTGCTTGAAGGTCTTGCAAGTTTTTTCGCATAGCCCTAATGCATGATAGTCTTGAAAATTACTACAAGACTAACTTTGCATTGATGCAGCATCATAAGTATTCCCTAACTGAATTGGAGAATATGATACCGTGGGAGAGGGATGTGTATGTGGGTCTTCTAATTGCATATATTGCAGAAGAAGAAAGACGACAAAAAGCTGAACAACAACGCATGTCTCTTTAATGGCAATCCGTAGTTACGTCAAAATTAAACCAGTAACAACGAAGTCTTCCTTAGGGATTAACTTCAATGAGTTTCGTAAGGGTATCAATAGAATTGGCACTCTTACGACTGGTATTGGCAAGAATCTTGACGAAACTAAGACTCTCATTCAATTCCAGAGGGAGCATCTTGCCGAATCCTCAGACCTTATAGTTAAGCAAGACGAAGAGGAGAAGCAAGAGAAAGAGTCATTCTTTAAGAGGATGACTAAGATGTTTCGGAGGAAGAAGCAGAAGAAAGCACGGGATGATGCTGAGAAAGCTGCAGAAGAGGGCAAAAAGGAAGCTGAAAAGGCAGACAAGAAGGGGGTCTTCAAAAAAGCAAAAGAGCCCATCAAGAATTTTTTCAAACTGATTGGTGATATATTCGGCAATCTGTTTAAGTATTTCATACTATACAATGCCTTAGACTGGATTGAAAAGAATCCAGAAAAGACAGTAAAGTTTATCAAACTCATCACTGCCTTAGGTAAGTTTGCCTTTTGGTTGACGGGTATTGGTATTAATGGCATAATGGAAGGTCTCACCAACTTGGTGGGCACCTTTGATGAAAATCCTGTTGCTAGAGGACTGAGATTCCTGACAGGTGCATTCCAATTAATTGGTGGTGTCGCAGCTCTACGGACGGCACAATATCTGATTATGCCTTGGAAGTTGATGAAAGACATCAACCGACTTAAGGCAATCTTCAGCTCAACTGAAGAAGCAAACGCTGAAGTCAGACAATCTAATGAAGTTAGAACTAAAGGATATAGAGATAAGAAGACTGGTGTAATTTACTCTGAGGAAGAGTATAAACAGATGCAGAAGTCCGCTCAAAGAGCGGATGATAAGAGAGCAAAGGCTGCTGGTAAGGGCATGAAGTCCGACCTGTATCAGTCGGAATTTGAGAATCGTTTTGTTAAACAGCGTGAGGCACGCAGAAAAGGACCCCTAACGAAGTTGGGGCAGCGTGGGCGTATTGGTGCTAAGAAACTTGGCCGCGGCGTCACAAAGGCAATGAAACCTCTTGGAGGTGCTGCCAGTGTTGGACTCAGCGTCGTTGGTGGTGTCGGCAGAATTAGTGCTGGATTAGCATCTGGAGAAAGTGCTGGTAAGGCAGTTGGCGCTGGTGTTGGACAAGCAGCAGGTGGTATCATCGGTGGTATCGCTGGCACGGCACTCTTAGGACCATTTTTAGGACCATTTGCTCCGATTGTTGGTAACTTTATTGGTAGTTTTCTTGGTGAATTTATTGGTAAGGAAATTGGTCCTATAGTTGAGCCAATCTTCAAACCAATCCAAAGATACTTTGGAATGTTGTTTGATGTATTCCAGTCGGTCATGGGACCAATCTTGGAGCCCATCAAAGAATTGTTTGGTGCTTTGTTTGAGTTTGTCGGTGGCATTGCCATGGCACTCTTTGAAGTTGCCAAGATATTCTTCGAGTTTCATAAATTTATATTCCAAACTGCCTTTAAGGCGATTGGTGAAGTTGTTGGTTTCGTCGTCAATAACGCCAAGCGTTTGATGAATCCTGCTAGTGTTGTTGGCGGTATTGCTGATGCACTAACATTCAATCTATTCAACTTTGATAATGATGGTAAGGCAGCAGGTGGTCCTGTCGAGGCACCCCCTCAACGTGCTGCTGGGGGTCCTACCATCTTGACACCCCAACTTAGTATCATGAAATTTATGGGTGGCACCATGGTGATGGGTCTCAGTGCTGCTCTCGGTCTTTTAGGTATTGCAGGTGGACCTGCTAAAAGATTCGTTGGTGGCGAGCTGGGTAGACTGGGACAACTATTTGGTGTCAGTGCTGGTAGCGGTGGCGGTGGCGGTGGTCTTGGTAAGTCACTGGGCATCGAGAAGATGCAACCAGACCAAGAGCAAGCAGCAGTCCTTAAAGATGATAAGAAAAAGATAGCACTACAAGAAGCAATCGGTGACCAGAATGGTCTACAAAAACTGCTTATTGATGCTATTCGTCTTTTCGATAAAGACTTTGGTAAGGAAGAAAAGAAAGGCGGCGGTGGCAATGCTAACACTCCTGGGGGTAATAATCCTAATCCATCAGCAGCTTCGCGACCACCAGCAGGTCCTGCAGCGCCACCCGTCACAGGCACTAAGGCAGAGAAGTGGGTAGAGTTTAGAGGATACGGTAAGAATGCAGGTGCAAAGTATCCAAACCTAGTTGCAGCACAGTTTGCACTGGAGTCTGGATGGGGGACTGCTTTAGCTGCACAACATAACTACTTTGGTATTAAGGCAACTGGATCTGAGAGTGCCACAGTTTCAAATACAAGAGAAGTCATCAATGGCAAAACCGTCTACATGGACGAGCCATTTAAGAATTTCTCATCGCCACAAGAGGCTGTCAACCATCTCGTAAATCAGTGGTATAAGGATTATAAGGGATATAGAGGCGTCAACAACGCTAAGGATGTCTTTGCAGCAGCACAGATGCTCAAAGATGAAAGTTACGCCACTGATCCCGATTACGCACCACACTTACAACGCCTTTTGAGACAAAATATGTCTCTTGCCAAAGGTGGATATCTTGAGTTTATGGCAGGTGGTAAGGTAAAGAAGGGACATCAGAAGAAGACAGATATACCAAAACCCACATATACAACTGAGACCCCACTTGTTGAGCGTTTTGACATCCCTACCGAGGGTGAAGGGCAATTCAGGAGATTTGCTAGTGGTGGACTATATGTGTTTTCCACGGCACCTGCTGGAGCTCCTGTATTGATGGGTCATGGTAAAGGATTTAGTGATACTTATCCACACCATCATCCTAAACCTGGTGGTAACGTTCCTCGTGCAGGTGGTATTCCTAGGGACTATCTGATTTCAGAACTTAAAAATCCATCAACACCTGACTCGAAGGGTGATAGACATCCTATTCGTGCTGGTGTTAGCGGTACTGTGGATTCTGTTGGTGAAGGATGGGGTGCAGTAAGAATTAAAGATGCCAATGGACCCATGTTCCGTTCTGGTCACATGACTGGAATTAAGGTAAAGATAGGTGATAGGGTTAATCCGAGCACTATCATTGGTATTCAGGATGCCGTTGGCATGAGTAATGGATATGTCCATGCTCACATTGAAGGTAGGACAGCTGCTATCCATAATGCTTGGATCAAAGCAAATAGTGGTAGTAAATCTACTGGTAGTGATGATGGTCCTGCTACTGGTGATGATGGAAGCTCTACACCAAATTCAAATTCATCGAATGCTGGTGGTGGAAATAATAATAGCACTGAGCAAACGCAAGAAACCTCAGAACCTATGACTCTAGAGCAACTAGAGGCAAAACTGATGGATGCTTTTAGTAAGTTTACCACTGAATTTGGAAAGAATATAACGGACACCAAACTTGACATGAGTGGTCTGCAAAAAGCAGCAGACACTAATCCTAAAGAAGTGGAAGTGACACCTCCCAGTGAAATGGTGCCTAAACTTGAAGCGATTCAGCAGACTACTGATGCTCAAACTAAAGCATTCCAACAAGCAAAAGCATTTAATGCTAAAGCGGAGCGTGATAAGAATATGGAGCACATCCTCATTCCACCCAAAGTGATTGTCCGAAACATCAAGCAACAGGTAATAAATAATAGAGGTGGCGGTAGTCAACCCGTAGTCTATACATCTCCATCCCCAATGTTGACTAACAACTAATGGCAGAAACACAACCACAAGTAAAAGTCAATAGGGTCAAACTTTATAAGATGATTTCTTATAAGGGGACTAAGAATTCTGCCAGCCAAAAGAAATATACACCACTTACTGCTGCCAAGGCAATAGGTGATATGGAGCAGGATGTCACTAGCGGAATGAAAGGTCTGCTTGGTGGTCTCAACTCTCTTGGTGCAACTTTGAATACCATTGGTTTAGCAGTAGAAGGTATTGCTGAGCAAATGAAGACGACTGTTGCCACACAGATTAGGGCACAGTCTAAGATTCTTTCCTCAGCGAAAGATGGTCTAAAAGCAGAGAAAAAAAGAAATAAGGACGAAGCAAGGAAGAAGAAGAAAGAAAAGGAAAAGGAAGAAAGAGATAAGGAAGAAGACCAATCTGAGAAGGGTAAGGCACCACTATTTGCCAAAATAAAGAAAGAATTTGCAGAAGGCACCAAAAAAGCATTTGGTGGTCTATTTGGTGGTTTGGCAAGGATGGCATTGTCCTTGTTTACATTCTTCATTGGATATAAGATTCTTGACTGGATGTCAAAAAATCCAGAGAAAGTTGAAGCGATTGCAAAAACTCTCGCAGCAGTTGGTAAGTTTATATTCAATGTAACAGGATTCCTTGTGGGGTCCGCAATGGATGGACTTATTCGTTTCCTGGAGAATCCAGTATCCATTCAGGGTCTCTTCGGAATGGTGCAATTTATTGCATCTGCCGCCCCACTATTCATTGGGATGGCATTCCTCAAGAATCCAATTAAAACTGCAAGAGCACTTGCATGGGTGATTGGGTCTCTTGGAAAGGGTATCATGAACCTTTTCAAGGCACAAACATTTGCGAAGAAACTTAAAAAGTTTTCTAGTAGTAAATTTGGAAAGATTGCACTGTCTGCTGGTGCGGGTGTAATCGCTGCAACTGCGGTTTCTGCTGCTGGCGGTGATACTGCCGAAGCGATTGGTGCGGGTGTTGGTGCAGGTGCAGGGCAAGCGATTGGCAGTGCCTTAGGTGAAGCAACTGGCATCCCTGGTGCTGGTGCTATTGCGGGTGCTGCTGGCGCATTTGTTGGTGGTGGTATTGGTAAAGCAGTTGGTCCCATGATGGAGCCAATCTTCAAACCAATCGGTGATTTCTTTAAGATGGTTGGTGATGTATTCAAAGCAATCTTTGACCCAATTAAAGATGCACTGGGTGGATTCTTTGAGGCGTTAGGTGGTTTCATGAATGGTGTCTTAGATGCCGTTGAGCCACACCTACCACTAATTAAAAAAATCCTTGGTATCGGTGTTGCTGTTGCATTTGCACCTCTCTTCTTGGGTATTAAAGCACTGACAGCAGTGCTGAAATTCTTCACACCTAAGGGTGAAAAGGATAAGAAGGGTGCTGATAAGAGTGGTTCGGCAGAGGTCAAACCCAAAGCAATGGGTGGACCTGTTGAGATACCTGTGCAGGTGCCTACTCCTGCCCCCATTGCACCTCCTATGGCAGAGGGTGGTCAGATTAGTGCTGGACCTATTGCTATTGTGCAATCTACCTTACAGCAGGTAGGAAAGTATTCTAAGGGTCTTTCTGACCTGATGCTATTACCATTCAAGGCAATCGGTGTTGGCATCCTTTCAACCATTGGTTTTATTAGCAATATCTTCGGGTCATTCCTTCCTGGACCTTTGAAGGCATTGATGGGCAACATGCTGTCACCCATTGCAGCATTGTTTGGTCTTCCTATGTCCATCATCAAAGGTGGGTCAAAAAAAGGTGTATCTATTGGTGAAGAAGGTGCAGAAGACCAAGAGATTAAAGAGCGTGATTACGATGGCGAGTTACTAGAAAAATTTGTAGGTAATCAAGGTGTCAATGCACTGATGGGCAAACTGATTGCTGTGATGGCATCAGCAATGGTCGGTAAAGGTGCCATTGAAAAAGTATCCAGCTTCGCAGGAAATGTCATTGGTGGCGTCAAGAATTTCTTCGGTTTCTCTGAAGGTGGTGCTTTACCCGAAAGAGCAGCAGGTGGATGGATACATGGTCCCATGTCGGGTTATCCTGTTTCTCTTGATGGTGGTAAATCCACATCATTTATCGGTCATGGTACTGAATGGGTAGGATATAAAAAGTATGCTAAAGGTGGTGCATTTGTTGTGCCATTCAACACACCAGCAACTAAAAGAAATAGAGGTTTAACTGCAATGAGGATGCGTGAAGCATCTGCTGGTGGATATGCAATGCCCAAATTTGCCGAGGGTGGTGCATTCACCCCCACCATTCCTAAGTTTGCTGAAGGTGGTAAGTTTGACCCTGATGCATTCCATAACGACGACAACAATAAAAATACTTCAGGTGTTGTTGTTGGTGATAAAACATATTACGTCAAGTATGTCTTTAATGAAGGCAATGTGAAAATCAAGCAACTCAGTAAGAGAGTAGAAGCTGGATTTATGGGTATCGGTGAGAAACTTACATCAGTGAGACCTGGGACTGATGAATTCAAAACAGTTATTGAATCTGATGCATTTAAGAAAGAATTAGGTAATCAAAATAAATCTAAGGCAAATTCTAGAGGTAGAGGATCTAAACCATTACCCATCAAATCCATCAAAATCCATGACCAGGCAGATATTGCGTGGAAACATGACCAATCATTCAAGCAAAATAAGGCACTCTTTATAAAGCAGGGAGTCCCTGAAGAAGATGCAAATAAACTTGCTGCTCGTGCTGCTATGGAGTTGGCAATTCCATCTAAAGATGGTAAAGCAACTGTAACTGCAACTCAACGTGGTGAAGAAAATTTAGTTGTAAATAAAGAAGGGCAAACTGCCGATGAGTTGAAACCACCAACTCCAGCAAAAGATGGGGATGATGGTGACGATGGTGATGACGGTGAAGATGGTAAAAATACCATCGAAGGAATGATGGCACAGATTGAAAAGATTGCAACGAAAGGTCTTACCGAATTCAGTAAAGCAGTCCCTGCAATCAAAGCGTCTCAAGGTAGCACTTCTGGCGAGACTTTGCAAGAAGCAAAACTTGATGAGCAATCAAAACTAAATGAAAAGATTACGGCGGCGTTTGCAGAGACTTCCACCCCCCAAGAATTTAATACTGAATTGCCACCAATGAATCTTGGCGGTGCTGATACTGAGGGAACTCCCATTGTCATACCAGATTTACTTAACGAAATGGATGCCGACCCATACCTGAAACCTAGGTTTGGTCTTGTTACTGAATTTACTACAGAACCTGTTAACTTCTTCTAATGTCTAGACTCTCACGCGAATATGAATTGAAGAAACTCACTATCACAACAGAGGATGGTGACGTTGTTGATATCAAGTCACTTGTGGTTGACTTTTCATACCATGAATCGATTGAGTCTGCCTTTGTAAAATGTGATTTTACAATCTTGGATTCTATCGACTTCAATAAAGGTATCTTTGGTGGTGAGACTATTGAAGTGCGCTTACAGACCAAGAGTAATAAAGGCAAGGAATTGAAAATGCTTTTCCGCATCTATAAGATTGGCAGCATTATTAAGTCTGAGCGTGGTCAAATTTATGTGCTTCACTGCACATCGCCTGAGATGTATAAGAATGAATGTAATCGAATATTTGGTGCATTTGGTCCTGGAAACAAATCCAAAGATAAAGACAATCTAGCAAAATTTATTGCTGAAAAATATCTTGAAGCAGATGCGAATCGTGTCAAATCAAAATATTTTGAAGAGTGCTCACGGATATCATTCGTTTCTACAAGTTGGAGACCTACAGACGTTATTAACTTCATTGCAGATAAAGTAACAAGAGGCAATGCGTCTAAATCTAGTAAAAAGCAATCTGGATTTTTATTCTTTGAAAATAGAAATGGATTTTGTTTTATTTCAATCGATGCTATGTGTGAGGGGGCACTGACCGAAGAAGATTATATCTATGTCCACGTCAGACAAGGCACAGAACCACCCGAAGATGGTAAGTATGTAATTGAATCGATTCAATATCCCGACAAAGCAGACCATCTCAGAAATATGAGAATGGGCACATACAAAACAGTATCTCTTGGCGTATCTCTTGCTCAACCAACTAATAGTGCGATTACATCAAATGGGTCATCTAACACTAAAAAATCTAGTCCATCAGGAGTAAAGCGTGGTCCACGCACATTAACATTTGGGCAAGTATTCAAAAAAGCAAGCACTATTGAAAAGAAACCACCATTTGACCAACCAACAGAATTTCAACAATCTCCTGAAAATGTGCCACCAACCAGGATGAAACTTAGAGTTTTACCAGGGTTGTCCAAACAACCCGCTCTAGGTGCTGCTGCAAATAATGGTACGGATTCTGACAATGACGCTCTAGGGGTCATGGAATATGCTGCTGCCAGATTTTCTTTGCTCAAAGCAATTCAACTTACTGTTGTTATCCCAGGCAATGTAGGACTTGCAGCGGGTCAGTTGATTCAAGTAAGTATACCATCATCTACTGAAAAGGGCAATAAAAATCCTAAAGTTAAGCAAGATAAAAAGTTTAGTGGAAAGTATCTTATTGCGGGTTTGACACATATCTATAAACCATCTGGTGTTTCGACTAAACTATATTTGACCAGAGATTCAATTAAGAATCCTGATTATTGATAAATAGTCCTGATACACCTACAAGGCAAAATTATGGAAAGTATCGAAAAGCATATCGAGGCGGATAAAGAGATTCTTCAGAATCCCATGACCTCCCCTCAGCAACGTCGCCACATTGAAGGCGAATTGCATGACCTAGAAGAATACGCAGAAAATCATAAAAAAGAAATCGAAGCAGGGGATCATCACGATCCTTCATATCTTGAGCTCTTCTGTGACCAGAATCCATCAGAACCTGAGTGTTTGGTATACGACGATTGACTTGACAAGATAGATAAATTTAATTATGATAACCGTGTGAGGGTTGATGGGAAGTTTTAGAGATCTTATAGAGGGACATTACAGAAATCAAAGACAAGCAATGTCCAATCCTGCTAAGTGGCCTCAAATTGATGTAAGGGTCACTTGGACTTCAGATAATTGTTTTGAAACCAAGTTTTGGTATAAGTATAAAGGCGAAGAAAATTCTTATAATCACTTGAAATATGTGATTACTAAGAAGACAGAGGCGATTATATACACAGAAGTTTTTAACTATATTTCAAATAAAGATACTTGTCCATTTTATTGGTGGACAGATGGTAAATGGTGGTATGGCACCACTGAAGGAGATTGCATTGTTGATAATGTAAAACGACTATCTAATGTGAGATTCAATGGTCATGATTTCAGGACCTTAGATAAAGGTGTAGATTCTGAGACTGGTGAATTTCGTTGGGGTAAAAATGTAGACGAAGGAGAATTTCTCTTTGAAAGACTTCCTAAATAATCACACGAAACTTTATACAAATGCAAAAGTCTGATTGGGCAGGTAAGGATGGTGTAATTTGGTGGGTAGGCGAGGTTGAAGATAACCGCGACCCATCCCAACTTGGACGTGTGCGTGTGCGTATTGTCGGTTGGTATACAGGTAATCTAGAGAAAGAAGCATATACAAAAGAAGTCCCAACAGAGACTCTTCCATGGGCAACAGTGCTTCTGCCTACAGATAAACCACAGACAAAAGCTGTAGGTACAACATCTGAGTTGGCAGTAGGATCTTGGGTGCTTGGTTTCTTCCTTGATGGAGAATCTGCACAGTTACCTGTCGTGATGGGTGCATATCGTGGATTCCAAGATAAGGGTGATGAGAAGGATAAACCCACTACGATTGCTGATGGTAAAACTGGTGTAAAGCACCCAACTAAAGCACCAGCACAGCAGACAATGGCAAACCAGAAGGACCTTGGTGGTGCTTCATTCCCTAAGACTCAATCAACAACACCCGCAGACCCCCAGGGAAATATCGAGGAGTCTCGTGGTGCTATCTCTACTGCCGAGCAAACTTTGCCTGGTAATGCTGTAACTAACCCAATCAAACCACCTGTTGAGCAACAATCTATTGCTGATGGTGTTGGTGGTCCTGGTGGACAAGGATTCAAGGTTGATGTAGAGCGTCAACTGACAGAATTGGGCAATATGGCAGCATCTCTTGGTAGTGGTAAGAGTGGATTTGTTTCCTTGATTACTGGTTACAGTGTTGCTGGAGATAAAGTAAAAGAGCACCTCGGAAAACTTATCAACTTTATTTCTGGTGGTATTGCAGGTATTCTTTCTCCGCTGAAAGAGTTGTTAGCAAAGGTTGTTGCCGAAGTCATTAATGCTGCTGTGAAGATTGTGTCACAGTTTCTACCTATGGTTGTTATCAGGGTAATTCTGTCACTAATTGATGGCATCTTTGACCTTTTCTGTGCAGATAAACCAATGTGGTTAGGTCTAGTGCAGGGGGCATTAACAGATACTGTAAACTTTGCCAACCAAATTGCTGGTATGGTAACAAGTAAAATTCAGGAGAAACTTTCTAAGGTTGAGTCTGCTGTCCAAGGTATCACCTCCCGTATCCTTGAAGGCATCACCAACACGATGAATCGTGTGAAGGACATTGCTGGTGATGTGATTTCTGCTATTGAAACTGCTAAGAATCTTGCTGGATCGCTTACTCAAGCAGGGTCAACTGTCCAACAAATCTTTTCGTTTGACTTTACCAATCTAGATTGGGGTAGTTTGATTGGATTTATTATGGGCATCCTTGGGATGCTATTTAAGAAAGATTGTGGGAGGAAAATTAAACGACCGAAAGCAAAGTCATGGTTCCCGTTAATCGGGTCAACGGAATGTGACAATATTGGAGATGCAATTAAGGGCACTCCATATCATAAACTGGATAAGATTTATAAAAATAATAAATCAGGTGCTGTTGGTGGATTTTCAGGTGAAAAAGCTGGTAGTTATATTGATAACTTGTTTACCGATATTGACCCATATCTAAACCAAGTGCAAACTTTTGCTAATGGTGGCAAGATTATTAATGATGGCACTCCTGGTAAAGAAAAGAAGATTGTTTCTGGTCCTGGCGGTGTAAGCACTTTCCAAGATGCATATGGTAATGAGCATTTTAACGTCCCAAATAATCAGACAAAGATTGTTGGTCGGGATAAATGTGAAACCATTAAAGGTAACTATGTCTTGACAGTTGAAGGTGACTTCTATCTGAAAGTGATGGGTAACTTCCATGAAGAAGTGACTGGTGCTCATAATGAGCATGACAGTAGTGGTCCTCAGTCAGAGGCATCAGGTAGCACTAAAAAACCTGGTGAGCAAACTGATGGTGCTGATTGGACTTCTATTAATGATGAAAACTCTTCTGATGTTGCAGGTTTCCAGTCACAATATGCTGATGATTCTGATGATGGTGGTTCTGCCAACTTGATGCCTATGACCACTGCACAGAAGAGGTATACAATTCTCAAGGCAAATAACAAAGGTGGATTCTATCCTGTTGATAAGATTCCATATATGGATGATGCTGATGAGTTTGGTCGTCGCCCTAGAGGTCCTCAACTTTCGGGTAAGGTTAAGGATAAGAAAGAGCAGAAGTCTGCTAACCGTAAAGAATCTGACTACGAAGAAGCATTTGCAGGTAAATATGCTATTCAGGCGCAGAAGATTCATTTTACTGGCATTGAAGATGTCCAGATTAATAGTCAAACTGTTAAAATTGAAGGCAATACTATTGAATTTCAGGCAGATGGTGAGATTGTCCAAGAAGCAAACTTTGTTACCTCTTTCTTGAATGCGGGACGTTATGAATTCATTGGTATGTTTAACCCATTTTCTGCTCTGACTGGTAGTTTCCGTTATGTGAAGGGGTCTATTGTTGATGTTTGCACGGACCTCCCATTTAACTCTGG
>CEON01032945.1_pt1 | contig 13959 bp, 18 predicted proteins | sample 530291 | NCBI WGS metagenome assembly CEON01 (sample SAMEA2619888, study PRJEB7988) | marine metagenome | biome: marine biome (ENVO:00000447); feature: surface water layer (ENVO:00002042); material: "saline water (ENVO:00002010), including plankton (ENVO:xxxxxxxx)" | depth 5 m
GCACAGTTAGCAAAGAGATGAATCTTCTCAGGGTTTGTAGTGCTGAAGTGATGTGTTTCACCACTGTGAACGTGCATGACGTGAGTATAGGAACCATCAATTACTTCCAGAAATTCACTGCAAAGTTGTTCTGCAAGGAGAATACGAGGAGCAACAACAACGGTGGTAGAACCACACTTAGATTGTTGAGAATGTGCGGTGTCTTGAATCATACACATTGTTTTACCACCACCAGTGGGAACAATGATCTGACCTTTCTTGTAGTTCCGCATACGATCAAGGATGCGAGTCTGATGGGGGCGAAGCGTCAGAGTCATTTGTTTGTGTCGTTAGAACCATTATACACAAAAAAACCCCCTTAGGCAAGAGGGTGGACGGTCTGAAAAGTGGTTTAATCATTAAAGATAATTTTACCTTCACCAACTTCTTTATCTTTTTTAGACAAAACATCTTCGTTATTGTCTATCCAATCAATCACAGGAGAACTTCCATAATCTTTTTCAAATACAAACCAAGCATAAACCATCATTCCAGTATTATATTTTCCATCATCTCTCAATGGTTCTCCAAGCATAGGATACCTTGTGTAGACATATACTTTTTTAAGAGGATACTCTCTATCACAATAGATTTCATCATATCTTTTCTTACCATGAAGGTATGAGAGTGGAAGAAGGAAAGCAAACTTTTTCTTTGCAACTTGCTTTGCTTTTAATATAAACTCTTGAGCAATAGAAAAAGGTGGGTTGGTAATAATATAATCATATTGTTCTGTTTCTGATAAAAAGTTTTTCTCAATATCGTAAGCAATAACATTATCAGTATTCTCTTTGAGAACTTTTACAATCGCACCAGCACCACAAGCAGGTTCACAGATAGTCAAATCATAATCAAACTCTTCAACACTCAAGAACTTTCTTGTGATGCTGTAAGGTGTCTCATAAAAATCTGATTTTCTTCTCTTCCCAGTAGAATTATTAGTGCTAAAGTTTTTACCCTTTTTCTTGCTCATAGGAAATTATGTGATAAACAATCTTCTCTGCGGTATCCTTCAGTTTATCATAAATCTCTCGATTCGTCCACTGCTTCTCACGAATCCAAACAGTAGCAAGTTTGTCCTCATGAAAGATATATTCTTGATTTCTGGGTTCATACTCAGTCATAGCATCCAAACGATCATTGATAGATGATGATGCTTCAAAGTCACACCCAGAAGCAAACACAACATAAGGATAGTAATCATATGGACGACAATACAAACTAATCTCAGAATGATTCTTTACTGCACGTTCAATAGCATTACCTTTCGCCTGTTTCTTCTTTCCTTCTTCTAAAAGTTTATCATTAGTTCCTTGCTTCTTTGCTTCTGAGATTAGAATTGGGTATTTTTTACCCGACAACCAGAATTCTTCCCCTGGAAATTCAGCATAAACGATACCACCATCAGGAAGAATGTATGGATTCTTAGAGCATGGTTTCCAATGAGGTTTACCAATGTTCTCTGCAATGTTTTTCTTCTCAAGTTTCTTTTCCCAACTAAACTTGACTCCAGGAAAGATACCCCGAAGATAGTTGATTACTTCTTGAACTGTATCCGATAGTTTACCCTCAAGATTCTTTGCGTCATCATTAAAGATTGCTTTACCTCCACCAATTTTTTTGTGTGTTTCGCGGAGACGATCACTGGAACTCATAGGTCTGATGTAGATGAGGTTATTATACACAAAAAAACCCCCTTAAGCAAGAGGGTGGACGGTTCGCCAACTGATTATGTAAAGTTTGTAATTGAGTGATAGACCTTAGTTACATCCATGTGACCATGAAAGTAACCAGCAACGATGATGCAGAGAGTGAAGAATATCACTCCTAAAAACATAAGAATCGGAACCCAACTTCCTCTCTCCTCAGTCATCTTTTGCATCCTCTGCAAGTTTTCTCACCAAGTACTCTGCCCATTCTTCCATCTTATCAGGATGAATAGCACCTATTCCTGCATCTTTCACAGCGTTCTCCATAGATTTTATTTCTTCTTTTTTGAGAGATTTTTCTTCTCGTTTGAAACTCATAGGAGCACCCACAAACTATAGTATATTATAAGGGAACTCTAACAAATATGTTGATATCTTTATATTTGTTTTATGATTCATTCATCATCTGTAAATAACCCAAAACTACCACTATCTCCAGGTTGACGATTCTCCAACTTATCAAGGAGAGAATCCATTGACTGAAGATTATCAATTTTGTTGATAAGATCTGCGATAACTCCACACACTACTGGACGTTCTTGACGTGCAGCATACGCTAACGCATTGCGGAGGTTTGCTTCTGCTTCTTTAAGCGAAGCTTCTACTGATTGTGAGAGCGCCATGTTAATTAAGATCTGTGAAACGTTTGTAAGGTTTTTGTTTGTTTGATTGTAACTCATCTCTACCATTATCGCAAGTTCTATACGCCCACATACCACCATCACCTTCTGGTTGATATAACTCTTCCACTTCTCCATCATATAAATCTGCATACTCAATCCATCCAGTAGCAACATATTTTGTGCAATTATAGACTGGGTTGCCTCTATGTGTGTGAGTAAACTGTGCTGGCCAGATTAACAAAGTCCCCTTTTTTGGTTGTACTCTGAGACCTTGCCAGAGAAATTCAGTCTCACCTTCACCTTTAGGTACGTCATTCAAATAAATCATCCAAACTAAAGAACGGGATACATGTTGTATTGAATCAACTTCACAATGCCAGATATGATATCCACCCTGCGGTTCAGTTTTTTGTACTTTTATAAATGGTGCAGTATACTCTATATGTTTACAGTCATAATAAGAAAAATATTTTTTCTTATACAATTCAAGATAATCAAAAACAAATTTCTGGACTTTCTCTGTATATTCTTGAGAATAATCTTCTAATTGCAGTGCTTCATCTCTTCTGTATGATGCTCCACCATACTTTTCTTCAGATTTCCATTTTTCCTCTGCATCAGCATTTTTATGCAAGTTTATCAAATCTCTGCAAAATTCTATAGGAACAGCATTTTCATAAATGCCTATAAAATCTTTGTATGTTTCTTTCATACTAACCAAGTGATAATTGCATATCTATTACCTTTAATTACAGGCATAACTTCATGAGGAAACATGAAACTAGAGGGGAACATGATGGCGCTACCTTTCTTTGGTTTGATTACTTTATTTCTATCAAAGAAAGCAAATTCACCACCCTCGTAGTCATCATTCAAACAAATACTGCATGATACAACTCTAGGATTTTCTTTGAAATGATCGGTATGCTGAACATAAAATTGCCCCTCTCTATATCTCAATAGTTCATATCCTGTGTCTTGAGCGATAGCAAGACCGTCTTTACCAGCACAGTCTGATTCATACTTGTTAAGTAAAGTCGCAACACAATTAAAGAGTGACTTATCTAACATTGTTCTAATGTTAGGACTTTGCTCCAAAATACCTCTATGAGAAATTCCAATAACATCACAGTTTCTAGCAGTATCATCTGCACCACCACCAGTCATTGCCTGACTCCATAAATCTGTCGTAACATATTCATTTAGAATATCATCACATACTTTGTCTGGTAAAGCATTTTCATAAACACGAACAAAATGATCTAATGTATGAACACTTGATGATTGTTCTTTAGGTTTTTCTCGTTCATTAAACCTAACAAAGACAGAATCTTTATGAGAAGTAGATACTTCTTCATGCAATTTTGTCTCGGTTTGTTCTTTTTCTTTAATCAGTCTATTTAATAGACCAGATTTCTTTTGTTGTAAGTTTTGTTTCTTTTGTTCTAGAATATCTAAAATGTCTGTTTTCATTTCTTCCTCCTCATCATCGTCATCGTCATCGTCATTTTTATTAAAATCCCAATCTATAGATGAGAAATCATTATTACTTAATAGCATACCATTGAGATAAGGATTAGTCAATGTCCTTTCCCCAGTTCTAGACTCATTTCGTAACGCATTTAATATTTCAGGTTCATTGACCTGACTTTTTTCTTTATCAAAGTAAACCCCAGCAGCAGGACCGTTAGATCTAACATAGTGCATAAAAATCTGAGCATACCATGTACCATAAAACTCATCTCTCCAATGCGGAGCAATACAACCAAGATAAAGTAAAGCGTCTCCTGGTTGCATCTCAACACATACGTTTCTACCTTCTTTATTCTTTATCCAAATAGGCCACGGTTTATCACCATCTAAGTGAAGAGTTAATGATATTTCACATGAAGGTCTATCTGTATGTTTAGTCAGTACAGAACCCTCTTTATATACTCTTGCGTAAGTATAGGTGGGTAAAACTGGTTCATCAATAACCTCTGAGACTCTATTTGTAGAGTTACATAGAAGTTCTAATGCTGGTTTATAATTGTATATACTATGAGAATTTTCCGCCTGTGCGTCACCAGGAAGATTCTCACGTTCACAATCGGTTTTAAATCTCTCTGCTATTATTTTTGCTTGATCCCGAGGTATAAATTCGTCCAGAATTATATAATTATTATCAAAAAGTTGTTGTCGCATGATATAAGTCTAGTCTTTAGAGATCGTTAATTTTTAGAAAGTTTGGTTGTGTAGATAGGATCAAGCGGTTCATCATCACCGATGCTATCTATTCGCTATCGTCAGATGTATAAAGCCATTGCTTAAATCTTGCTTCAAGTTCTTCATTATCCTGAATATCTCTAATTGTTAGATTGTACTTTTTGCAGAATGATTGCATTCTTCCAAGTTGAACAAAGAAAGCTATCGTTTGTTCTATTGGTAGTTCTTGAATATCATAAACACTTGTTCCTATCAAAGAAAACAATTCCATAGGATCAGATTTACTCATAATTTCATCTAATTTAGTGGATAAAATTGCACGATTTTGTTGTTCTTGAAGTTCTTTTGCTTCTTTTTCTACTAAATCTTGTGCGGTACGACGAGCTATTTCATCATGCATCCTTGCCTCAATGAGATCTTTTTCATAGTTTAATTGAGTATCGAATGTTTTCTTCTGAAGTTCATAATTATGTTTTTCAAGTTCTAATTGTTTTCTTTCCTGTCGGATTCTCTCACGTTCTAATTCAAGATTTTCACTTCTAGAAGTAATTTCTTCTTGCCGAAGTCTATCACTTTCTTGAAGATAATCTCTGTCTTTAATAAATTGTTCTGTTTGTATTTCAGATAATTCTTGCAACTGTTTTTTTTCTTCTTGAAGTTCTTTTTTAAGAATCTCCACTCTTTCATTCTCTAATTCATAGTATTTATTTTCACTCTCTCTTTTTACTCTAAGTGCCTCAGATTCTTCAGCAAATCTTTCATTCTGAAGTTCTAATTCCTTTCTTTCGGCAGTTTTTTGTTTAATATATTCTTGTCTTTGTCTATCTAACTCTGCTCTCTCATCACTAACCTGACTCATCAGTTCACCTTTCTGTTGGAAAAGTTTTTCTGAGAGTGAGTTAAGAGCATCCTCTACTACATGTTGGTTTTTAACAATAGATTCTTCAACCTCGGCTAAAGATTTTGTTCTTGCTTTTATTTCTTCATCAAACAATCTAGTCTTAGTCGCAATCTCTGCATCAAGTTTTTCTCTAGCCTGTTTTCTTTCCTGTAATTCTTTTTCAACACGAAGTTTATCTTCTAATTGTGCTTTCTCTGCTTTTGCTGCATCTTCTCTTTGTTTAGCAAAACGAGACTCTGCTTCTAGTCTTCTATTCTCTTCAGCAGTCTCTCTAATTTTTCTAAGAATATTTTCTTGCTCTTCTTGTTGTTTCTGCATTTCAGCAGCACGGGTGTCCCTTGCATTACGTTCTTGTTCTTCTCTCTCCATACGAAGTTTTTCAATCTTCGGAAGTTCTGCAAAGAACTTATCAATATATGGTTGAACTATAGCGATCGAAGAAAGATTCAAGTTCTCAGATGTATCAACAAATTCTAATTCACCAGAAGTTCCATCCCAGTGAATAGCATGAATATGCGAATCATCAAAAGTCCATTCAGCATCATTCAGAGACAACATTTTGTTGTCTACTGTGATGTTTCTATCAGGAACAATTACTACGACTTTCATTATTGACTATCTCCAATAGTGTTTTTATTTATCAGAATCGGTTATTAGTTTCTGTTCAGGTGTTTCATCTGTAACTTGAACCTGATGAGATGCAGAGAACATATTTGCCGCCGCTTCAAGGATATTTATATTTGACTGATTTGCTTTTACCATTTCATTTCTGAATGACTCAACAGCAGCACCAGTTCCTCTTTGTTGTTGAGAGTTTTCAATCAAAAGCATTGGGAGAAACTGAATAGAACATGCCCATTCATCTACTGCTTGACCAGTATTAGGATTATGACCCATAACATGAGTGTAAAATGCACACTTATGTTCTACACAGTTTTTACGAATCAGAGGACACCACTTGCCTGCCGCCATAATTTACCTCACTTGTTTTTAGATTATACACTTATTTAATCGAAACTGCAAACAATAACATCAATATATTGTACTCTTAAACTGAATCCAGAAGGAGCACTAATCTGAGGACCAAAGTCATCACCAGTAAATGGATGTGTATGTGCATTACCTCCACCAACGCTGGATGTATTTGGAGAAGTGGTACTATCACCTCTAATTTGATCTCCAGGAACAATCAAAGGTTGTGGATATGGACTATAGTTAATGTTACTTTGCTGATATACTTGTGTTACACGAACATCAATATTGGTATTTGCGTTAACATTAGTATTTGCAGTGATTCTTTTATTAGCAGTAACATTTGTGTTTGATGGTTGTCTAAATGTTGATGGATTTCTAAATGGTGCTGGAACTGTAAATGGGTTTGGATTAGATTCTGGTTTCGGGTTTCTTTGTGGTGTTGGGTTTTGTTGCTGGAAGTTTGCTGAGCGGTTTTGCTGCTGACTGTCTGGTGATTGTCGATTCACGCGAATAGGACCGGGAGCTCGATCTGGAGTGAATCTTTGGGCGAATCTATTTTGATTGGTGAAATATGTGTTTCTCCGTCTTCCGGCGCCTCTTCCTATCCCCGGAGTTTGAAATGAGAAAGGATTGTTTTGTTGCCTATTAACAAAGACTCTCGGTTGTCTTCTTTGACGACTGCGCCGTGGTCCGCGTCTATTTCTGCGACGACCAGGTTGACCAGCCCGTGTGTTATTAGGGCTTTGGTTTTGGGCGGTGCCTGGATTGGGAAACCTAAAACGTCTTCTTCCAGGTTCTCGCCTTCTCCCTGCAACAGTTACAGGATTCGGTTGACTTCTACCTACCTGAACATTTACTTGACCTCTATCATTAGTTGAACTTGGTCGTTGCGGCAGAGGTTGGTCCACTCTCCTGTTCTGGTTAACGTTAACTCTATTTCTTATTGTCGTAGGTTGTTGATATGGTTCTTGACTTATAGGGTTCTTTGGTTGTCGATAAGTACCTGGGTTCTGAACAGGTACAATAGTTTGTCTAGATTGAGGTTGCTGATAGGCACTGGGTTGCTGATAGATGATTGGTTGTTGATATACACTAGGTTGCTGATATGCTCTCTGAGCTGTATATGGTACTCTATCTGGATATGATGCTATAGCGGGTGCTTGATATGCAGTAGGTGCAGGAGGTCCATCATCTACTTCTCTTGCTCCTATTTCGTGATCGTGAGAAGCTAATTCACTGAGAGTTAATGTATGTGGTCCAACACTTCCTGCTGCTATAGCAGGTTGAACACTAGCAAATGCCTTTGGAGTCGCAGGCATTGATGCTGTAAAATCTGTAGTTCCAACAACTGATCCACCAGCACCGCTAGTTACTCTGATAGCAGATCCATCTAGGTCTCCAGGTGCAGAAACTTGAGTTAATTTTGTCCATCCAGTCGGTGCTGCCGCCTGGTAAAATACCATTCGTTTATCTTGTGGAATTATTCCATAAAGACTTTCAAGAATTGACCCATCACCAAATTCTAAACCATCTGCTTGTAAAATAGACATATTATTTTCTCCCTTTGCAGATTAGTTAAAACGACAAACAATCACATCAATATATTGAACAGCAAGATTTACATTTGCACTCCATGGTACTGAACTTCCTGTAAATGGGTGAGTATGTGCCGAACCACCACCAACAGAAGATGTTACTGGACCAGTAGTATTTAAGTCTCTACCAGATACTCCAGATCCAGGTTGAGGATTGATACCAATAGCATCACCCGCTCCATGAGCGTGAGAAGGTAATTCATCAATACTCAGAGTATGACCACCAACTGTTCCAGAAGCTGTTACTGTTCCAGTAACAGGAACCTGAGAAAATGTTGATGTAAAAGGACTACCACCAGCACCAGATGTTCCACCAGAACCAAAACCTCCACCAGTTCCAGTAACAACTCTGAGTGCTTTATTATCGTGTGTTGTTAGTTTTGTCCATCCAGTTGGAGCAGAAGACTCAAAGAACACAGTAACAGAGTTTTGTGGAATGATGTCATACCTACTATCTATCTGAGTTCCATTACTGAAAACAATACCGTCAACATTTAATACAGCCATTATATCCTAAGTAGTTTCTTTTTGTTATTTATTTAGTTAAAAGTTCCCATAATCTACAGACAGATTGAAAGAAATAGAGATTCTATCTCTTCCAGTCATATTTGGAGTAACATAATGAAGAAAATGTGGTGGAAAAGCAATAAATGCTCCCTGCTCTATATCTGGTTCATATTCCATTGCATTAGGAACATTGTGATATGTCTGTGTATGATTAGATCCATCAGTTCTAACTAAGCGTAATACTCCTTGATCAGGACCTTCATATAAAGCGTAATATAAAACTATTAAGTCTGCACCTGGATGACTATGAAGAACATTATAAGATTCATCACTGTTTATATTTGCCCACAGGTGAGGGGAATTCATAGTAAAGCGTGCCTCAGCATCTTGATGAAGATCTTTTATGCAGCGATTAGCAAACTCTACAGCATGGGTTCCAAGATCATAGATATATCTCAAAGAACCTCGAAATACATTGTTAGTTAGTGGTCTAACTTCACTCTGCCATCCACCCATGTTAGATCTATTTGTTCCAGAAATATGTTTCGTAGCATCATAACAATCCTGAATGATTTCATTATTATCAACATCAGGAAATGCTTTCCAACATTTATCAATAAAAATCATTTCAGATTCAAAATCTTCTATTTTAATTTCTTCTTCAGGTACAAGACTGCTATCTCCATGAAAATGTAAAGCATTATAGGTCATCATTTATTCTCCGGATCATCAAAAAACATAACTTGGTTTACTCTAGTTTCATAAAACCATCTATCGTCATCTACACTCATACCATGCTCATATCTATAACCATCAAATGCAACTAATCTATTATATTTTGACTTAAATGCTGCAATTCTTTCACAATCTCCTGTGTCTTTTCTAATCCATGGATCTGCATGTTCATGACGATTATCTGCATTTGATCGTTTATCCCAAAAATCATCATAAAGTCTGTATAGATTTGTTCCAAATGAAGAACCATCTTCACATTTATTCAAATACACAAGAGCATTATATCCAGAATCTGTGTGTGGCCACCACCAATTATTCTTGTAGTCATTATATTTTACAGATTCTTCATCTGTAAAAAATCTGGTATGATTGGTAACTAATCTTGACCTTGTATTAGTTGTTTGATTGAATATTTTTGATAGAGCATCATTTGGAACTTCAATTCCTTCAGCGTCTTCACCATCCCATCTACGGTCTTCAAAGTGTTTAGTGTTTTTAGAATGTTCTATACCATCCCAATCATCGCCCCATTTCCAGAGAGGTGGAGACTCTCTGGTTATGTACTCAAAAATTAAATCTGGATACTTATAAAAATCATCCATCCAATATATTTTAGAACCTTCAAATTCCTCCACATGCATATTAGATAGATCGTTAATTTCCCAGATGTTCATAATAATCAGTTGACTTACTTTTTCTTACCCTTACTTTTTCTTTGTTTCTTTTTCTTAGATTTTAGATTCTTAACTGGAAAATATCTTTGTTTCTCTACTCTCAACTCTCGAAAGAGTTTTCGACATAATGCAAATGCATCTCTATCAGACATGTTAGAATTTGCAACTGCCGAAACTTCAGATGAAAAATCAACTAAAGACTCTCTAAACTTAGACTGTTTGATGACTTCTTCTACAACTGTTTCAGAAACTGATTCGGTTTCTGCAGCAGGAAGAGGACTACTGATGGTAACATCAACGTTACCTGTTTCTTCGATGGACATAAAATAAGTCTCCAAATAGACATTTTATTTATTGTACACCCGATCGATCTTTTTTTCAAGTCTTAGTATCTCGCCTCTCAAATATACTTGATTATCTTCTATTCTATCAATTCTTTCATTGATAGCCTTTACCCAAGCATATAATGGAACTTCCTCCTCCCATGCTAGATCTGGTTCTTCATATAACAATATATCAAATATCTTTCTCAGTTTTCTAATCATACTTGAAACCTATCCCAAAACATTTCATTCATTTTTATTGGCGATATACAAAATCCAAATACCCAAAGAATTCTATTTGTATTTCCTTTTGTTTTAGTTACTCTATGCTTTACATCAGAAACAACATAGCAGAGTAAATCACCAACATCAATATCATATTCCTCTCCACCAATTATAGTTACACCTCCATGATCTGACTTCTGAGAAATAACATTACAGTGCAAGGTATGTGTACCAGGAAAATATACAGGATCGATATGTTCTTTAACATATCCATCACGAATACCAATACCATTAACAATTCCATCAACAAATGATGGAGGGCGATATTGATTCCACAGTTCAAACTTAGCACATATTTTATTTTGAATGTTGTAAGCTATCTTAGGATAGTTTATAAAAATATTCTTTTCTATGTGATCAATCTTATTGTTTAGTCTAGTTGTAAATCTTGACCTTGGGTTATCGGGATCCATGTGAGCATCATAATACTGATTTGGGTTCTCTCTATAGTTTTTGAGAGACCAATCATTTAGTGTCTTAAGATTTTTTTTAGATACAAATTCCTTTACAACTCTGACTTTTTTCATTCTTCAAAACTAAAATTGAAAGATATTGTTGTCTTTTTATGCATTGTATTTGGAACATAATGAGGCAAAGGTCCAGGAAATAAAACAATATATCCCTCACCAACTTTTGATATAACTCTATCTTCAGGAAATATCTTTTGATTAAAAGAAAGATAATCGCTGTGACCTCCAGGAAAAATATTATGCGAACCATACCACCAAGTTGTATTCGCATTTCCAGTATTTTCTAGAAAGTAAATACCAGACATAGGAAATTTACAATGATTATGAATTTCTTGATTTCCTCCAACTTCATATTTATTATACCAAATATCTGTTATAAAAGTATTTTTGAACTTTTCAGTTAGACCCCCATCAAGCCAACAATCTTGCTCAAGAAAATAAATACATTCATTGTATGCGTTCCAAATAGCACCAATCAGGTCGTCATTGCGGACAAGAAATTCTCCATCATCAAAATGAAATGAAGAAGTTACATCACAGAACCAATCATTTTTAATTTTATCAGAGTTCTCCTCTATGTTTTGTTCAATTTCAAGAAGAAGTTTTTCTTTAATTTTCTCATGATCATGCACTTCAGAATAATACACAAATGGAGGTGGAAAATAATAAATTCCAGTGTTGCCTTCGGAAGATTCTTTTAACATTGTATTATTCGATAAGATTACCGTCTGCGTCATGCACAGACATATTGAATGAAAGCACCATTCTTTCTTTATCTGATGCGTTTGGATGAGTAAAGTGCATTACTTGTGATGGCCAGCAAAGAAGTGATCCTTCTTGAGCATTTTCAAATGACCAATCTGCTTGACCACCAATACTAGAAATTAAGTTTGGATTCATAAAAGTAGTTGGAGTGTGTTCTTCTTTATCATAAAGAATATAAAGGACACAACTATACCCAGTAGGTCCATGATGATGTGGATAATGTGCTTGAAATTTTTTAGATTTTTCAAACCAAGAGTGAGATATATGAAAATATACATTACAATCTTCTGGGCACATTTCGTTTCTATATTCCTCACAGAATTGCTCTGTTCTTAAAAATAAATTTTCAAGAACCGCAAGTTCTTCGTCTAAAATATTATTAATAGTTTCGTTATAATGACCTCCATTACGGTAATGATAATCCGTTGAAACATCAAACGGATCATTACCAGTTATCTGATTCTCTTGTGTATTATTATATAATGAAAGAAGTTGTTTCTTCTTTTGCTCCCAGTTTTTAACCTTTACATGAGCTATTGGTATCTGAAACATAGGAATGAGAACATCCTCCTCAGGATCTATTTGATATCCATAAGGAACTTTACAATATACTGCATTCCTAAGTTGTTGTGGATTAGGAACTCCTTTATCAAGACTCATTTTTCAACTCTCCAATGCTCATTACCATCTTTCGGAACCCAAAAGAAATATTTTCTATTTAACGATGCTAAGAAAAGCATATCATTATCTTCATTCTCTACTTTGCATGAATGAAACAAGTCCATCTCATTAGAGAAACGATTTTTTGCTTTTCTAGAAAGTGGATGTACGCAGACAAATTTCTTCTTCATTATATCACAAAAGAGAGTTAATAGCGACAGAAGTTACACGGGTTCCCCATTGTAGCATACACATAAAGGATGCAACAAATAATAGTTTCTCCAGAGAAGACATGACCCTCCTATTTACTCACATAGTATAACACCCCCACCCGAAGGTGGAGGTGTGAGTGGACAGTTTTGTAACTGATCTAGTCATCAAAGTCAAACAATGCTGCTGCTCTGAATCTAGCACCACCGTCATCCGTAACTAGCATAAAGAGATGTGTCTTGCCCGTTGAGAGGAGCGGAGCCTGATCTTCTGGGAACTTAACAGATGTTGGCCATGTAATTGTACCAGAAGTGTGAGTAATTTCAATAGTTACACCATATACAACTCCACTTGGAACATTTGTGAACTCAAATGCTACGTTACCATTGACTGTTGTTGTGAAGTAGTTTCCTTGAGAACAATCAACAACTGTTGTTGATCCTAGTGCAACAACATTTTGCTCAACAGGAGCAAAAATAGACAACTTATTATTAACAGTAACTGTATCTGAAGTCACTGTTGGTAATGTAGAAATACCAGTAGAGTTAATGTTCGTTACTGTAGAAATACTTCCTGTGATAGAAGCATTACCAGAAGCAGTAAGATCAACTGTTGTTAGATTTCCTGCAAGTGTTACATCACCAGAGAAAGATACAGTGCTACTATTATATGGGTGAGAGAACACCACATAGTTTATTCCACCAGATCTTCTATAATAAGAGACAGTATCTGCTTCTTCATCGATAGCAAATGATGGAGAGAGATTTCCATTAAAGAATACACCACCACCTCTGTCTGCTCTAGATCCTACACGTAAATATCCAGTTCCTTGGACATCACCATAGGCTTCAAATCCAGCGTTGTTGTTATCTCCACTGAGGACTCTGACTGTTCTATCAGCAGCATCAGATGTGCTACCAGCAGAAATACTTCCAGAGAAGTTAGCAGTTGCATTTGAGAATGTAGTTGTGTTTACTTCAGTAGCAACAAGTGTACCAGAGAGGGTTGCAGAATCTGCTTCTAATCCGTTGAATACTTGAATACCTTCTCTAAAGACTGCATCATCAAAGAATGTGGAAACACCTGTTGTTGCGATAAATCCACCCTGAGAGAATAATGTTTCATTAGAAACAATGTTTTCATTGAAAGTAGAAACACCACTAACAATTAGGAACTCAGGTTCAACAGCACTAGAGAAGAACGTAATTGTTCCAACTCCAGAGTTAGCATCAACACCAGCAGTGATAGAAATACCAGTTCCTACGAAGTTAATGTTGGTTGCA
>CEON01108070.1_pt1 | contig 13933 bp, 6 predicted proteins | sample 530291 | NCBI WGS metagenome assembly CEON01 (sample SAMEA2619888, study PRJEB7988) | marine metagenome | biome: marine biome (ENVO:00000447); feature: surface water layer (ENVO:00002042); material: "saline water (ENVO:00002010), including plankton (ENVO:xxxxxxxx)" | depth 5 m
AGTTACATATGATTCACCATCTATTTTTTTCATCTCCAAATCTTCTCGAGCAAACATCATATCACCTTGTAATATTCCCTTAATACCTAATTTTGGTAAATTTTGTAATGCTACTTTTAGTTTTTCTCCAAGTCCTGGTGGATGATTATTGTCTATATCTTGTGGTGTATAATTTATTTTTGGTGTTTTGTTAAAAATACTTTTAGATCCAACAAAAAATTTATTATTTTCTGGATTAATTCCACAAAAAACCGCAGGGGCGCCATCCCACTTAGTAGTTATGAAAGTATTTGTAGTGGAACTACCTGCCAACATATCTCTTAGTGATTGAAGAAAATTAATGGCACCTCTGGTCCCTACCACCCCACCGTTTAAAACCTCATCTTCTATATGTTCAAGATGAAGATTCTTACCTTCTTTTGCTTCATTAATTAAATGTGACTTAAATGTAAGCATATTTTACCTTTTATTCCAAAGGTTTGTAGCAATTTCTAAATCACTTAATTCATGTGGACCTTTAGAAGTAACATATGCAGTCAAATCTTCCAAAGAAGTATACTCTTCTAAACCTGTATAATCAGTATTTCTAATGGTAATGCCAATTATATCCCAATCTTGTGGATAATCATTAGAATTTTTAAAACAAAAATGATCACCATCTAAAATTTCAACCGGAGTTGAACCATCTTCATTTAAAATATATCTTACACATTTTTTTGACATTAGATTATTTCCGTAAATGTTATACTATATTTATATTCATAATGGTGGGTGTTCAATATCAAGAATAAAATCACAAGTATTATAACCATATGTACTAGCCGCATTACCATTCCAATAAGGTTCCCAGTTACCAAAGGCATGCCTTAAACCATGTGTACCATAATTTGATGTATATGTACTAGAATCATTCCACAAATTTGTCGCAGTAGTTTGATAAGTCGATGAATTTTTATCATGGCCCCAGGAAAGCTCCCAAATACCTGCAGGAGCAAGATAAGATCGGCATTCTAATATAGTAACAGGTATCGGATCCCAAGGTGGTGATCCTGTCCAAGCAATGTTAATTCCTTGAGATTGATTTGATGCACCAGGATCATTTGAAGCCCATCTTAACCAACCAAAAAACTTGTCATTATCTGGTAAATTACTTATATTCCATACAGACGTATCAGCTCCTAAAGCTTGTCCTCTAGCCACTACAGAATTCCAATCTGTTACTCCGTGATCACCATTAACAGTAGACCAATAAACAGAAAGACCATGAGCTCCTCCACCTTGAACACTGGTAACAGTATTTAATATTCCCCTTATCAATTGAGATTGAGTTACTGGCTCATATGGGGCCGCGGTTGCTTCAAAATTTGATGTTGTTGTTCTTAAAGATGAAAAAGCCATAATTTCCTTAACTCATATTTTGACCACCAGTAAAACCATACCAAGTAGTACCTTGATCGACAGTCATTAAACTAAAAATATCAACACCATTAGCTGTAAGAGCTGGATGATTATTACCTTCCCATTTAAATCCCGGACCCCAAGTTAAACCAGTACTAGAACCACTTGATGTTATTATCAAAGTTACTGATACACATCCTGAAGGAACATCCGTAAAATCAAATTCCACATTAGAACTAATTGTCGCAGTAATTACATTTCCATCATTAAGACTTACTTGATGAAGTCCTCCACCACTTATAGTTCCTTGATCATTCACTACTTCCGCATAATCTTTAATTAATGGACTATTAAGTTCCGCACCAGTTTCATTTGCTAATGGTAGCCATGCTGACGAATGAGAATAATAAGCTTTACCTGTACCATGAACATGAGCAAACATTCCATGGTAAGTAGAAGCACTTGGAAGATCTGTAATATTTGGATAAGGAGCATTCCACACAAAATAACCTCCGTATGGTCCTGTTGCACCCGTTCCAACTCCACCCGGCTGTTCAGGTCGCCATGTATTACCACTCGCATCATAAGTTAAAACATCACCATCTGCCACGCCCCCAAAATAAACAACATCTGATAGACCTTCAAGATGGTTATTTGCACTGCCCCATCCACCAGGACCAGATGAGGCTAGACCATCCGCCATTTTGAATTTCATTCCTTGACCACCGTAAGTACCAGGTGTATAATGAGTACTTCTCCAAGTACTATATGAAGGAACATCCCCCATATCGATGCTCCAAATATGCATTTGTGTCATATCACCCGCGTAATATCTTGTGAGAGGTATTGGACTGCCATATGGAGTACTCCCATCAGCTTCAAACATATATAGATAAACAACTGTACCATCTGGAAGACTCCCTTGTGCAGCCCAATTAGTAATAGATGCTTGTGTATCAATAGTTCCCCCAGATCCGCCAGATCCAAAGTTTCCGGTATGAAGTTCTCCACCTTGACTTGAAATATAATAAGTGGGTGTGTTACCGCCTGTATAAACTAAAATCTGACCGTTTTGTGGTCCTGACATACCGAAGTCCACATCAGACAATTGTGATAAGGTTGTTGATCCAACAGATGGTGCTTGTGGTTCCCATACATTATTTGCAGTATAAGTTAAAACATCATCACCCATAGGAACATTAACTCCAAAGGCAACATCATTCAAACTTCCTAAAGCACTTGGAATAGTTGGTTGATTTGTTAATGAATTATAATCACCATCAAATAATGTTGGTTGATTTGTTAATGAATTATAATCACCATCAAAACCTTGTGGAGCTAATTGAGGTTCCCATACATTATTTGCAGTATAAGTTAAAATATCATTAATTATTGGTGTATTGGTTGTGGTATCTACATCGTTCAATTCATCAATAAAATCGATTCCTGTAGTATTACCAGGAACCCATCTTATAGAAGTTTGATCCCATATTAATGTTTGCCCATCTTGAATTCCAATAACATTTACATCATTAATTTGACTTAATTGAATATCTCCACCGGTGACACTTGATCCTCCGCCACCTGTCAAATTAGCGAAAATTTTTGTAATTTGTCTTTCAATATGTGTTAATCTATTTTCAACCTCAGTTATTTCCTCTTCCTCTTTAATTGTTTTAGTTATTACTTTAGAAAAAATTTCTATTGGTTCTTTCCCATGAAGAGTCTCTTCTTCTTCTACAATTTCAGAAACTTTTGGTTTTCTATCTTCTTTAGTAACATATTTACGTTCTGTACTATTTTGAGGAAATTCATTTGTATTTTGAAATTCAAAATTTTTAATTCTTTTACTAAATTTATATTTTGAAATATCAATATTATCTTCCACCAATTCATTTGATTTCGGAATTTGATCTTTCATCAAAAGTTCTTCTGTTAAAGATTCTATTTTTAGTGGAATTTTTTCTGCTGAAGATTCCTCTATTTTAATTTCATCAACTACAGGATCTTTTATTAGACCAGTTTTTAATGGATCTTCTTGTTTTTTTCTATGTTGTGTAAATGATTTCATATCTTACTTCCACTTTGTTGTTTTAAAATTCACTATCTTGTGTCATTTTTTGGGAACTAGATGACCATGGCCGAGTATCCATATCATTATGATCTTTTGGATGTGGACTCAATTTTAATTTATCATGATTACTGCCATTTACATATTCAATAGCATGTGCTTTATCCTTAAAATATGATCCACCATGTTTTCTGTGTTTCTTAGGATCACTAGATCTATGACCATGATCATCATGTCTTCTAATTCCTCCCCATGTTCCACTTCTCGTTTCCCAAACAAAACCCCTTCTTAATTGAATAAATCCTCTAATTGCTCCCTCGTCTTGGTGTATTTGTAAAATATCATGTTGCATTCTATGATTAGGATTATCACTTATTGGTTTATCATGATATGTTGAACCGACATAAGCATTAGAAGTTTCTGGATCTTTTTCTTTAATATCTATATCATGTTTAACAATTTTTGGTCTTGTTGCTTTTGATTTCTCTGTAGCCCAAAGAGATAAATGAGTAGAATTATCATGCATTTCATGATCAATTCCATTTTGCTTTAATGCATTTAAAATTTCTTTAGATAATCCTGGTTCATATGAATCAATTGCATCTAATGTTTCTTTTGTAATATGCATTTTATCTATTTTAATTTCATTAGCAATGATTTCATCCCAAGAACCTGTTGTTTTTTTATCATCTGAATAATCAAATAAACGTGATTCTAATTTTTTAGAATGTTTGTTCATTACACTTTCTATTGAATCAAAGTAATCTTTAATCATTTTATTTTTTGTTTTTCCATCAGAATTTCTTCCAACATCAGACCACAAAAACCAGAATTTATTATATTTCATATCATCAATATCAGACTCTTTTGTTCCTCTTAATTTTGGAGAAACAGATATTTGTTTTTTTAATATGTCTTTACATTTCCAAAGCATATCAGTTTTAAATTCTTTAATATGTTCTTGCCAAAAAGGATTATTTTCAAAATAACTCATAGCAACATATCTTCTTCCAGATTTATCTGGTCTACTCATAACATCTTCAGAATTTGCCATTAAAATATTTGCTTCAAGTTCAGCAACTATACCACCTCTAGTATTAATTCCTTGTTGCATCGGATGACTGTCCATATTATAAAAAGTTGAAATTGATTTTTTAGTTCCTTGTAAATCTATTAAATCTTTTACATGGTGTGGATCTACCACATGAAATACTTTATCTCTTCTTGTGGGGAATACTCTTTTCAACATAGATGGTGAAAGAGGAATTTGCAATATATCTTGAAATTCTTCTGGATTATCAAAATCAGGAAATACTCTATCAACTGTTCCACCTTCCCACGCAATTCTTCTTTTTTCTTTTTCATTAGATTCTAGTAGAGACAAAACTGTACTATCAAGAGTCGCAAATTGTTGTTCATATAGACTTGATTTATTACGAATTGTTGACATAATTTTATCTATTGCTTCGTCTGAATAATGACTAAATTTTTTCGACTTTAATATTTTTTTCATTCCAGCATCATCTTCAGTCTCTAACAATTTTCTTGCAGTATTAAGATCTGTTACTCCATAAGATTCAGCCATAACATTATCCATACCCTTTGCTAATTCAGGATGTAATTTTTGTTCAAACTTCATCTGACCACCATAATGTATTCCATCTGGACGTATAACTATAGTTGAAAGTGGTGTAATTTTACCTGTAATTTCAGCAACGTGTGCTAAATAAGGACTTCCACTAGAATCAACTTTAACAGTAAGATTTTCTTTAACATCATTCCAAGAATCAACACCAAATAATTTTCTAGCAGTATCTTGATTAAAATGAACATGACCAATAGCCATATTTTCTTCACCTTCCATGACCGCTTGGATTGGAAAATTGTCTTTAATTTCTCTTAGCATTCCTTGTTGCAATTCTTTATCATGAGCAATTGCATTATGTGCATTTTTTGTATAATTATTATTTAATTCTTCTAAAGATTTCAAATGTTCATCAAATCCAGAAAGATATTTTGAACTAGTATACATAATTTTATTTGTTGGTCTTCTATTTCCCTTATCAGATGATCCTTTCTCAAGATCATTATGTAAAGAATTAATATCACCTTTATAAAAAGACCACATACTATAAATATCTTTTTTTTCTTGTGACCAAGGAGATCCTGCTTTCATCATATTTTTAGCATCTTTTGCACTCAAAGTTTCAAATTCATTGGTATGTTTTTCAATAGATTTTTTCCAAAAATTTTTCGCTTTATTGAGATTATCACCCTTTCCCATAAAATCTATATGTAACTTTCTCAATCTATCAGAAAAAGTTCCTGCATGTATTTCTGAAAAATCTACTTGTTCGCCATTTGGACCAACTGTTACTTTTTTTGAAAGTGAGCTTGGTTTTTGAGATTCATGTTCATTATACTCTTCCATAAAAGCTTTAGCTTTTTCATAATGTTTATTTTTAGGATTTTCTGAATGTTCTTTTATTTTATTGATATTTACAGATTCTTTAAATCCATGTTTTGTCCACAAGTTAGATTGTTTACCACTAAGATTAGCTAAAGTTTGTTTTTCATCTTGACTCAATTTCATAATATCAAATTGACCAGTTCCAGAATTTAAAAAATTTACAACAGAATTTTTCTTTAAAGATTCTTGACTCAATTCTCTTAATTCTTTTGTAGCATGAAGTGCCATAAAAAAATCTGTTGAAAATCCTTTATTCTTAGCATAATCTTGTAAACCTAAAGCGTGTGCTTCTTGTGGTGTGTCCCAACAACATTGTTCTGGTGGAATTTTATGTCCTTTACTTTCTAAATATGTATGAATTGCTATTCTATTTTCTTGCATAGCATGAATCCAACTTTGATCTATACATCTATTTCCCCATTGATCACCCAGCTTTTCTATATGATCATTCATTGCATCTTTAAACATTTTAAAATTATTATCATCCATTGAACAAGCAACCATTGTCATTATTTCTCCAGCTTGTGCAGGAATTTTACCAGCTCCACCACGAACACCTTCTGGTAAAATTGAGGTTATTGGTGGCTGTGTCGCATCACTATTAATATGTGTATTCATCATTCTTTCTAAAACATCAACATAATGTTCAGGGAATGGTGAATTTTCTAATGTTTTTCTTAAATCAGAATCCCATCTAAAAATTTCTTCAGGATTATTGTCTTTTACACCATCAGAAAGAAATTGTTTTACGGATGATTTTTTTGGATTAAAATAATTTTCATGAAATTCTTTTGGATTTTGTGAATTTGGGTATAAATTTTGAGAATTATTTAATAACTTTTCATTACTAAGTTTAGTTGCTAGTGTAGTATCTTTTACATAAGTTTCATTAGGGTCACTAACAGATGTCTTTTCACCTGTTTCATGATTTATATGATGTGTTTCTTGTTTTTCTTTTTTCTCAATACTATCTAATGCTGCTGCCGCGGCATTTTGATGGGAACTTTGTTCTTTTTTATCTACTGATTTTTTAGTTGTATATTTTTTTTGTTCACCATCTTTTACTTTTTTTATTTTTTCAGAACTTGTTAATGCTGGCCGATTATCATCTACTTTATCTGTTTCCTTATGCTTATAATGAGGAATATCATGGTGTTGTCCATCATCATCCCAATGTAATCCTTTTTTTGGTTTATATTGAGTACTATCATATCCTTTTGTGATATTATGTTTTCGACTTATTAATTCTGTATCTTTATCAACCCATTTTTTAGCATGAATAAATTGATCGGGTCCACTTCCAAAATAATTTTTTTGTCCATCTTTTCTTCTACCTACCCAACCACCTTCTCTACCATTAGGTAAGGCTACTCGATATACAATTCCATGTCTCAATTGATGAAACTCACCATGTCTTTTTTTCTTTTTCAATTCATTATGATGATCAAATTCACCACGTCGCTCAGGAGAAGCTTTTTCTTCTCCTGGATTTCTATATGGACCAGGTTGTGTTCCTTGTCTTTCAAGAATTAAATTTTTATATGTAGATAATAAATTTCTCATAAATCCTCTAAGTAATTAAACCACTTATTATATTTATGATTACAAAAGATGTGGTCTTTGAAATTGAGTCCTTGGAAATTTAAGACCTGAAGATTGATAATCTGTACCAACTGCAGACTGTTGTGTAGCACCAAGTGGATATGATCTGTACAAATTATTGCTTTTAGGATAAACTATACCTGTTTTTCCTCCATAAGATTTAAATTTCATTAATTTATTATTAGCACTCCACAAATTTAAATAGTCCGAAGGTGTTGTATCTGGATCTAGTGCTGTAACACCACCATCTTTTGCATTAGATTGTAAATATTTTAAAACTTGTGAACAATTCAAATGTCTATAACGGGACAAAATTACTGCTGCCATACCTGACACTTGTGGTGCTGACATACTTGTACCACCATACCTTTGAAAATAATATGTTTCAGTTACAAGGCCGTCTTCAGAAATAATTCTTTCATCAGATTGTGTTACTAATTGATCTCCTGATTCCATAAAAATTTCTATCATATATCTATCATCTACATCATAACCTGAATGATATGTAGAACTAACAATACATGATCCTGGAGCGTAAATATCTATCGCACTACCTTTATTACTATAAGTTGCCTTTATATCAGAATAAAAAATTGATGTATTTCCTGAATATATTGTTTGAAAAGTTGTAGCACCTACTGATATATTATCCCCTCGATGATTATTTGTGCCACCTCTTGCGTAATATTTGTGGGGTTCAAATGATTGACCTAATAAATTTTGGCCTTCCCAACCTTCAAACCAATTCATATAATCAGGATCTGCAGTACCATCAGGTCTATATTGTCTAACCACAGGAACATTACCATTACCACCAGAAGCTACGATAGTAATTGGCACAGGCGCAGAATTTAATAACCAATTGATATCATCTCTGTAACCATAATCAAACGCATATAAATATGGCCGAGTTGTTTCTGTTGCATCATCATATTTTGAATCTATACCAACTTCAGCACAATCAGCAGTAGTATTACAAATCACTTGTGATCCTCTATACCAAACTGTCATAGGTAAATCTTGAAAAATTAGAAAACTAAAACTACAGTTTATAACAATAGGATCATTACCACCACCATGAGTCCACCACCAACCGCTACCAGCATTATCTGTCAAACTATCAATAAGAAAACTGAGTGGCTGGGAAACATATATCCAATTAGGATTAGAACTGTAAGGTGATAGATTATAAATTGTTGATTTTGAAGCCCACCCATTTCTATTTCCTGCCGCCGTTCCTGCGACATGATGACCATGATCATCTTCTTCTGTACTACCATTACCGTAATTATAAGTTCTTTGGCTGAAGAGGACATGAGTACTGTCTTTAAACCAATCATATTGATTAACTCTTGATCCACCTGTTCCATCTAAATTAACTGCAAACTCTGGATGATCTGGTTTAATATGACCATCACAAATAAAAACATTTACGTTCTGACCTTCCCATTGTCCAATGGAATAATAACCCCCAGGAAGATCAGTAGGATATTCGCTTGTTCCCGAAGGCCATTCTGACCTAACAGTACTTAACTTGGCCCAATCTACAACATTACTTAAATTGGTTTGTGTACAAGTTCTGTCAAAACTTTGTGTCCCAGGAAATTTATAATCAGGAACTATTCTAACATTTGGATTTGGTTCTAATGAAGATATTCCATCAACTCGTGGGTCTTTAAATAATTTTTCAGCTTCCGGAACTGTTAAATAATATGATGTCTGTTTTCTTTTTGCTCTTCTTTCAAAAAGTTCTACTTTTCTTTCAGGAACAAATTTATTTTCGTCTGTTTTTCCTTCAGTCTCCATTTGTTCATAAAATTCCTCTTGCGCGTCAAAATCATGAAAAACAACATTCATTAATTTTTCATCACTCATTATGTTATAAACTCCAATGGAAAAATTTTAAATTGTACTACTATTGTTTGAGAAGATGATGTTAAGTTTGTAACTGAAAAATACAAATTACTTCTTTGACCACCTGTATTATCCGCATTCCAATGAAAAACTCCAGGTGTAATAGGAATATCCAATTGATTATCAGAAGCTCGATGAATAGTTTCTAATGTTAAACCAATACCAGGTGCTGGATCTTGATCTATTGTTCTAAGATCATTATCCCTTGCTGTCATTGAACTATAAGTTTTGACCCACGCATCATGAGATGTTTCAACACCATAAATATAAAAACTATCAATTTCAGTATATCCTGATCCGACCATTGTAGGTAAAGAAGATTCTATTAATACACCACTATTAGCGGCCAAAGAGTTGGTTGTGTAGGTCGCAACTACTCTATTTCCTACTTGTACTGAACCAAAAGGAAGTGAAGCTTTAACTTGAATTTGTCCACCCATCAAAGAATGATTCTGACAAGCATAATATAATAATCTCGATAAATTAGGAGCAATGATTTCTGTATATGCGCCAGCCTGGCCTGGTGTTCCTACATAAGTAACATCTGTTTCATATATATTATGCTGTAGATATTCAAGATAAAATTTAAGAGGATGTGTAGCATTACTAGAATCTTCTTGATTAAATCTATAAGTTTTTCCAGGAACCATATCAAGATATGGTGATTGTAATTCTACTCCATTCATTGTAAAAGTATATCCTAAAGAAGAACCTTGACCAAAATGTGGATGTTCAGCAGTTTTGGTTGCAACCTTTACTATTATTTCAACCATCGCAGCAGATTCAATTACTGCAGTAGTCATACCACCACTTCCACCACCAGAAGAAATTTGAGGTTCCCATGCGTTATTTGCAGTCCATGCTAAAACATCATCAACATTAGGTGAAAATGCAATTACATCAGAACATCGTGTTAATGGAAACGGATCATTTTCCCATCTATTACTCAGTTGATTATATCTTAAAACGTCCCAATCGTTCTCAAAGTTGACCGTTTCAACATCACTTAATTGGGTTAATGGTAAATAATCATTCTCATAAACATTACTCGTTTGATTATATCTTAAAACCTGCCAATCCAAATCATTCCCATCTAAAGTTACATTACTTAAACTAGAAAGATCATCAAGTTCATTTTCCCAAGTACTTGAAACAGGATTATAACTTAATTTATGGTTGGCGCTTGGATTAGATATTGCAACATCTGTTAATCCTGATAAAGAAGATGATCCACCACCACCTCCCCCTCCAGCTTGGGGTTCCCATATATTATTTGCAGTCCATGTTAAAGTATCTGAAAGATTGGGTGAATTAGTTGTAATATCAACATCAGCAAGATCTCCTGAACCAAGCCAATCGATAGGCCTAGCCATCCAATGTTGAAGGGCTCCATTTACCCTCCATGTTAAAACATCATTCGCGGCTGTTCCATATGGATTGGGCGACACATTAGACAAATCATCTAACGTGTCTGGGATTGGACTAGGATCTTGAGGGGCCCATTCCCCAGGCCCAGGTCCTTGCTCCCACACTAAAATTTGACCTGCGGTTGGAGTATTTGTTGAAACATCAGATAAATCAGATAATACACTTGAAGTTATGCTAGATGTTGGTTGAATGACATTCCATTCTTGTGCGATATCATTCCAAGATAATATATCACCATCACTTGGAGAAGCAGAAGTAACATTAGATAGCATTGATAAATTAATATCTGATGCAAGATCACTAGCGGACTCAGGTTCCCACAAAAGAGTATTTACATTAAATCTTAAAAAATCATTATCAGCAAGACCAGAAGTAGTAACATCAGTTAATCCTGATAAGTTTGTTACTCCGCCTCCACTACCGCCTCCACCAGAAGAAATTTGAGGTTCCCATGAATTATTTGCAGTCCACGTTAAAACATCAAATTGCATAGGCGTATTATTTGTAGTGTCAACATCTGCAAGATTATTAATGTCAACTGAACTCCATGCACCCGCACCAGGATCAGTATTATATGCTAACCAAGTTGTACCATCCCATTTATAAGAGATACTACCAGTTGTAAAAACATCATTAATACTTGGTGCTGAAGGAAAAGAAATTGCCATTGTTATCTTTCTATGCTATATGAACTGTTGCTAACCATTGTGAACTATTATTACACATTGCTTTAATAGAAAATGTATTCATTTCATATTGTGTAGGTGTTACTCCTGATACTCTTAATTGCGTTGCTGCTATACCATCAACATTCAATGCTGATATTGTTTTTGGATAATCACTGTTTTCAATGTAGATAACAAAATCCATCGTAGTTCCTGGAACCAATTGTGCACCAACAACATCAATAACTAAATCACCACCAGGATCAAATCCCATTTCTTGTTTCACTACATAATGTTTACTCTTTCTTAAATCAATAATTAGTGTACTTTGATTTACTAATCCAGGAGCAGGATGTTTACCTTCTTGATGTGGTGTAAAAATTTCTTCATAATCATCTTCTGTGTAATTATTAGTATCACTTTCGGATGGATACAATGATTCAACAGTTGCTATAATTCTAGGATTATTATAAACAATTGCTGGATTACCACCCCAGCCTTGTTCATCTGTCCAATCTTTTGTTAAAGTAGATACTTCCCAATTCCAACCTTTATAAAATTCCAAATAATGGTAAGCAAAATTTCTCACCCTTTGTCCATCCAACAGGCCATCAGGAATCATAGAACCATCAAATTGCCATGACGAAGATGGAGCATGCATATCAGGATTTGTCAAATCTTGTGGATAATCCAATGGACCAGTACCGGGTGACCATAATGTTCCTGGATCTGGAGCAAGTCTATTTTTTGAACCAATGAATAATCTTAATACTGTATCTGCAGATGAAACTTCATTCTCTAATCCATCATTAGCAGAAATAACTCCTAAAGTATCATATATTCCATAAAAAATCCAACCAGTTTGTGGACAGAATAATGTAACTTTCTGACCATCAGGCCAATTTAAAGAATTTAGAAGTGTTCCTAAATGATTAGTTGTATCAGAGGCACCTTCTTTATTAGTATATTTAATTTCCATATATCCCAAAGGATATGTTGAATGAGAATAAAAAGAGGAATCATTTAATGTTCTAATAAATCCAGTACCTGAATTACTCCATTCATTTCCATAATAATCTGCGGTGCCTTCTGGTACATTTCTATGATGAGAAGTGTATCCTGTATTATATAAATTAGTTAAATATGAATCATTTGTTCCTGTTATAGTGTCTGTCAAATCTTCCAAATGAGCATAGTAAGATAATAAATCTGTTAAACTTAATTCTGAAATTCCAGAATATGTTTTTTGAAATTCATTATTAATCCAAGAAACAACTGTAGATTCATCAACATAATTTGAATGATCTGTTATTGCTGTTGGCAAAACATCTATTCTTCTCTTTTTTGTTTTTACTTTTCCAGATTCAATGGACATTTTATGTTGATCACCAATCCATATAGAATTATCTGATAAAAATAAATGTCTAACTTTATATTCTGCATTACCAAGATCATATTGTGCATTAGATGTGGGTATAAAATGTGCATTATAGTCAAATCTACTACTAGTTGTATTAGCAGTAAGATGAATATTATTTGCAACTATTTGAGTTGGTGTTCCTCCACCCCCACTAGAGGGAGTTTCCCAAGCTATTCCTGCAGATGCTGAAGAATTTGCAGTTAATACTTGACCATCAGTACCAACAGGCAATCTCATTACATCTCCTGCCGCATTAAATTGTGAGGCATTACCTCTTGTTTCCAGATCACCAACTTGAGTTAACGTCGAAGAATAAGCCTCTTGGGGCTCCCACGTATTATTTGCAGTGTAAGTTAAAACATTCCCCATTCTACTAGGTGAATCCGCTAAATCCGGCCAAGCGGGATTTGGCCTTAATTCAGATGTAATTAAAGCATTAACATCAATTAAATTTGATGCCATTTTATACTGATTTGGTGGATCTATTCTACGAACACTGAATTTACAACCATTACTATTATTGAAAGACAAATTACCAGTAACATAACCACTCATCCAATTACTCAAAGCTGTAAGTTGAAATCCCCTGGAAGGTCCAACATTTTCTACTATCCATTCCAACGCCTGTTTAAAAGTACCATCACTTTTTTTATATTTTAAAATAGATCTTAATCCAACTACCCTAACATAAAGTTTAGTTCCTACTGTCCACCTAACACTTTCATCAACTTCTGGATCACCATCGCCATTCCACCCTGGAAGTGAACCATTGGTCCAACTACTAATATTTTGAGGATCACCTTCTTCTCCTGTAGGATGCCTTGGCCAGAAACTTGCATCTGAATTTCCACTACCTTCACTGGCATTGACGTAATCCAAACCAATACCCATTGGCTGTCCTCTTAGTTCTAGTTCCCAAAAAGAACCTAAAATTCCTCTAACATCTGTTGGTGGATGTAAATTTC
>CEON01063319.1_pt1 | contig 13917 bp, 12 predicted proteins | sample 530291 | NCBI WGS metagenome assembly CEON01 (sample SAMEA2619888, study PRJEB7988) | marine metagenome | biome: marine biome (ENVO:00000447); feature: surface water layer (ENVO:00002042); material: "saline water (ENVO:00002010), including plankton (ENVO:xxxxxxxx)" | depth 5 m
ATAGACCTACACACACAAAACCAAAGTTCAATTTTATAAAAACTATGTTTTATTATAAACATCTATTTAGAAAGTTTGTAAAGACTTTGCGATATGAGCAATGATGTTTACTTTAAGACTAGAGGACGATTATAAACTTAGAATTAGTTTGACTCTTATAAGAGGACGAAGTTAGTGTTTTAAAAATAAAGTTTTTCATAATTTTATTACAATAGACAATAATGTTAACAATTACTTGTTCAATTTTATATTATTATTATGAAAAGGGAAAGGAAACATTTTGTATTTTGGCACAATGGAAGAAAAACCTAAAAAGAAGTTAGGGGAAGAAGCAAGGAAGAAACGACCTCAACTTGGTAAGATAGATGAGAATTATAATAAAACTCCAAAATCACTATTACCAAAAAACAATGAGGTGAGGCAAGTGGCTAAGATGACTAGGAAGTCATTAGCATATGCTTTAGAAGGGCAGCCAGTAAAAATTAAAATGGCATTAGATATTTTATTTGATGAAGACCCTAGAGCATACATAGATGCAATAGCAAAATTAATGAACTACGCTATACCAAAACTACAATCAACAGAAATTAAAAAAGACACAGATACTAAGATTGAGATTAAATTAAATGAAGGTGCTACTCTTGATGATATTAAAAATCAAATTAGAGGTCTTGAAGATACTGAAGATATTGACTACACAGATATAGATGACGAATAAAAAACTTTTAAAGTTTGCACTTAACAAGAAACTTTGTGAGATGAGTTTCTATGAGTTTTTCAAACAGGCTTGGCATGTGGTAGAACCTGCAGTACCTCTATCAACTAATTGGCATCATAAATATATATGCGATACACTACAAGAAGAATGTGAAAGGATAATAAGACAAGAACCAAAAACAAAAGACATAATTATTAACGTACCCTTTAGAAGTACAAAGTCTTTAATAGTTACTGTTATGTTTCCAGTATGGGCTTGGATAAAATCACCAAAATTAAGATTTATAACCTCATCATATTCTGCAACACTATCTATTGAACTATCTACCAAAAGCAGAGATATAATATTTAGTGATTGGTTTAAGAAAAGATGGGGTGATGTTTTTTTTATTAAAAAAGACCAAAACTTAAAAGAGAGATACGAGAATAATCATATTGGTATGCGAAGAGCAACATCTGTAGGAGGTACTGTAACTGGTCAAGGTGGAGATTTCTTAATTGTAGATGATCCTCTATCACCACAAATGGCAAACTCAGCAACAGAAAGAGAAAATGCAAACGAGTGGTATAGAACAACATTTTACTCAAGACTTAACCAAGCAGATATAGGAGTGAGGATTATAATAATGCAAAGAGTACACGAAGATGATTTAAGTGGATTCTTGTTAGATAAAGAAACAAGATTTAATTATAAGCATATATGCATACCTGCAACAAGTGAAGATGGTAATATAAAACCAAAATCATTAGTTCAATTTTATAACAAAGAAAATGGATTGTTTTGGGAAGAGAGATTCAGTAAAAAAGTTTTAGAAGATTACAAAAATGCTTTAGGAACTTATGGCTATGCAGGGCAACTACAACAAACACCAACACCCCTAGATAGTGGTATGATACATAGAGATTGGTTTAAGATAGATAGGTATAGAAAAGAAGAAGCAACAGTAAACTTTATTATAGACCCAGCATATACTGCAAATCAAAAAAATGACCCTTCAGCATTGTTGGCATATACTTATGTAGATAACAAATGGCAAATAGTAGATTGTACTAATGTTAGAAAAGAATTTCCAGAACTTGTTAAATTTATTCCTGAATGGGTAAAGAAGAATGGATATACAAATAAAAGTAGAATATATGTAGAGCCAAAAGCATCAGGTAAGTCTATAGTGCAAACATTAATTAGAGAAACAGGACTTAATGTAAAAGAAGATAAACCGCCAACTAAAGATAAGGTAGCAAGAGTAAGTGATATTAGTGCATCATTAGAGAGTGGTAGGGTAAGTTTGTTAAATGGTAGGTGGAATGAAGAGTTTTTAGACCAATTAACTAAATTTCCAGCAGCAAAGCATGATGACATGGTAGATTGCTTAGTTATGGCTGTAAATAAAGAAATTTGGGGAGGAAGAGGTAAAATAGTGTATTTTAATTAAATTTTTTCAGTTTGTTAGAAAACTATGAAAATATTAGAGTAAATGCCTGTAATTTTGTTAGGTTTTGAATAATTATCTAAAAATTATGAAAGAAAACAAAGTAATTTACTTAAATGAGCAGCATGAAGAGATTGTTGATAGGCATTTAAAGATGATGCAGAAAATGATGTATTATGCTACAGAAAACACAAAAAATGGTAAGTTTCAAGATTACTTGTCTATATTGGATTCAATTTATATGTATTCTAATAATTTTTATGATACAGTAGTTAGTAAAAAAAATTGTGATAAAGGTTCTGTTGCAGAATTTTTATTTTTAATACCAAATATGTCTTTTTATACTGCTATTGGTTTTTTAACTGCACTTAAAGATGGTAAAAATGATTTAGAATTAAGAGATGTTTTAGAAAGGATAGGGATGCATTGCGAAGATACAACTGGAGAGTTAGCAGATATTCTAATAGATGAAACAGAAAATGAAAAACTGATAAACGAAATTTTTGGAAAAATGTTAAGTAAAAACTAATAATATGATACAAATTAAAATTCAAGACAAAAACTATGATATTCCAACAGAATGGAAAGACATGAAGTTAAACTATTGGTGTGGGCTATATGCTATTATCAACAAGTACAATAAAAAGGATGAAGAAGGCAATATTATAGAGGCAGACCATTCAGAAGTAGAGTTACTAAAAATGAATAGAGATATTTTTATGTATTTGACTGGTCTTAATTTAAATCAAATGGAAAAATTAGATTTAGAAAGTGTAAATGCTGCTATTAATGCTTTTTCTGGTGCATTAGAAGAATATAAGCCAAAAGGTATAGAAAAATTTGAGTTAGATGATAAAACATATTATTTTCCAAAAGAATTTTTAAAAAGAAACACTTTTGGTGATTATATAGAGTCTACACACTTAGATAGCACAATAAAAATAATGAAGCATGGAAGATTTGATGTTTTACCAGAACAAATGGCAATATTGTGCAGAGAGGCAGGAGAAGAGTATGATGATGATATAATACCAGAAAAAACAGAAAAATTTAAAGAATTAACAATGGACATAGTTTGGGAGTTCAGTTTTTTTTTGACTATGCAAAGCGTAAAATTAACAAGGACTTTCCAAATGTTTTTGGGGAAAACAGAAGAGGAGTTGGAACAGGCAAAAACAGAGTTTCTACAGTTGGACTCTACAACAAATTCATAAAACCATATGGCTGGTTAAACAGTTTATATATGGTGGCAGAAAAAAAAGTATTTAAAATGGACGGAGAAAATCATATAGAAAGCGTAAAAAAAACAGATTTATATAAGGTTTTGACTTATTTAAGTTGGAATACTGCTAAAAATGATTATGAAACTGCTGTTCAAGAAAAAATACATAATAAAAATAATATAACATTGTAATAATGGCATCAACAAGATTAACAGATATAATATCGGTATTTGAAAGCAAATGGACTTATGGAGATGTAAAATTTGGTTATGAAGGAGAAGTAAACCAAGATCACGACATAAAATACCCATTAATGCTTATAGAACCACCAGAATCTACTATACCACAAATATATAATGGTAGAGAAGAATATACTTTTGAAATAAATTTCTATAATTTATATTCTCAAGCAGCACAATCAGTAGTAACACTACAAAAAAGATGGGATAACCTACAAGACTTGGCTAATGAATGGCTAGACTTTGTATTAAAAAATTATCAAGATGTAACAGTAGACGCTTACTTAAATGATGAAAGTATAGAAATAGAAAGAGTAAAAGAAGTAGCAAATGACAGATTAGTGCAATTAAAACTTACTTTTACAATGAGTGGGTTTACAAAATGCTTTAGACCAGTATCTCACTACCCATCAGACTTTTCTGATTTAGTAATATGGTTAAAAGCAGATAGTGGTGCTACATTTGACATAGCAACTAAAAGAGTTAGTGCTTGGGCAGACCAATCAGGGAATGGTAATGGTGTAGAACAAAATGGGAAAGGAAAACAACCTTTAAGATATGGTTATGATGGGGCTAATGATAAAACATATCTATCTTTTGATGGTACTAATGATCAGTTTACTTCAGGTTCTAACTTTCCTGTATCTGCAAACAGTTATACAATATTTGTTGTCGCAAAACAAAATGACACGAGTGCAGACGCAAAAAGCGTTCTTTCTTATGTAAGAACACCATCTACCACACAGATTATGGTTGGGTTTAAAAACAATAAGTTACGTTCATATATTACTAATGGTCTTGCTAATGCAGAACATAATTCTACTGTATCTTCTAGTAGTTATGGGTTAATAGCAACAAGTTTTGATGGAAGTGCTGGAAGATTAACTTCACAGTTTAATAACGAGGCAAGTACAAGTACAACTATTTTAGGATGGAGTGATACGACAGTATTTAATCAAGCGAGTTTTACTATTGCAAGAGATGTTGTAAATGGTTATGCAAATACTAATGTAGAAGAAATTATTGTTTACAATAGAGAGATGACATCAGCAGAAAAATTAGATGTTAGAAATTATTTAAACACAAAATATAAAATATATTAATTATGGCAAGTATTAATGGAAGTGTACATTGGGGTATTCAACCTGTAGATTTTAACTCAAGTGATTTAGCAGGGGCTTTTTTTAGTAAAAGAGATAATCGTTTAAAAAGTGCTAACGACCCTTTAAGGTATCAAATTGTTTGGCAAACTACAAATTTAACTGAAGCAACAGAACCGTCTGCAGGAAACGGAACAGCAACGCATGGAGATGTTGTTTATATAAAGTTTTTTGTAGAAGTTTGTATGAATACTGATGATGCGGCTATAAACGGATGGGAAAAAATTGCTACAATAACGAAAACTAGAGATATTATTAATAAAAAATATGATACTGGTACTGCCGCCCCAAATCATAGATATACTGTAGATGTTAGTCAGGTGGTTTCAGATGAATTATCTTATAGTTTATGTCCAATAAACAAAGGAACTTGGCAAAGTTACAAGTATGGAGGTATGAATGGAGGGGCTATAATGCAAGACAATGTTATAGCAAATTCAGGAACAATGGGAGACCCTATAAGTAATTACAATGTTTCTAAGAACGGAACTTTTAGAAGGTTAAGAGTAAGAGCAGTTCCATATGTTATACTTTTAAATGGGGATATAGAAAGTGCAGGTAATTATACTTCAAATGCAATTACAGTTATAAATTCTGTAAATCAAATTTCTTCTGATGGCGTTTATTATGATGACAGTAATTATGGTGGAAGTTATCAAATGGAACAGGCTGATGCATTATCTACAAGGTCTGCTTATAAGTTTTTAAGTAGATATAATAATTACCTATACCAAACTGGCAATTATGGTAAAAAACTTGTCAGAATGAATGAACAAGCAGAGTTCTTAAACTTTTATTTTTATATAATAGGTTCTGTAGATATAGGAGGTGCGACAGGTCAAGACACAGTAAGAGCCTGTGGAATGTATGTAGAAACATTTACAAGTGATGGTAGTGCACAAAATCAGTTTTATATAAGAGATTTTGAAGATACTTTAATTACTACCACAGACACTACACTTGGTATGGTCGTTTTAAAATATTCTCAGTACGTAATGACTACTCAAAACGTATCTCCTTATTTTATAAAAAATACTGCAGATTGCTATACTTATGACGACTCTGGTACAACATTTCCTTATTGGACAGCATATTCAGGAGATACAATAACTTCAGACACAGATTGCTATAGAGTTAGTATAGTTAGGTTTTCTGCAGACACTCCTGCAAACTCAAGAAGGACATCTGAATATAGATACTACAAAATAGATAGAGAAGATGAAAACGAGCCTTACAAATTTGTTAGATTTCATTGGTTAAATGATTTAGGAGCGACAGATAGTTATACAGCAAAAAGAAATATTGCAGAAGGTTATACAATAAATAGAAACACAATAGAGGTTAATACAACAGATAAAACTTGGTATCAATCCTCAGTAAGTTGGAATGGAAGTACGGCTACTACATTAGTAACTGATTTATACCATTCAGATACAATGAGAGGTGGAGATATATATAAAGGAGGTAGAGAGGTAACAAATGTTGAAGCACAGCGAGTACAAAGTGTTTACACCGAACCTTTAAATGCTGAAGAAGCAGAATGGCTTTCTAAAATGATGTTATCGCCTAATGTTTGGATAGAAATGGATAATGATGCAACTAAATTAGGCAATCTTTACAATTCTCATTTAAGACCTTCAACAAAAGAATATACGCCAATTATTATAACTAATAGTGATGTTGAAACTGTTAATCAAGAGCAAGGTCTTGTTACTTTTAATATAGAATATACATTAGCACATAAAACAATTACACAAAGCAATTAATATATGTCTGTAAAAATAGAAATTTTAGATTATAAGAAAGGAGAAGGAGGTAATTTGGTAGATTTTAGTTTAGCAACTCCTGAGATTGTATCAGGAGTAACTGCTGACAACGGATGGGAAGTATCACCATCTAACAATCAAACAGCAATTTTCAGAAATGCAGGTATTCCTGCAGGACCTACAGGATTGCGTTTTATTGGTGTAACACCACCTTTAGTAGCAGGTAGAGAGTATGATGCAAAACTTAGAATAACAAAATATAGTGGAACTGGAGTTGTTGGTCTTGCTAATACTGATGTTAATGGTAATTCTACAGGTGTTGGTTTAAACCTTAGAAGTAGTGGAACTGGCACATTTACTGATACTTTTACTTGGGCTGCAGGGGCTACAGGAGGTCTTGATGTTTTTTGTCAACCTGCATCTAGTTGTACTGTGCAAGTTGAACTTACAGATGATACAGGTGTAGTTTGGGAAAAAAGTATTGCAGGAACATTAGATGTGTCAGACCATTCAGAGTTTCCTCTTGCCTTGACGTTTCAAATTTCAGACTTAAAAGATATTACCTCAACAAGTGGAGATTTTAGTAAAACATTTAAAATTCCTGCTACAAAAAACAACAACAAAATATTAAAACAACAATTTAATTCTAATATAGAATATGTTGGAGAGCCTCTTTCTTTTGGAAGAAAATGTAGAATATTAGTAAATGATTTTTATTCTTTAGATGGTCACATAAAGATAACTGGTATAGGAGGGTATGGAGAGTCTCCAGCGTATTATGATTGTGTTTTTTATGGTAATAATTTGAGTTGGGCAAAAGATTTAGATGGCAAATATATGAACCAAACATTTGCTGATGGGCATGGCTTATGGGGTTCTAGTGGAAATCAATTAACTTATGATAAAAGTAGTATTATGGCTACTTGGTCTCAAGAGCATAGTGAAACGGATACTTCTCCTTTAGTTTACCCTGTAGTTTCTTATGGAGATTACAATTCTGATGGTATGCCTTACACAATACAACTATTAGATTATAAAGATGACCATTTAAACAACACCCCTTTAGTAGCAAAAGGTTATTATGGTTATTATGATGTTCAGGGTAGTTATGGAACACCATTACCTGCATCTGACTGGAGACCTGCACTTTGGGTTAAAACAACATTTGAAGCAATATTTTCTAAAATAGGATATACTATATCTTCTGACTTTATGAATACAGATATGTTTAAAAGGCTAGTATGGTTGCTTCCTAATTTTAAATATAATAATCCTGATGAAAGGTATCTTGAGTATGGAATAGAATACAAGTGGGTAACTCAAAGAAATCGTACATTTGATGCAGGAAGTACTACTGTAACTGAAGATTACTCTTTTGGGTTTGAAGATGGGGCTTTAGATGAGAATGATGCAGACACTCATTATACTGGTGGTAGTAGACAGGTTTTAGGATTTAATACAGTAACAAACCCAAGTGCTAGTGGTTATAATGTACAGTTAGTTTTAGATAACAATTCTAGGCTTTCTACAAGTAATAATGAAATTACTATAGGAGAATATGGGTATTATATGATAAGGTTTCCTGTTATGCAAACAAAAGTAGTTTCTCTTTTTAAAGGAGGAACACAAGACGAGGCTGTTTATTCACTTGATTGCTGTATAAATATAGAATTACAAACAGTAGGGCAGAATAGTTGGAATATAATTGGTCAAATAGAAAAAACATTAGAGCCAGAAAACATACATGGATTTCATAATGTTGACAATGTAAAGTATTCATTTACTGATTGGGAAAACACACCATCTTTTACTACAGAAGGCTCTATATGGCTAAACAAAAATGATAAAATAAGGTTTACAAAAGGGGTGCGTCTAACAAACACAAGTTCATCTAGTCAGAATTTTGATGTAACTGTTTTGTGGAGAGCAACAGGGGCATCAGACCTGCAAATATCTTTAGACCCTAAATATGTATATTATGGTCAAACATATGATTTAGACAAAGTAATTAATAAAGAATATAAACAAGTCGATTTTATTAAGGGTGTTGCTCACGCTTTTAATCTTACCTTAACAACAGATGAGGTTTCAAAGATAGTTTATATAGAGCCTTTTGATACTTTTTATAAAACATATGAACACGCTATAGATTGGACTCAAAAACTAGATAGAAGTAAAGAGATAAAAGATGTTTGGCAAAAAACAGATTTAAAAAGAGAAGTTGTTTTTAAATACAAATCTGATAGTAAAGATTTAAAAGTACAAGACAGAGGAGAAAGGTATTTTAACAAAATACATGATGAGTCTCCTTATCAAGAAACTCTTTCTGATTCTTTTGAAAAAGGAAAAACTACTTTTGAAAACCCTTTCTTTGCAGGAACGTACAATGCTCAAGATTCAGATGCAGGTGGTAGAATAACTAATAGACCTGCGTATTCTGGATGCTTATGGGAAACAACAGTAAGTGCTGGTTCAAGTAGAGCAAATACACCAAAAGGATTTGATTTTTTACCTAGACTGTTGTATTGGAAAAAATATTCTCCTGCAAGTGCTATTGACGCTAGTATGCAAGTAGAGGTTCAAACATGGAAAGATACAAGTCAAAGAGTAATTCCTGATGCTAGTCAAGCAATAGTATCTGGAACTATCCTAAGTAATGTTTTGCCTCAAGCGACTTCTTGCAATAAACATGACATAGACAGTCCTGTTCTTTCTTATGGTAATGTATGGATAAAAGATTATGATGATGCTACAGGTGTTTTTGCAGCCACAGTTGCTGGTAAAGGTCTTTTTGAAACATATTATAAAAAAATGTTTGAAATGCTAAAAACTAATCCAAGAATTAGAACTGTTTTTGTAAACTTAAAACTGTCTGATATTGTGGGATTAGACTTTAGAAAACTTGTGTATATAGATGGTGTTTACTACAGAATAAATAAAATATTAGATTATCAACCAAATAAAAACACAGTAACAAAAGTAGAGTTAATTTGTTGGAAAGAGTTTGGTGCTTTTGCAGCATCTGCACCTGCATTTGGATCAAGTAATACTACTAATTGGGGTAATGGTATTTATATTAACACAGATGATGTAGCAGTTCTAGATGATGGAACAGTAGGTTATTAAAATAATAAAAACATAAATATGCCGATTAATTATCAACAACAAATATCACCACAGGGAACACCAAATAGAAAAGGGTTAGAAGTATACAAAACTGACACTATATATTCAGGAGAACATCTTAATTGGGGTAATGCTTTAGCGTATGGAACTCAATTAGGGTCTGATTCTGACGCAACAGTATCAGGAGATTCAACAACCCCTATAAATGATGCTTTAACAAGCAGTTCATCATATAAGACAGGTCAATGGCAAAGATTTCATACTGAGACAGGAACACAAAATTTTACTGTGTCAGCACCGACAAGCGGTAGCGGCTATTTTACTTTTAATGCTACTTCTTCTGGAGTAAAATTATCTTATGGGGGAATATTTCAGCAGTTGGCTACTACTGTTGGCACAGAGTATGAAATACAAGTAACAAATACAATAGATTCTGATACAGCAACTTTATATGTTGTTACATATTTTCCAAGATATGATATATCTGCATCAGAAGTAAATTACAAAGTAAATACAACTACTACTAAAACTTATCCTGTAACAAGCACATCAGATTGTATTTTAACCTCAACATTTACTGCTAAAAGTCCAAACGATATTGTTGTAATATATCTTACAACTACTACTGCATCTGCTGCTATAAATATTACAAATATTTCAATTAAAGAAAAGACAGATATTTTAGTGCCTATATATTCAGAAGATAGAACAGGTAATGCAGAAAAAATATTAAGAAGAGAAACTTACGATAAAACATTTAATACATAATGAAAGTATTTAAACATACAAATAGAGCCTTAAGAGAAGTAGGTGATATGCTTCGTGTGAAACTGCAGGATGAATTAAAGTTTCAAAAACATAATGCTACAGGTAGATTGAGTAGAGGGTTGAAATATCAAGTTATCAAGAAAGGTTTAAGTATTTTAAATGTAACTTCATCTGTTGATTATTGGAAGGCAGTTAACAATCCTGCATTTGCTAAAATTCCAAATCTTAATACAATACAAAGATGGATGAAGCAAAGAAATATAGGAGGAGGTATGCGTGTTGCTATAAAGATTTTAAGTAGATTGTCTGGGGGTAATTACAAGATAGGAGGCAAAGCAAATTATGGTAATAGAAACTATCCAAACAACAGTATGCGAGAACGATATATTGTTTACCAAGAAGGTAATGCAATACCTAGAAGAACAAACTTTGCAGGATATGTAGCAAACAAACATTCAAAAGAAGTAGCAGCAAAGTTAGCACCATCAATAGGTGTAGATGTGGCTAATATGATTTCAGAACAAATAAAAAAGAATAATCCAAAAACAAATGTTGTTAAAGCATTTTAATATATAAAGATATGGCAAACACAGAAAAGATAGTAGTACAGGTAGTCGTACAAGGAGATAAAGATTTAAAAAGATTAGAAGGGAGAACTAAAACTACAACTAAAAGTATCGCAAAGATGACAGTAGGTATTGCTGCTGCAGTTGCTGCTTTTAGACAAATGAGTCAAGTAGTGTCAGAGTCAATAAAGTCTTTTAGAGATTTTGAATTTCAAATGGCTAAAACAAAAGCAGTTACCAATGCCTCAGACGAAGATTTTAAATTATTAAGTGATTCTGCAAAAGAATTAGGTCGTTCTACATTCTTTACTGCACAACAAGTTGCAGAACTACAGACTAACTATGGTAAGTTAGGTTTTACTACACAAGAAATATTAGACGCACAAGAGGCTACTTTACAATTAGCAATCGCTACAGATTCTGATTTAGGTAGAGCAACGATAGTAGCAGGTGCTGCTGTTAAGGGTTTTGGATTAGATATTAAAGAAACAACTAGAGTTGTTGATGTTATGACTGCAGCCTTTGCTGCATCTCCTTTAGATATTGAGAAGTGGCAAACATCTATGACTAAAGTTGCTCCTATTGCTGGTAGTGCTGGAATCAGTATTGAAGCAACAGCAGCAGTTATGGGGGTTTTGGCTGACTCAGGTCATGAAGCATCTATAGCAGGTACATCTTTAAGAAATATCTTTTTGAAAATGTTAAACCCAACTTCTGAACTTGCTAAACAAGTTGGTTTTACAGTTCATAGTGCTGACGATTTAATTATAGCATTTCAAAGATTAAATGCTGCAGGTTTAGATAACGAAAGAATAAGTGAGATAGTAGATGTAAGGCAAGAGGCTATTTTTAGGACAATGTTAAAAAATACTGCAGAAATAGAAAAACAAACAAATGCCTACAATAATGCTGCAGGAACTGCTAAAAGAATGGCAGCAATAATTGGTGATACATTAGAAGGTGATTTTAAAAGATTAACCTCTGCATCTGAAGGTCTTAGAATTGAGTTAATTGAAAAGTTAGGGAAGGGAATGAGTAGAATTATAAAGAGATTTACACAATTATTTTCTTGGCTTACAAAGAATCAGGACGCAACTATTAAATGGATAGAAACTATTGTAAATGTTGTTAAATGGATAGGTCTTTACAGGTTAGGCGTTTTAGCAGCAACAAAAGCAACTGCTGCTTGGAGGATTGCAACTACTTTACTAAATTCTACTTTAACAATAACAAGAGGGGCTTTAGCAAAAACAGGTATTGGGCTACTTGCTGTTGCTTTAGGAGAACTTGGATTTAGATACCTAACAGCATCTGAAGATGGAGAGGAGTTTAATGATACTCAGAAAAAAATAAACAAAGAAACAGAGAAACAATTACAACTATCAGAAGAGGCTTTAAAATCTATGGGTAGAATAGGTAAAAAAACTCAAGACGAAATAGACGCAGAAGAACAGGCAAAAAGAGATGCTAGATTTGCAAAAGAGCAAGAAGATTTGCAAAATAATTTTACTGAACAAATGTCTAAACTAAAAGAAAGATTAAAAAATGGATTAGACACTCAAGAAGAATTTGATGAAAAAGCATTTGCTAAAGAACAATTACATTTAGCAAATATGTTGGGGTTATATGAAAGATATGGTCAAAATACAGCAGATATAAATGCCCAAATATTAGATAATGAATTAAACAGAATAGAAACTGTTGCAGAAGCAGAACAAAGAGCATTTAGAGAACAACAAGATATAAAACAAAGTCAATTAGGTTTGGCTGTTGAAACTGCTGATGCAATTATATCTATAACGACTCAAAACCTAAATAGACAAGCAGAAAGAGATACTAAACTTTTAGAGGAAAGAAAAGAGGCTGGTCTAATAACACAAGAACAATATGAAGCAGGAGTTGAAAAAATACAAAGAAAGGCTTTTGAGCAAAAGAAAAAAATGGCTTTGTTAGAGATTTTAGTAGAAACTGCAGCAGCAGTTGCTAAAATAAAAATACAAGCAGCGATATTATTAGCAAATCCTTTTACAGCACTTGCAGCACCAGCAGCACTTGCACAAATTCCTTTTGCTATAGCCTCAGGATTAGTACAGGCAGCAGTAATACAATCACAAAAATATGCCAAAGGTGGTATGATAGAAGAATATGCAAATGGAGGTATGGTACAGGGGAAATCACACGCACAGGGAGGAGAGAAGTTTGCAGTAGGTGGTAGAGTAGTAGAATTAGAAGGAGGAGAGGCTGTTATAAATAAAAGAAGTACAGCAATGTTTAGAAATCAATTATCAGCAATGAATGCAGCAGGAGGAGGTGTTAAGTTTGCAGATGGTGGTATGCTTAATATGCCTTCATTTACTCAACAACAATTTAATGCTGTAGGGCAAAATCAAATGATGGGTGCTATGAATAGATCAAGCAAAGTAGTTGTTGTAGAGGCTGATATAACAGATACACAAAACTCTGTAAATGTTATAGAATCAGACGCAATTATTTAATAATCAAAAAAATAAACAAATGTTTGTTGATAAAAAAACTAAGTTAGAAAGATTAAGTATATGTAAAAGTTGTAGTTTTTACCGAAACTTTATGTTATTAAAAAGACCAAAGATAAAATGGGGAGCAAGATGTGCAGATTGCAAGTGTTTCCTAGATGCAAAAACTTCTTTAACAAAAGAGTTCTTTGGTAAATGTCCTCAAAATAAATGGTAAAACTTTACATATGGATTTAAAAGAAATCGCTAAAAATTACAACAAAACCAAAATTACAGCAATGACAGATGCTGTTATTAGAAACAAACAACACACAAGAAACTTTACTACTTATCATTCTGACTCATTAAATTTAATGTTTGCAGAATGGCACTTACTATTTCCTACTCACAAGCAAGATATGAGTTGCTCTTCTTGTAGAAAGGCAGTAGT
>CEON01026297.1_pt1 | contig 13900 bp, 11 predicted proteins | sample 530291 | NCBI WGS metagenome assembly CEON01 (sample SAMEA2619888, study PRJEB7988) | marine metagenome | biome: marine biome (ENVO:00000447); feature: surface water layer (ENVO:00002042); material: "saline water (ENVO:00002010), including plankton (ENVO:xxxxxxxx)" | depth 5 m
ATGGCACTCCGCGCCATTGATCGCCTCAAGAAAGCAGCAAACCTGGAAGCGGTCAAAAAAACTGTTGAGCTGTCGGATGGCAGCCAATTTGAGATGTGGGTAACGCCGTTGACGATGGCAGAGCGCGAGAAAGCCCAAAAGCGTGCTGGATCGGATGATGCCAATGCGTTTGCGCTTCAGCTGCTGATTAGCAAGGCCAAGGATGATGCTGGACAAGCTTTGTTTGTTCCTGGCGAGATCGACGTTCTCAAGAACGAAGTGAAGGACAAAGATTTGCAAGCGTTGATGCTGGCAATTTTGACGGATGAAGAAGAAGAGGCTATTGACCCAAAATCCTGAGCGCTGAGCTTCGGAAGGACAACTGGTTGATGCTGCAATTTGGCATCGCCAAGGAGCTTGGCATCACGTTGTCAGAGCTGCGTGCGACGATGACTGCGGAGGAGGTGATTGGCTGGAGCGCGTATTTCCAGGTGGTAAACGAGGAGCAAGAGAAAGAGTTAGCAAAGGCCCGCAGGCGCAGGTAGAGTGTTGAGATAAGTGCTCGTCAGTTCGTGGCTATCTCTTCTGCTGCTGCTGTTATTGACGTACGAGTAAACAATCTTGCTGCCCTCAAAAAGCTAGAAGGCGGCACAAGAAAAATACAACAGTTATTTGACCAAATAAAACAACAAAGAAACGTATTTGATCAGTCAGTAGGCAAAGCAGCTACAAAGCAAGTTGCTAGAAACCTTAGAGAGTTAATTAAAGGTTTTGCTGAGGCAAAAGATGGCTCAAGGCAGTTTCAAGTGGCTCTTGAGCAAACTACTAGCAAAGGAACGACCACAGCCAATAGAACTGTAAGAATGTATTCGAAGACCTTGGCGGGTCTTGGCGCTCAACTGCAAGCTGTCGATCAAATTCTTGCAAATTCAACTGTAGGTCAGCAAGACTTTAATAACGCTTTAGTTGTTTCCAATAAGCTAACTAAAGAGCTGACGCGAAATCAACTAACAGCTGCTGCTGCTGAAGCAAAAGCCGGAGCAGGCGGAGTTAAAGGGCTTTTAGAGTTAGGCAAGGATCTTCCAAACAGCGTAAAAGCTTTAGAGTTATATCAAGCTGAATTAAATGATCTTCAGAGGACTGTTGACAGGACTAGCGACGAATTTTTTGAATTAGGCAAAGAAATAGAAAGAGTTGATCTTTTGCTTTCAAGAGGTCCTAGGCAAGGGCAGGGCCCAAAGGGTCGTACCAGCGGTGGCGGTGGTAGACCTAGAAATCGTTTTCAAGATATTGCGACTGGCGCAGGTTTTCCGTTGTTGTTTGGCGGTGGACCAATTCAATCGCTTGCCGGTGGTATTGGTGGAGCGGTTGGAGGGCTTGGCGGGTCTATTGCTGCATCTGCGATTGTGTCTCAAGTCGAGGCATTTGCGACAGCTGCAGCTCAGACAGGCGTAGCTCTGACGTCAACGGGTGGAGCGCTGGACTTCATGCGTGAGAAGTCGTTGTTTAGTTCTGATGCCGCAAGAGAACATGCTGCAGTCTTAGAAGAACAAGGTCGAGTGCAAGAGTTAGCGGCTCACCTTGGCCAAGAAATGGCAAAAGCTATCGGAAACAATGGCGTTCAAGCCTTGCGAGATCTAGGAGATACAACCAAAGAGACGACAAGGCTTTGGAGCTTGCTGACGACTCAGTTGTTCCGGTTAGTGTCTGGACCGCTAGACGCATTTTTGAAAGCCATCAATCAAGTTCTTGGTGGTATTACGACAGGGCAGCAGTTTGCAGCACGCAAGGAAGACCTTGGTGCGGAGGGTGCTGCGGCATTGGAGGCGCGAGTTGCTGAACTGCAATTAGGTGATGTTTCTGGAATCTCCGAACGACGATTGAACCGAGGGGCAAGAGGTGTTGGTGCGATGAGTCTGGTCGAAGCTCGAAGACAAGCGTTAAGCGAAGAGGCGTTCCAAGTTGCCGCTGCTCCACTTCCTGTTACCAAAGAAGATGAAAGGAGATCTGCTGTTAGCGGAAAGAAAAAAAGAGAAAGAGAAAGCAGATTGCCGCAGCTGCAGGCTGAAGTTGCACTAGCTCAACGCTTAAACGCTTTATCTGTGGCAATCGCAGATGCAAGAAGGGAGGAAAATCCAGTAAGAGAAGCGGCTTTGCAGATTGAGCAAGAGCTAGAGAAACTTGCCACAGCAGAGCAAAGAATTAAAATGGAAAACATTCCTATAGCAGAGCAGAACGAAAAAATTACAAAAGCTAAGCTAGATGCGGAAGGAAGAATTTTTCAAATCAATGATCGCTTAAAAACACTTCGAGAAGACGAAGCAAAACGAAACGCGGAAATTCTTTCTGGGCTGGAAGATAAAGGGCGACTACTGCAGGCGAAGCTAGATGGAAATCTTGAAGAAGTTCAACTTGAAATGGAGGTTCAAAAGCTGCTTAAAGACAATAACAATTTAGACGAAGACTCTTTGCGGGCCAAGCTCGCTCAAAATAAAGCCTTGGAAGAACAGGTCAGGATACAAGAAAAGCTTGATCAAGTGTATTCGTCTATTGGTCAATCTATTTCTACTGGCATTGTTGATTCTTTGACTGCAGCAGTTGAAGGAACTAAGTCTTTGGCTGAAGTTGCGGCTAACACGCTTAGGAACGTTGCCAACATTCTTCTGCAGTTTGGCGTTAACACTGCTTTGGGAGGGATTGGAGCGGCTGCTGGTCCGGGTAGCTTCTTGGGCAAGTTGTTTGGAGGATTTAAAGCGTCAGGCGGTCCCGTGTCTGCAGGCAAATCTTATGTAGTTGGTGAGCGTGGTCCTGAGCTATTTGTTCCTGGAACCTCTGGCGGCATCGTTTCAAACGATCGAATAGGTGGAGCGACTAATGTGGTTGTCAACGTTGACGCCAAGGGCTCTAGCTCTCAAGGTAATGAAGGACAGGCCAAACAGCTTGGCCAAGTCATTGGTGCGGCGGTACAAGCCGAATTGATCAAGCAAAAGCGCCCTGGAGGACTTCTATCCTGATGCCTACTTTTCCTGATTTTGATCCCGCTCCAGGGATGACAAAGCAAAGCCAGCCGCAGGTGCGAATTGCGCGGTTTGGTTCTGGCTACAGTCAGCGTAGTGTTTTTGGACTAAATCAAAATCCAAAGTCCTACAACTTGACCTTCCGCGTGTCAGAGTCCGAGTCGGACACCATTGAAGACTTTCTCGACGCCCGAGGTGGCGCTGAAAATTTTGAATATACGCCGCCAGGCGAGTCAGCTGCCAAGAAGTTTATTTGTCAAAGCTGGACAAAGACTGTTCCTTTTCCTGACCGCGCTGAAATCAACGCAACTTTTGAGGAGGTGTTTGAAGCATGACTGCGACACCAGAAAACGTAAAAGTAGAGCTGCACTCTTTAGAGCCTTCAGCAATTATTGAGCTGTTTCAGTTGCACTTGACTGCTGCTGTTAACGGTATTGACGACATCCTTTACTACCATGCCGGAACAAATCAGCTGTCGAGCAACATTGTTTTTGACGGCGACACATACGCAGCCGTGCCAATCGAAGTCGATGGGTTTGAGGTGACTACAAAAGGCACTCTGCCTCGGCCTAGCATGAGAGTTGCTAACGCTAATGGTGCGATTAGCCAGCTCTTGGATATTTACAATCCACTTCAGGCAGAAGTAAGAAGAATTCGTACCTGCAAGAAATTTCTTGATGCGGTTAATTTTCCTGAAGGCACAAATGCTACGGCCGACCCAAGCGCAATGTTTAATGGTGGGTATGAGTCTTGGTATATCGACCGTGTTGCAACAGAAAATCCTCAGATTGTTGAGTTTGAACTGGTGGGGAAGCTTGATTTAACTAATTTGCGCTTACCTTCAAGGCAGGTGGTTGAGCACTGTCCATGGGTTTACAAAGGCAGCGAATGCGGCTACAAACCAGGCAAAATGTTCGACTTGCAAAACCAACAGGTCAGTAATTCAGCAGATGATCAATGTGCCAAGAACTTAGAGGCGTGCGAGAAGCGCTTTCCGAAGGGCGAAGGCATTGGCCCTGACGATGATTTGTTGCCGTTTGGAGGATTCCCTGGTGCTCGGCTTTCAGTCTGACGCTGAACAGCACGCAGTTAGATCTGCTCCAATGGAATCGTGTGGTGTTGTGGTTAATGGCAAGTACTGGCCCTGCCGGAACATTGCTGACAATCCTTGCGCCAATTTTGTGATTGAACCGAAGGACTATGCGGCTGCAGCCATGTTTGGCACGGTTGAAGCCATAGTTCATTCGCATCCTGAGGGTGGAACAGCTAGCGAAGCCGATCGACGTGCGTGCACGGGAACGAAAGTTCCGTGGCATATTTGGAGTGTGCCAGACAAACAATGGTTGACTATCAAGCCCTGATCGGCAGGCAGTGGGAGTATGCAAAGTTTGATTGCTTCACGTTGATTCGTGACTGGTTTGCGTTGCAAGGGATTGAGCTGCCTAATTTTGATCGCCCTAAAGACTTAGAGACGTGTGAAAGCATTTTTCTGCGGGAGGCGTTGGCTATTGGTTTCAAGCAAGTTGCTTATGCCAGCAAGCGCCCTGGCGATGTGCTGATCATGAAACTTGGGACGGCAGCACCAATGCACGCTGCAATTCTGTTGGCTGATGAACGGATCTTGCATCAACGTCAAGATTCTTTGAGTGCGGTCGAGCCGCTAAGGCGATACTATGTTTCTAGTGTCGCGGCGGTCTTTCGGTATGCAGCAGACCGTAAGGTTGCTGGGTGATCTAGGCGAGCGTTATGGCTCGGAGCACACGTACCATGATCTGCGCTCTCCTGCAGAGGCAATTAAATTACTGTGTATTAACAAGCCTGAATTTCAGAAAGAACTTCTTGAGGCGCATACACATGGCATCGGCTACACGCTTGTGCAGGCTGATGAGTATCTAACTTACGACGATTTGCATTTGCCGTTAGGTAAAAACGATCTTGTTTTAACGCCTGTCGTTGCAGGCAGTGGTGGTGGTAGTAGTGGTGGTTTTTTTAGCATTCTTATAGGAGTCGGTCTTGTTGCGGCTTCGTTCCTTTTGCCTGGATCTGGCTTGTTTGGCGCAAGTGCGTTTGGCGTGCTTGGGCCATTAGCGCCATCAACTATTGCAACGCTGACGACTGTTGGAACGGCAATTAGTGCAATCGGTGCAAGTTTAGTGCTTACGGGCGTTGCACAAATGCTTGCACCGCAACCAGTTATTCCAACTTTAAAAGGCAGGGCGTCTGGTGATCGTACAAATTCAAGTCGTCCTCAAGGCGTTTCGCGTGCTTTTTCAGGAGAGCAGTCATATGCTTTTACCGGTCCAGCAAACACGGTTGGTGTTGGCGCAACGGTGCCTCTTGTGTATGGCAAACTGCTTATTGGTAGCCATTTAATCTCTTCAAGAGTTGACGTAACAAGCGAAAGTAATCCTACGGGTGATTTTTTTGGAGAGACTGGAGCTTCGTCAGTAACAGTTAACGGAGAAAAGCCTAAGTTTAAATTTCGGTCTCACAACGGAACAAGAACTAGAAGATACACAGATTCAAACGTTAAATATGCCGGAGATTATAAGAAAAGGCCAAACCGAGAAGTTCTTTTCGAAAGTCGAGATAGCTACAGTTTCGCCAAAGACCACAAGGAGTTTGGAATAAACACGAGGCGACCTAAAAACTTTCAAGTTTTTCTTGAAATAGACAACGGTTTATCCAGAGTTATCGGCAGTCAGACGGTTCCTGCTTTTGTGACATATGAAATTATTATCAAAAAACGCAATTATGACGGTGAATCTCCTGTTTTTGGCAGGGTGCGAGTGACGATACAGGGCCTACTTAAGGATTCACAAAGCTATAAGTGGGCACATGCAATGGCGTACGGTCATAGCGGTGCCGAAGACAGTGACACCACACTCGATCCCACAATTAGAATCATCGATACAGACGCTACGGAAGGGCAGAGATTGGTGGTGCGGGCTGCAGGTTACGCCTTTTTTGAAGATAAAGCCCAAAACGATACAGAGCACCTGACCGATTCTTAATTATGGGACTTAATTCTTCATCAGTAATTAGGATTGTTGACTTGCTTTGCGAGGGTCCGATTGATGGCATTGAAGGTAGTCGTACAGGGATTTATTTAAATGACTCACCTCTTCGGACTTCTCCTGACGCAGACGGCGGAGAGCAGGATCTAGTAGGTCGAGAATTTGTCACCTATAACTTTAGAAATGGATCAAGAGAGCAGAAATACTTGCCTCAAGCAAAAGGAAGGGCTGGAACTGTTTTGCAAGTACCTGAAGGCGAAGTAGGGAAAAACTATACGGAAACATTCAATAAAAACAAGCTGGTCAAAACTCGCAACTATGGTGCGGGCACGAAAAGCTTTCAAGTTTCAGACACTGACGTTGACAGCGTTGATCTTCTTTTTACAGTTCCAGCGCTTTTTTCTACTGCTCAAGAAGGTCTAGTTAGAGGGCAGCCTTTTGACGCAGTGATATTTTTCGATGTTTTTGTGCAAGCCGTGGGGTCTGGAAGTGGATACAAAAGAGTCCAAAAAACAAAAGTTGCGAGCATAAGCGAAGACTTTAGGCCTCCAGTAAATAATGTTTTCTTCATTGAAGGAATTAGTACAACAAATTACCAATACGCAATTAACGGAATTGACTTGAAACAATTTGGTCGGGGCCCTTGGAACATAAGAGTTCGCAAGTATCCAGACGGCGATGGTAAGTACGAAGGCGATATTCCATTTAACAGAAGCGATGCTGAGGACATCGATCAAGACATATTTAGGGCTACATTTGGAGAATTTGAGGACACTTCTAAAAGAACTTCATTGCAAAACGGGCGAAGAAATCGTCTTATCTGGACATCTGTTGTCCCGCATAAAAACATTAGAACGGCTTACCCGTATTCAGCCTGTGTAGGCATGAACATCTCGACGGAAGAATTTCAAAACCTTCCAACTAGGTCATACTTGGTGCGGGGCAAAAAAGTCAGAATTCCTCATAATGCCACAGTGAAAGACGATGGAAGCCTTGATTTTCAAGGATCATTTAATGGCTTTTTAGCAGGAGACGCAGTTTGGACGACTTGTCCTGTTTGTATATTTTACGATCTTCTTACGAACAAACGTTTTGGAGCTGGGCATTTTGTGAATGCCAACAATTTGAGCTGGGTGGATTTGTACCCGTTGGCGCGGTATTGCAATCAACGGGTAGATGGCGAGCCGCGATTTGCTTGTAATGTACAGGTTTCTTCTCAAGCTGAAGCTTTTACAGTTTTGCAGGATTTTGCAAGTATTTTTCGGGCAATGATGTACTGGCAGTCTAATACAATTCAGCTGACTGCGGATCATGGTAATTTAGACGGCTCTGACATCAATGCAGTTCATGTTTTTTCTAATTCCAACGTAACTGATGGCGTTTTTACTTACAACGGATCTTCCCTAAAAACGCGCAGCACAAGTATTAGAGTTCGCTACAATGATCCAGAAAATTTATACAAACCAAACGTTATTTGCATTGAAGACTCCGAATTGATTTCAAAGTATGGTTATCAAGTTAAAGAGGTTTTAGCGTTTGGCTGCACATCGAAAAAGCAAGCGCGTCGTTTGGGGCGTTGGATGATGAAATCTGAAGAGTTGGACTCAAAGACGGTTGCTTTTGCTGTTGGTCTTGAAGGTGTTCTTGTTTTTCCAGGACAAGTTTTTGCTATACAGGATGAGTTACGCGCTCGCAAGCGCTTGTCGGGACGGATCAACAGCTCCACGACAACAACAATCGTGGCAGATCAGTCTTTTGTGCTAACAGGCGCTAATCCTGTGCTGACGTGTGTATTGAGTGATGGAACCGTTGAAAGCAGGGCCATCGATGTAGACAACACCTCTGGCACGACGGTGGCTGTCAGTTCTGCATTTAGTGCAGCACCGCTAGTTCAGGGCGTATATTCAATTAGTACAGACAGTGGAAAGGAGCAAAAGTTCCGCTGTTTGTCTGTTGCAGATAACGGTGATGGAACGTTTGCGATTGTAGGCGTGGAATTCAATGACAGTATTTATTCTGCTGTGGACGAAGAAGGCGAGCTAGAGTTCGAAGAGGTAACGATCGTTGACAACAGGCCACCAATGCCGCACATCTGATGCCAATCGATTTCATCCCAATCGAAAAAGGCGGTTCGATCACCAATCGAGCGATAGCGTCTTGGACTGTAGGAACGCAAATCCCTGGAGAGACGGGGCTTACGGAGTCATTTGACGTCAAGTATCGGATAGGAAAAGGAAGCTTCAACAGTCTCAATACTAAGAAAAATTTTCTAGAAGTTGACGATATTAGCCCAGGTCAAAAACTAGAAGTACAGGTAAGAGCTGTTGGACTAGGTTTTCCTGTCAAAAAATCGGCCTACAACAAAGCAGTATCAGAAGCAGCACCTTCAATACCTGATATTGACACCGAGACAGAAATAGCTGCAAATGTTAGCGACTTGACAATTACTCCTATTAACGCAACCCAGGCTCGACTTGAGTGGATTGCACCAAGGGGTAGGAATTTAAGCAATTTTACTGTAATTATTCGGCATTCTGACAAAACAGATGGTACGGGTAGTTTTGCCGATTCAACAAAAATGGCAGAAGTGCCCGCAACAGCGACCTCGGCAGTTGTTGATCTTTTGAATGGCGAGTATATTTTAAAGCTAAAAAATCTTATAAGCAAAAAGAAAAGCTTTTCAGAGGTAAGTGTTGTCATTAATATCCCAGACGCGCAGTCAAAATTTTTAGTCACAGAGCAACGCGAGGAGACCAATCAGTTTGCAGGCAACCGCAAAAAAGTCTCATACGACAGTGCAAACAGCGGCTTGATTGTTTCTGCCACCGAGCAAGTTGATGGCTTGTTCAAAGGTGAATATGAGTTCGCCTCGACCGAAGAATTGCCGGGCAAGTTCGACGTAGTGCTTGAAAGGATTTTAAAATCCAGAGGTTTATACCCTAGTGACCTAATTGACGACAGGACAGCATTAGTTGACTCTTGGGAAGAGTGGGACGGCGCTGTTCCGGAAGGCACCTCAGCAGCTGTTTACTTTCGTGCATCTGATTCAGTCGCAACCGATGAATTTATTGCGCTTGAGTCTGATCCTGATGTTTTGTTGTTGGAAGACAGCACTGTGGGCAATGACTATAAATTGCAAACAGAATCCTCTCTGTCGTTTGGGGATTGGACTGTCCTGAACAAGGCAACGTTTGTTGGTCGCACGTTCCAGTTTAAGGCGGAGTTGGATAGCGAGCAGTCAGACAGGACTCCTTTGGTTACTGAGTTGGGCTACAAGCTGTCAATACCTGCAAGAACGGAAAACACTCCCGCTACGGGCAACACAACGAATCCGGGGTATTACACCTCTGGAAACAACGCGAATGGTTATCCCGTTGTTTTTACAAATGCCTTTTACCAGACACCCTCAATCGCCATTACAGCTTTAGACCTTGCTAGTGGGGACTATTATGAGCTTGTATCCACGGCACGTACTGGATTCACTATTCGCTTCAAGACCTCTGGGGGGACTGTGGTGAGCAGAGACTTCAAGTACGCTGCTTCTGGCTTTGGCTCTGAGCAAACCTAAAAATGGCTGCCTACGACGAGTACAACCTTCCTAATTCAAGTGGTGCGACCTTCCGTTCCAACTTGAACTCGTTGCTGCTAGCAATCGCCACTCAGAACTATTACAGCGGCAACCTGGCAAACAGGGAAAACACAACAGTCTATAAATATCAGCAATACGTCGATACCAGCGTTGAGCCTCCGTTGTTGAAGCAGCGCAATGGTGACAACAGTGCGTGGATTACGCTCAACGAAATTGGCGGTCAGCAGTATATTGTTGACGGGACAAATACCAAGCCTGGGATTGCCTTTGCGTCTGACACAAACACAGGTTTAAAAAGAAATTCTTCTGACAACTTTAGTGTTGTAACCAATGGCACGCAGCGACTTACTTTTAACAACAGCGGAAGAGTTGGCTTAAACACAGCCTCTCCAGCTCAAACGTTTCATGTCAATGGAACGTCAAGGCTACAAAGCAGCGGTAATGCTGTGGAGATTCACAACGGCACTCAAATAATTGGATACATTGGCAACACTTCAAACAATTTAAGAATTAACTGCGCCGGGCAAAACGATTTGTTGTTTTTGACAAATGGCGTAACTCGTTTAACGCTAAATGAAAACAATGCCACATTTGAGAAGACTATCAAAAATGGCGACCCATCATCTAGTAACACAAAATTCAAATTTAGCTATAATGGACTGCATCATGTAAGCAGAAACATTGGCGGCGGAAGTAATGTTTTTAAAATAACAGGAAACGCTGGTATCTGTCAGGTCAGGGGTGATGGAGACGTGCAAAACACCAACAACAGATACAGCGGGGTTTCAGATAGCAAGTTAAAAGAAAACATTGTTGATGCTAGTTCTCAATGGGACGACATAAAGGGCATCAGGGTTCGCAACTACAACTTCAAGGCCGAGACGGGCTTTGAAACGTACACGCAAATCGGCGTCATCGCACAAGAACTTGAATCAGTCTCGCCGGGGCTTGTCAAGAGCACGAATGACGAGGATGATGACGGAAACAACCTAGGAACAGCTACAAAGACAGTTGCTTATTCTGTTTTGTACATGAAGGCAGTCAAAGCTTTGCAAGAGGCTATGGACCGCATTGAAACCCTTGAAACCAAAGTCGCTGCTCTGGAGGCTGGAAACTGATGGCTAACCGCAAGCTTTCTGCACTGACCGCACTGACCGCACCAGCGTCAGACGATGTTTTCTTGGTCCTGGATTCTTCTGTATCAGACGACTCAGCGAAAAATAAAAAAATTGAGTTCGGCACGCTGTTTACTGAGCTGCCTGTTGGAGCGGTAGACGCACCATCATTTGGTTTCACTGGCGATAGTGACGCTACTGGCTTTTTCCGCAGCGCTGCAGATGAAATCGCAATTAGCACTAACGATGCTCTGAATTCCAAGTTCACTACAACAGGGTTTCAGATTGGCAGTGGAACGGCAGGGGCTCAATTCCACACCTTCAAAACGACAACCGGCGACGATGTAATTATTGAAAACAGCGAAGCTGGTTCTGGAGAAGGACCAAACTTTGTTCTGTATCGCAATTCTGCATCACCTGCTGCCGACGACGTTCTTGGCACGCTTGAATTCAGGGGCAAAGACAGTGCTAACGGAACAGCTTCTTACGCTGAAATTACCGCTGGAATTGTTGACACGACTGACGCTTCTGAAGACGGTCGAATTGATTTTAATACAACAGTTTCAGGTAGCTCTTTTACCACCCTTCGGTTGCAGGGGAAAAAGGTAGGCATTAACGAAGCGGCTCCTGAAACGCCAATTCATGTAACGAATGCAGATAACGAGATTGAGCTTTTACGCTTGGAGTGCACAAATACTGATGCTGCGTCAGGTGCGGATATTACGTTGTACCGTCATCGCAATGGAGGTGTTGGTCTAGACGATGACGTGCTAAGCACAGTCTTTTTCAAAGGCAACAATGACGACGCAACAGAGGCTGACCGGCAGCTTAGTTACGCGGCAATTCAAAGTGAAATTGCAGACGCAAGTGTTGATGAAGAAGACGGAATACTTAGGTTCCAGGTTCAAGCGGCTGGAACGCTAACGACACAGCTTGAGATTGAGTCCGACAAGGTTGAATTCTTCCAGGATGTCGACCTTGCTTCTGGCAAAGAATTTAAGATCAACGGCGCTTCGATCCTTAATGCCACCACTCTTGGCAGCAGCGTTGTCAGCTCAAGCCTTACTTCTGTCGGGACCATTGGTACGGGCACTTGGAACGGCACAGCAGTTGGAGTTACTTACGGCGGCACTGGCCTGACAGCTACGCCTGCTGACAATCAAATTTTGCTTGGCAATGGCACTGGTTTCGATCTAAAGACCCTAACGGCTGGAAGTAACGTTACTTTTGCTGAAGATGGAAGCAGCATTACGATCAACGCCACCAGCAGTCAAGGTGACACGAACACCGCCGGTAATGGCATTGACATTACCGGATCTGAAATCAGCGTTGACCTGAAGGCTAACGGCGGCTTGGTCATTGAGTCAACAGAACTTGCGCTTGACCTTGCCGCAACTTCGATCACTGGAACGCTGCCAGTTACGAAGCTTTCAAGTCTGACTTCAACTGTTACTGAACTGAATATCCTCGACGGCGACACGAGTGCTACTTCAACGACGTTGGCCGCAACGGATCGTATGGTCATCAATGACGATGGCACGATGGTTCAAGTTGCACTAAGTGACCTCGTGACTTTTCTAGAAAACGAGACAGTGAGTAACCTAGACATTGATGGGGGCACCTACTGATGGCAAATACGATCAAGCACAAACGGGGGACGACCGATCCCGGCGTTGATGATCTTGTTGTAGGCGAACTTGCCATTAACACCACTGACGGTGGTGTGTTTACTAAGACAGACGGTGGAACGGTTGTTGAAGTTAGTGGCAGTGGCGGTGGATCCGCTCCAACGGCTGGAGACGGTATTGACGTAACTGGCTCTGAAGTCAGCGTCGACTTAAAAGCCAATGGCGGCCTGGTTATTGAGTCCACTGAACTTGCAGTGGATCTTGCTGCAACTGGAATTACTGGAACTCTTGGAGTTGGGGACGGTGGAACGGGCGTAACCACCACGCCAAGCAACGGTCAGTTGTTGATTGGTAATGGAACCAATTACTCGGTCTCTACGCTTACTGCTGGCACAAATATCAGTATTACCAACGACAGTGGTAGCATCACGATCGCGGCCAGTGGAAGTGGTTCTGGAATTACAAGCGTTTCAGCTGACACTAACCCGCAACTTGGCGGCGATCTTAATGTAGCCGGTTACAGCGTTACAAGTGCCTCAAACGGCGACGTTAATCTTGATCCAGACGGCAGCGGTGTCGTTGTTTTCAAGGGGAATGCAACGAAAGGGTCTGGTCAATTCAAACTGAATTGCGAGCAAAACTCTCACGGAATTGTAATTAAAGGCCCAGCACATTCTGCGGCTGCTGATTACACGCTGACGCTGCCAACAACTGATGGAGATGCAAATCAGTTGCTCAAGACTGATGGCAGCGGCAACCTCAGTTGGGCCACAGATGCCAACACGACATATACCGCTGGCAACGGAATTAATCTGGAGAACACTGCATTCAGTGTTGACCTAAAAGCCAATGGCGGTCTTGTTATTGAAGGCGAGACGAACGAAGTCGCTGTTGATCTTGCAGCGTCCGCTATTACAGGCACGCTTGGTATCGCAGACGGTGGAACAGGCGTAACTACCACACCAAGCAATGGACAACTACTGATTGGCAACGGTACGGGTTACACGGTTGCCTCCTTGAGTGCCGGAAGCAACGTAAGCATTACTGAGGCTGCTGGTTCGATCACTATTGCGGCAAGTGGTGGTGGTGGCAGTGGAATTACCGATGGCGATAAAGGTGACATCACTGTTTCCGCAAGTGGTGCAACCTGGACTATTGATAATAGTGCAATTTCTACGGTAAAAATTGCAGATGATGCTGTAACTGCAGCAAAACTTGCCAACACTACTGTTACGGCAGGTTCTTACACAGCAGCAGACATCACGGTTGATGCTCAAGGAAGGATCACCGCAGCTGCATCAGGCTCAATAAGCACTGCTGAGATCGCAGACGATGCTGTAACGGCAGCAAAGCTTGCTGATACAACTGTCACCGCTGGTTCTTACACAAACGCCGATATTACGGTTGACGCTCAAGGGCGTATCACGGCTGCATCTAATGGTACTGGCGGCGGAGGCGGCGGCGGCCTTACAAGAGCGCAAGCCACCGGTATTACGCTAATCTTCGGCTAAGAGGTGCCATCATGACCGCTCCAAACATTGCAGGGCTGACAACC
>CEON01042877.1_pt1 | contig 13881 bp, 10 predicted proteins | sample 530291 | NCBI WGS metagenome assembly CEON01 (sample SAMEA2619888, study PRJEB7988) | marine metagenome | biome: marine biome (ENVO:00000447); feature: surface water layer (ENVO:00002042); material: "saline water (ENVO:00002010), including plankton (ENVO:xxxxxxxx)" | depth 5 m
GGTGATATTAATGGTGTCAATCGTGAAATTAAAGGTGACGTAGTTTTGCCGTTGTATCCAAATATAATACAAATACCTTTAGTTGGTGAAAGAATAGAGGTGGTTGAATATAGTGGACAACACTATTATAGCGGTGTAATAAATAGGACTAATAAACCAAATGAAAATGCAATTGCAAATTATTCGGAGGGCTCAAAATACGGAGAGACATTTGAAAGAAAAGATGTAAAACATATTAAAATTAATGAGGGTGATATAGTTTTCAATAGTAGATTTAATAGTGGCATTGTATTAGGTTCGGATGATAATAAGGCTGTAACTAAAATAGTTGTCGGTCAAAGAAATATTACTGATAATTTATACTCACAAAATATTGATTCAGATGATAGTTCTATTTACTTATTATCTGATGGAACATCCACGAGATTAGATGGTCAACGAATTGAAGGAAAAAAAGTGCTAATAAAAAGTGATGGTATATTTATTAGTAGTGGTGATGTAAGATTAGGTAGTTCAATAGAAAACGAATTAGAACCAGTTGTAAAAGGAATTGAATTAAAAAAGATAATAGATTTACTTTTGGATAGTGCAATATCCGCCAAACAATCAGAGGTTGTTACAAAGTTAGCAGCAAGTGGTGGTACACCAACACCAGAAACAATCCAACTTGGCACAGAAATTTCGGAATTACAAACAATCAAAAATTCACCCGTTACATCTTACTTTAGTGAAAAAGTTAAAACAGTTTAGGAGTTATTATGACTAAAAAAGACCTTGTTAAAATAATAAGAGAAGTAGTTAGACGTGAGGTTCAAAAAGAAGTAAAAAAGATATTTATAGAAGAACAAACAAAATCAGTTATTGAACCCAAGGTTGAAACGAAGAAAAATTACACTCAAAATAAATCACTTAATGATGTTTTGAACGAAACAGTAGGTTTATCCAAAAAACAAAGTGATTCAGAAGAATATCCAACACTTGGTGGTGGTACTTTTGATTCTTCAAGAATGGCAGAATTAATGGGTTATGGAAAACCAGAAGAAGTAAAAAGAGACATGGTGGCCGTTGATACTTTCAAAAAGGCTGGTGTTTCTTCAGAACAAGTGCCTGACCATATAACCAAAGCACTTACAAGAGACTATAGTGATTTAATGAAACACGATAAAATGAAAGGTAAGTAATGTCATCTACAGAAGTAGATTTAAATCCTAACAAGACTGTAGGTCTTAGTTTACCACTTAGAGGTGACAATCTAAATGATTTTTCATTGACACGTAATGCAGCACAACAATCAGCTTTTAATTTAAAAAATCTTCTTTTGACTACAGTTGGAGAAAGGGTAAATCAACCTGAATTCGGTAGCCAACTTAAAGCACTTTGTTTTGAACAAATAGATGATGAACTACCGATTCGTATTGAGAATGAAGTCAAACGAGCCGTATCAAGATGGCTGAATTATCTACAAATTCAATCTGTAGAAACTTTAACAAGAGATGGTGATAAGAGTAAGATTTTTGTAAAAATAAATTATACAGTTGGTCAAGGAGCACCACTTAACACTACTATTGGGGTAGAATCAAATGGCTAGAATAAGCACGAAAAAAAATAAAGTTACGACTATAAATTATCTGAATAAAGATTTTGATGATTTTAGAAATAATTTGATAGAATATGCTAAAACATATTTTCCAAACACATACAATGATTTTAACGAATCATCACCTGGTATGATGTTTATAGAAATGGCATCTTATGTTGGTGATGTGTTATCTTATTATTTAGATAGTCAATTCAGAGAGTCACTATTACCTTATGCTGAAGAAAAAAGAAATGTTTACAATATAGCACAAGCCATTGGTTATAAACCTAAAGTAACTTCACCAGCAAATGTTGTTTTAGATGTGTTTCAGACTGTTCCCGCATTGAACGGAAAACCAGATTATAGATATGCACTTACAATTAAAGCTGGAGCTAGAGTTGAATCCGAAACAAACGGAACTACATTTAGAACTACAGAAGATGTTAATTTTAAATTTGATACACCCTCAGACGGAAGAACAACCACGATATTTGAAAGTGATGGTGGTACACCAACAAAGTTTTTATTAAAGAAGAGAGTAAAGGCAGAGAGTGGTCAAATAGTAAAAGAGTTTTTTTCTTTTGATAATGCAGAAAAATATAAAGAAATTAAACTAGCAAATGCAGATGTTATAGAAATTATATCGTGTACTGATGATGATGGAAATAGTTGGTATGAGGTTGACTCTTTAGCTAGGGATACTATTTTTGATGAAGTTGAAAATAATTCAACCAATGACCCAACCTCAGTAATAAGCAGAGATGTAGCACCATATATTCTTAAACTTAAAAAAACATCAAGAAGATTTACAACATTTATAAATGAGAATGACGAAACTATTTTAAGATTTGGTGCAGGTGTATCTGATAATCCTGATGAAGAGATAATACCTAATCCTGATAGTGTTGGTTCTAACTTACCAGGTAGTCCGAGTTATTTGACAAGGGCATTTGACCCAAGTAATTTTTTGAAAACAAAAACTTTTGGACTAGCACCAGCAAACACAACTTTAACAATTGAATATTCTTACGGTGGTGGAATAGATGATAATGTAAGTAGTAATGATGTAACAATAAAAACGCAGACAGCTTTTCAAATTGAAGACCAAAATTTATCATCAACACTTGTACAGAGTGCAAAAGATTCAGTATCTTTTAATAATCCAAAACCTGCAACAGGTGGAGGAGGAGGTGAATCGGTCAGAGATGTACGTGAAAATGCATTAGCTTATTATCAAGCACAACAGAGAGCAGTTACAAAAGAGGATTACATAGTTAGAGCTTATTCATTACCAGCTAAATACGGTAACATCGCAAAAGTTCACTTAGTACAAGATGACCAGTTAAATAAAACCTCAAGTGATTTAGATAGAAAAGTTACCCAGAGTGATGTTGATAATGGTGTGACTATTAGACAACTACAGGCTAGAATACCAAACCCACTCGCGATGAATATGTATACTTTAGGTTATGATTCTAATAGCAATCTTAAACCATTATCAGAAGTCGTAAAACAAAACTTAAAAACTTATTTATCTCAATATAGATTAGTAACAGATGCAATTAATATAAAGGACGCATACATTATAGATATAGCTGTTGATTTTGCAATTCTAACAAAAGTTGGATTTAATAAAAATGATGTCTTACTAAGATGTATAGAATCAGTCAAGGATTATTTTGACGCATCAAGATGGCAAATTGGTCAACCTATTATCTTATCGGATATAGTTTATCAATTATCATTAATAGATGGTGTATCAACAGTAATTAATCCAAACGTAAATGGTGAAAAGAGCAAAGACCAAATAGTAATTACAAATAAATTTAAAACAACTGAGGGATATTCTGGTAATGCTTTTGATATTAAGTCCGCCACAATTAATGGTGTAATATACACGGCACTTGACCCAAGTATTTTTCAGGTAAAATATCCTGACACAGATATTCGTGGAACTGTAGTTGGTGACACGTTAGGTATAACGGAGTAACAAAATGCACTTTTTTATTTTTTCAGAAAAAGACACCACATTATATCAAGCTAGTGGTTCTCAAAATACTGGTCTTGATGAAATATTAGAAGTAAGAAAAGATATTAGTCCAAGTGGTAATACTGTAAACGTATCACGTGCACTCATAGAGTTTGATTTAAAATCTGCAACAAAAATTAAAAACGATTTTCCTAATAAATCTTTTAAATATTTTTTAAATTTATTTGATGCGAATCCATCTGCATTATCCGTAACACAAAGTTTATTTGCATATCCTGTTAGTGGTTCTTGGACAATGGGACAAGGAAGACTTGATGACAATCCAATAACAACTGAAGGATGTAGTTGGAACTTTAGATTTAGTAAAGATGAGGGAACACTTTGGAGACCACCTATTAGTGCTAGTGGTGGTAATTGGTTCACAGGTAGTGGATATGAAGCATCACAATCCCTTACTCATAAGACAAAAGACATAAGGATGGATGTAACCGATATTGTTAATAAGTGGTTAGATGAGACTATACCTAACAATGGTTTTATCGTAAAACGTAGTGGTTCATTAGGTCTTATTACTACTGGTAGTCACGACGCTGAAGGCAATAATACACAATTGGGTAATCTATCGTTTTTTAGTTCGGATACTCATACAAAATTTCCACCGACACTTGAAGTAGAATGGGATGATTCAGTTTGGAATACTGGTTCATTGTCACCACTCTCAAACACAGATATAGATGATTTGGTAATTTATATGAAAGGGTTACGACCAGAATATAAAGAAAAATCAAGAGCTAAATTTAGACTTGTTGGTAGGACAAGATTCCCAGAAAAAACATTTGATACCACACCAAGCACTTTGACAGTAAAATATTTACCAAGTGGTAGTTCTAGTGGAGATGGAACTTTTTACTCTATAACTGATGCAGAAACAGAAGATGTGATTGTTCCATTTGGTAGTGGTTCAAAAGTAAGTTGTGATTCTATAGGAAACTATTTTAATTTAGATTTAAATGGATATCAACCAGAAAGATTTTATAACCTTTTGTTTCAAGTAGTAAGTGGTAGTGGTACTAACGATGAACAAAAAATATTTATTGATGAAGGATTTACATTTAAGGTATCAATCTAATGCCATACACAAAAGAACAATTACAAAATGGTAAAAGTGTTTTTTATAATTCAATCAGAGAGGATTTAAGAAACAATTATTTAGATGTATTATCAGGTTCTGCAAAGAATGATTTTAGGGATTCTGACGGTGTTCTAATTTCTTTTGAAAGAATAGAGAACCCACTTCAAGGTATAGAAAAAGTAAATTTAGACGAACCAGTTACAGCTAAAATTTATCAAGATTACGTAAGCAAAGATGAATTAAAGTTAACTAAGTCAACCCAAAATATTAATCTACCAATCTATAATCGTGGTAACATTTTAAATAATATTATAGATAGAAATATTAGTGAGTTATTGTCGTTGAACGTATCACAAGATTTACCTGAAGATGTTATTGAGGGTGATGTAGTTACTAATGATGACCCTTTTGATACAACGAGGTTTCTTATTGAAGACAGGCTAAAGAGAAGATTTAGAAATTTAGGTGAATTTTACGGAAGAGGTTTTACATTATCAAATTTAAAAACAATTACGCAACAACAATTAGATACAATCGTGGATGGTGAGGATTTATAATGGAAAAAAGATTAAATCAAAAAGATTTTGATATTTTATTTTCTGGTAAAAGAATAAATAATAATGACGTAGATTATAAATACATACCACCATTTGATGTTAATAACGATGATGATTATATTGAAGCACTAATTCACGATTCGGAACAAAATTTTTTAGAGTCGGTCATAGTTGATAGAGAGGACTATCGGTATATTGATATTGAGGGAGTACCAGAATTAAAGATTGACTCTGGTACCATACTTAGAAAATCTGGTTATGATAGGGGTAGATATGTAGTAAAATATAATTTTCTTAGAAAAGTAGCCGGTTCATACGAAACTATACTGGTTGATGAAGAGGGTGATACTTATGACCCATCCCTTGGATATCATGTTATGCCTGATGGAACTATTATGGATGGTGAGAGTCACGAAAATACTACAGGTAAAATTTTACAAATCAAGGAACTGAAATATTTCATCCAAGAAATATCACCGAGTAGAAATGAAATTAGAATAGTACCACAAAAATTAAAAGATAAAAAATATATCAATTCCTTTATTAATCTTCAGAGTAAAAATAATGATTATACGTTTAGAGATACAATACGACTTTTTGATAAACCAACCGATACAAATTTAGCAGTCTCCTCAACCACAGCCTACATATCACAAAACGAGTTATTAAGACCAAATATGGAGGGTGGTATATTATATATTAATAATGCATTTATTGAACGAGTAATACCACCAAAACCTTCACCTAGTGAAGGCAATTTAACAGAGGAAGTTGACACATCTGACAGTAATCCACCTGTTGTATCTGCTAGATTTGTTATATTAGAAGAAACAACAAATTATTTTGAAGGTGGTGAAAAAGATTTTGATTTCTTATATAATCACTTTTCACGTAATGGAACTAACTTTAATATAACAAAACAATCAGGTTTACCAAAACCAAAAAACTTTGGATTAGGCGGTAACGCGACCATTGAAGATGTCACGGGTGCAAGTGCAGATACCAATGACGGTAAAGATGATGTTTTAAGAACTGTTGCAAAATTTACAAGACCACAGGGTAACCTACCAACTATATTAACTTTATCTAGTGTTTCAAGTAGACCTCAAAATGTATCCTTTGAATATGAATGGAATATATTTGGTTACGATAGAAATGAAAGTGGTGGTGATTATGTTTATGACCCCATATCAGGTAGAATTGGTGACCAAGGAAACATAGTCATAAATGGTGAGACAGCTGGAAGTTTGACTGCTAAGGGAACAGATAAAAAACAAATTACAATTCAGATATTTGGTGGTGATGTCAGATTAGGAGTAGCATTGAAAATAAGTAGACCAGCTGAAAATTTAAATAGTAGCATTGCTTTACCTCATGCTATATTTGTGAGGTAGATAGATGAATCAATTCAAAGTTCAAGGATTAGAATCTAATGGTCAAGCTACTCCAACTAGCCGTATAACAATCATAATTAATAAAGATGTTCACGCTAATTTTGGTAATAAGACTACTTTACTTTTTACAATCAATGATGAACTCAGAGATTGGCCAATCACAAATGGAATACCTAATGATGTTTATAGTTTTACACCAACCGATTTAGGTTTAATAGTTAGTGATACTCCTTATAAGTTAGCATTAGAATATGCTGATTATTCTAATATCAATGATGATGCTGGTGGAGACAATTTAGGTGAGTTAGATTTAAAAGTCGTAGGCACTATAATATATCCAGACGACCCTAACACATATATTTTAGCACCATTTGTAAGTAGGATAAACACTATAGATTTATCAAATGGTAAAATATCTCTTGAACAAAGTTGGAATCAATTTCAACAAAAAACAACTTTAAATCCTAAAATAAATGCTGACACTTTATTTGAGAATGCAAAGATATCCTATAAAGCAAATGAAGTTAGAGACCTAAATAATTATATAAATTTTGGTGACGATAACAAAGTTCTAATAACAAATTTAAAAGCTGACAGAGAATTATTTTCAGACTCACCATATTCAATTGTGTTAAAGTTATATGAACCTTTAGATGATGAAATACAAGAAAAAGATAATCTGTTTGTAGTTAGAGAAGTATTACCTCAATTAACAGAAACAGTTGAATTGATTCCTTACGAACAAGAGGATGAAAATGTAAATGTTTTGTTCACACCTGATTCAGTCAATGTACAAGCACCTATATCAAAAAGACAATTATTTAATAAAAACAAACAAGATATAATTACAAGTGACAAAAAACTACAAAAGGAAATTCTTGATAAATTTTTAAGTGGTAGTAGTAAACCAGTTGACTTAAATGTTGATTATTCATATTATGAAAATTTTGTTAATTTTAGTTCGGCTGAAAAAAGATTAAAAAACTTTAAATATAAATTAGAACAAATAGAAACCAACACCGCATCAAGTGCATCAAGTGCTGTGATTACGGATGGTGAATCAGATGCGTTAACATTTGAAAATGTAGTTAGGGATTATAAATCAAATTTTGACGGTTACGAAAATTATTTATACAATATAAGTTCTTCATTTGTATCAGGTTCATCTGACCTATCTTATAGTGACTCAGTACCAAAGGTTGGTTCTGGTACATTCTTAGACCCATATGTACCAGTCCACACAACTTCATCTGCATTTACAGATTGGTATGGTTCTATAAACACAAAAGTTGGTAAAATATATTCTGCGTCATTATACGATAAACAAAATCCAAATAGATTAGTAAACCTTTTACCAGATTATATTTCGGATGACTTTGACAATAAACCATTTTTAGACTTTGTAGATATGTCAGCACAACATTTTGATGAGTTGTGGTTATACATTAAATCAATACAAGATATCAATGACAGACAATCTGATTTATCAAAAGGTTTATCAAAAGATTTAATTTTTTCTTTGGCAAAATCTTTAGGTTGGGACACACAAGATGGTAAAGACTTACTTGATTTAAGTAGATTTGGATTTGGACAAAAATTAGTTGGTGATAGTTTTTCACTATATACTTCAGGTTCACTTGATTCACCAACTGAAGCTGATGTATCAAAAGAGATTACAAAAAGATTGATATCAAGCATGCCTTATATTTTAAAATCAAAAGGTACTCTTGGTTCACTAAAAGCTATAATGAATTGTTATGGTATTCCAAGTTCTATTCTGAGGGTACGTGAATATGGTGGTTTACAAAAAGATAAACAAGAAGCTAGTTTTGAAATTCAAAGAAAGTTTACTAGAGCACTAGGATTTAGAAGCTCACAATTTATAGAGACATCTTGGGATGACGACCCAACAAGTGGTAGAAAACCAGAGACAGTTGAATTTAGATTCCGAAGTCTATCAGGTTCTAATCAAGTTTTAGTACAGAAAGATTCTGATTGGGCATTGCGATTAAAAGATAACGATTCCACCGATAACAATGGAACAGTTTCGTTTATGCTATCTGGTTCTGATGGATATAAAGAAATCAGTTCTTCTTTACTCCCAATATTTGATGGTGAATATTATTCTGTAATGTTAAGAAAAGAAAAAATAGACCAAGAGTTGTTTCCATCACCATCGTTTGAAGTTGGGACAAATGCTGGATTATTTAACCCACCATTTATAACGGGTAGTAATAGTGCAGAATTTGGTAGAATTGAAATTGTAAGTAGTTCGGGTGTAGCCAGAACAGGTACAAAAAGTTTGCTTCATGTCAACACTTCAAAAGAAAATACATCCTATACTTTCTTTTATCGTAAACCTGGCTCAAGTTTTCCTGGTAATACGGCGAGTATAGCTGATGTGAGTCCTGGTGATACATATTTGTTCACTGCATATTGTAAAGCATCTGGTAGCACTGTGGATTCTGTTGCAAGTATAAATTTATTTGAGTTAGATTCAAATGAGGATGTTGTTAATTGGAATGAAGAATTAGAAAATACTAATTTTGATGGTGGTATAAAATCATCACAAAGAGTTGGTGTAAATGAAGATGAATGGAAACAAATACAGGTCAAGAAAACTATTAAGTTTCCTAACACTTCTAAGTTAGGTATTAGGTTTGAGAATAATAAACCAGATTCAAGTATCTATTGGGATGATGTATCTGTTAGAAAATTAGAAGCAAATACTGATGCGATATCAGATGCATTTAGCTATGACTTATTTGTAAAAAAATATGATGCTGGATTAGACCGAATCAGATTATCATCTAAATCTAATTTACTTGTATCAAGTTCATTGTCACAATCCTACAACGCAGCTTGGACTGGTAGTGGTGATTTATTTATTGGTGGTAATACGACTACACCATTTAGTTCTAATAAATTGAGTGGTTCTATGATGGAGTTTAGATTGTGGACAGAACCACTTGAAGAAGAAAAGTTTGATGTTCACGTCAGTTCACCAAAATCCTACATAGGTAATACACCATCATCATCTTACGAAAATTTAGTTAGAAGATTTTCATTTGACGATAACAAAACTCTTTCAGATGATGAGGCTATAAGAGACACGAGTGCTAAAACAACAAGTTCTCAAAGTGGTAGTGCACAAGGTTTCGGTGGTCTAAATTCTTTTGAGACTGTCGTTGATAAAACAAAAACTATCATACCCAATCACGGGCCAAATCGTAGAATGGCAAATAAGATTAGAATTGAAAGTAATTACTTAAGTGGTAGTGGTGCTAGTCTATCGGTGGGTCAGAGATATGATGTAAGTTCAAATGACTTTGCACCTTTAGATAGTAATAAACTTGGTATTTACTTTTCACCTACCGATGTTATCAATGAAGATATAATATCATCTTTTGCAAATTTAGATTTTAACGATTTGATTGGTGACCCACGTGACGTGTTTAGTGAAAGTTATCGTACATTAAAAAATGCATCTGATAAATATTTTAAAAAATATACGGGCAACAATTCTTTCTTTGAGTATATTAGTTTAATAAAAAATTATGACCAAAATATTTTCAAACAACTAAAGAAAGTTATACCAGCAAGAGCAAAGACCACACTTGGCACTGTGATAGAAAGTAATATTTTAGAAAGACCCAAGTCACCGATACAACGTAATAACCCAACTGTAGAACAAATAGATTTCAGAGATAATATAAATGTATCTGTAATGGAACATGAAAATGAAGCTAGTTCTTCTGCTTTGTCTTTAACAACCGAGTTTAGTGATTTACTTGGAAATGTAAGTTCTGATTTACAAGAACCATCACTTTATAAATTTGCTAGTAATTTTAATTATACTGATGAACCATTAAGATATATAAATGCAACGACTAGATATGGTGGGCCTGATAAGGTGTTCCAAGAAATTAGTGGTTCAGTAATAGTTGATAATAGACAATCTTTATTAAATAAAGAGTTCAGATTTTTCTACACAAGTTCTGTAGATTATGATGATAGTAATATTTACAGTACCGATAAACTTTTAAATTTATATAATTCAAGTTCTTTAGTACATACCGACTTAGATACTAATTACGAAGAATCAACAGCTCTCAATAATACAATGTATGAGGGTGTAAAAAATACATCAAACACAACCATAGATGGTGGACAACCTGTCGTTATTAGAAGAGAGGCACCTACTGTAGCAGTACCGATAGATGGTGTTGTATCCGACCTTAAGGTTGTGGACGATTAAATAGTAAGAAAAATTTTTTTAGAGATATTTATAATTGAATAGTTATAATACATCAAATCTTGGAGATAATAATGGGATTTTTAGATAATTCAACAACAACTGTAGATGCAATTCTTACAAAAAGAGGTAGGGAATTATTAGCATCAGGTGAGGGTTTAAACATTACTAAGTTTGCCTTAAGTGATGAGGAAGTGGATTACACTTTATTTGACACTACCCATCCTAATGGAACAGATTCATATGGTTCCGTAATTGAAAATATGAATTTATTAGAGGCTATACCAAATCGTAGAACTTTTAATAGTTTCTTGGTAGATACACCATTAACAGGTGTGGGTGTCGTAATAGCAAACTTAACTAATTCAAATCAATCTGGTGGTACAGAGATTCCAATCGGCCCAACTTCAGATGGTGATGATGCATTTATATTCACAATTTCAAACACTAATGTAATTAAGTTTAAAGGTAGTGCTCTATCAAGAACAGTCAGACAACCATCGGTCACCGTGGTAGCTCAAAAAATTACCGAAGCCGCAACAGCTACTGTTTCAGTCCTTGGTGTAAACACAGGTCTAACAGCCGTTGTGTCGGTACAAGTAAACAAAACTGAAGGTGCTACAGTAAGTCCTGACCAACCAGAAAATGTTGAGAATGTTGGTATCGGTACTGGGTATGGAGGTTAATTGAATGTTTAAAATTTTAGATTTTGCAGAGGACGTAGTAAATAATACCTCAATCGTCAACTCTGGTGTTTTCCAAGATGGTGTTTCAAGTATAACTACATTTCATACTTCAAGTGTTCAGAGTGGTAGTACAGGTGATTATAGTCTTGATGTTTATAAATTCAACCCAACTACAAATACGTCTGCATCAATACAATTTGGTGTAGCCTATGGTCACGTACAAGGTAGTGGTTCTTTAGGTGGTGTTGGTGTAGATGGAGAAAGACCGACTGCTGCTGTATACAGACAATTCAACAATTTGATTAATCCAGCACAGACAACTAACTTTACGTTTGGAACTCACACTGCTGATGATGTACATATATTGACATTTAACAGAGCTAGAATACGTGAGGACTTACAAAGAGGTGGATGGGAATTACATCTCAAGAGTGGTGATAACACGATAAAATTAATTGACGACTCATCAACTAACAAAGGTGGTAATACCACAAGAAAAAACTTTTCACCAGAATATAATATTGTAAGTGGTACATTACAAGATGGTGGTACAACCATAAAAGATGAGTCTTCGGATGATTCTACCTTTGGAACCTACGGATTATTTTATCCAGAAATAGGTACTTTAGTGTTGAACTCAAACAGAGTTGAGACACAATTTAGAACAATAGCTGGTGGTTTGGTTGTTAGTAGTTCTAACGCTTTGGGTGGAAATAATGACAAGTTTTTTGCATTAATTAAAGATGGTGAATTCTTTCAAGCAAAAAGAGAAGAAAGTATAACTTCAAGACATTTCTTTGTCAGAGCTACTGCTAACAGATTTAATGCTACGACAAATGAAACATTTTATACTGAATCTGTTGCTGGGGTCAAAAGGATTATACCAGCTTTACAAAATGAACCAAGAACTTTTATTACCTCAGTCGGTCTATATAATGACAATGACGAATTATTAGCTATTGCTAAATTAAGTAAACCGATTATTAAATCTCGTTCAAGGGAAGCATTGATAAAAGTAAAACTTGATTTCTAAGGATAGATAATGTCGTTCAAGAAGAGTCTTGAAGAATCAGATAAATCATTTTCATCATTTGAAGTTAATAAAAAATTTAAATTCACAGATGTAGATAGTGGTAGTGGTGTTTTTGCAGTACCGATTATAAAAGGTACTAATAGTAACGTACATAATTTTTCAACTGATACCGCAACACAAAAAACTATATCTGGTAGTATTTTTTATAAGACTCCAAATTATCACATGATAAATAATTTATATTACAAAGACATTCGTAGGATGTCAGGTTACATAGATTATTTCAGAGGAGTCCCTACCTCATCACAAGCAATCGTTGAGTATCATTCTGATAATCTACTACAAGACACTAAAAAGATACTTCGTAGACCTCATACAAGACAACTTGGTGACACCGCTACGGTGATTTCTCTACCTCAAAAATTTTATGGTGAAAATATTAAACCATTTTCTTTTTTACTAACAGATAATAGCACTGACACAACTATTAGATTACGAGACGATGGTAGAGGTAATTTATATGATGTAGAACATTCATCAAGTTATTCACAAAGAAGTCCTATATCAGAGGGTAGTGGTAGTCTCATTGGTAATATTTTTTATAATGATGGTTTAGTTGTGATTACCGATACAAATAGACCTTACAATACAGTAGGGACACTTGAGGGTAGTGATGGTTTTGAGGTTGAGTTCAAATCAACACAGACTATTTATGAAAGAGAATATGTTTGTAGTGTTGATGAAAATGAATTCATGTTTACAAACAATAAAAGTGCAAGAGTCGGAAGAAGCGGTAGTGTGTTGATATCATCTGAAACTTTACAACATTTATCATCAACCATATCACACCCAACATCATCTATGACACAGTTCCCACGAGTTGATTATGCAACATTAGGATATTCCACATCGTCCTATGATACTGATGGATACAAAATTGGTACTGAGTTCATTGGTGAAACAACACATAGTGAATTTGCCACATATGTGTCAGCAGTTGGTTTATATAACGATAATAATGAATTATTGGCTATAGGAAAACCAGCAAGTCCAATCAAAAACGAAAAGGAATTAGCGTTGACTTTCGTTGTGAGATTTGACACAAATTAATCCCAAGCTACATATTTTTCAACATATATATAATATTTATATACTGAAATAAAGTCTATGCCCTTTTTAGTCTAAAAGGTTACATCAACATATATAACGGGGAGATTTACATTGCGTAAATTTTTATTGAGTCTATTATTGATTA
>CEON01018599.1_pt1 | contig 13820 bp, 26 predicted proteins | sample 530291 | NCBI WGS metagenome assembly CEON01 (sample SAMEA2619888, study PRJEB7988) | marine metagenome | biome: marine biome (ENVO:00000447); feature: surface water layer (ENVO:00002042); material: "saline water (ENVO:00002010), including plankton (ENVO:xxxxxxxx)" | depth 5 m
TTTTGGCGACACTATGGATCGTAGAGGCAGAGCATATACGTTCAAGCCTTCCATGTTGTAATTGATGTCTCCTGTCTGCCCGACCCATGTTCTGGTCTGAATGACACACCATACTCTTGAGCCCTGCTGATAGTCATACCAACCGTCATCCTTCTTGACCTGATGAGCATGGTGGTCTTTGACATGAGCGTAATTCAGATTGACCCACACACCTGAGTTAGACGGGTCTTCTCTCCTGAGATTCTGATTGGTCAGCACGATAGGGTGCTTAGAGCCCCCTTCTGCATACTGGTCTTCTTTGCCATCGGAATTGATGTAGTCCACCTCTCCCATGACAGCAAAGATAGGCCCGATTTCGCCACCATTGCGTAAGCTGATTTTGTTCTCAGCTTTGTCGTGATAGTCCATGAAGTCCTCAAGAGCACACACTGGCATGAATTGAGCTATGAATTGATCAGGCTGGAACATTGCGTTCGCCTTGGACAGAGCGTTCTCTGGAACCCAATCGAGACCGTAGTTAGGGTCAAGGTTGCGAGCCTCAAGAATAGTCTCATCTGAGCCCCATGCAGTCCCTTCTTCAGCTCTGAATGATATTGGCACATTCATGACCAGCTTGGTCTGAGCAGCATCGAACGAGCACTCAAGAACGAGTGGCTCAGAACGTGGGCCCTCTGATAGAAACTTGTCAAGCGTATTGACCACGACAACCCATCTCCTCTTCCATAGGTATGCCACCTTCGGCCTTCGATCCTCTTTTATCATGCAGACGTATGCAACGCCGTTGTTGATTGGTATGGCCCAGTTAGGCGGGTTCTCCTGCGACCCAGCTTCTGTGTATAGCTTGGAGTCACTCGCATCCACAGCAACCCAATTGCCTGTGTCGAAGTAGACACGTCCGATGCCAACAGTCCTCTCATTGTGTTGCATTCCAAACTTGAGTGCGTTGTTGAGGTTAATCTCAGCTGCATCTCTGGCCTTCTCTCTTTGCTGTCTCATGTTGTCATTGAGTCCCAGATAGCCGACAACCATGCCGACCCATGTCTCGCCTGATCCACTGCTACTGCCACCTCTACGTGCAGAAGCTGCGTAATATTGCCTGAATACGTCTAATTTGTCATCCGATGGCCAACCCTTCAAGGTCTCGCCACGGGCCTTCCACAAGTCACCCAGAGAAGTCTTGAGCCAGTCTTCAAAACCTGCCTCGACTTCTTTCTGAGTCACCCCTCTTTCTTCAGCTGTCTTCTTCACTTCATCTTTGTATGTCATTCTCGTCATTCCTCTACCCAGTCGGGATAGCTCCGATTACCATCCACCACTTAAGCATTCATTCCCAGAAGCTCTTCGATGCTTTGAATTGTCGATAATACCTCCTCATGCGTGGAGGGCTGGAATATCTGACCATTTAATTTCCTGACGTTTTGTATCCCCCTCGGTGTAGGAGATAGCTCTTCTAAGCCTATTACTGCATCGAGGATGGTAGATATCTCCCTCCATCCTGAATACGTCCCACGCACTTCGATACCCAGAGATTCGATAGCTCGACTGATCGGCTCGTTCATCCTGATGAACCATACCTCTGGCCGAATCAAATAACCACAGGCTCTGTCTTTGGTTATCTGGCATTTGATACCTGCACGTAAATGAGATGCCAAGACTATCAAGTCCTTCTGAGCTGACGTTAATTCCAACCTATCTCCTCCACCCCGATGACATCAGATATGCCAGAGGATGGACTGCCTTTGATTATTGAGCCGGAGATGTATGGCCCGTATTCTCCCCATCCTGACGCATCCACTGCCACCTCAACGAAGCATGGCACGTCTATCTTAACTGATTCATTGGCCTCTACCTTCCATTCGGATTCAATGTGTCTCTTGACATATTTCTCTACCGTGTGATCGATGCACTCCAGCTCTCCTATTGGGTAGTAGCTCGTCCCATCTCTGGCAGATACCGTCCACACCATATACGGGGGTGCTCCAGTCTGAGGCTCTACTACTCTGCCTTCTGTGACTCTCAAGACTCTCTCCTTCTTCTCAGGTCTCACGAGAACCAGCTCGTCAGATGTGTTCTCAAAGGTCAGCATACCTTTGTCATTCCTCAAGACCGCTGGCCTATTGTTTGAAACCTCAACGACAGTCAATGGGTCATCGATGAAGTGTATCTTCTTGACCGCCCATGTAGCTATGTTATCCTCGATCAGCTTCCTCCTGCCACGGAACGAGAGTTTCAAGTCCTCTGGCGACAACAAATCAACTACTAACAATGCATTATCTCTCATCTCCGCATAGTCACAGAGGAATATGCCATTAGGTATTCCAGCAGAGTCCGCCCACCTCATTATGGAGTCATCATCTTCGGGTAGCTCTCCCCCAGAAGACGTGAATCCAGATGATACATTCCCCTTTCTATTTATGTGAATCGTCACCCATGCCCCCTCAACTGGCTCGATGTAGCATGATGAGAAGGGAACGGAAGACAAGTCCTCGACATACACAGGGGCTGGTATCACCATTGGCCAACCGATCCTCGGCCTCACAGCTTCATACTCGAATTGCCCAGCTGACAGTAAGCTTGTGGTTCTCTTCAAACCCATTAGATTGACAGCTGACCTCAAGTGATGAAAGTTTTCTCCGTTAGCTGAGCACATTGCAGAGATGATGTCCCTTCTTCTGGCTGGCCCTCCTTTCTTACTCAGCCTGTGCAGGAAGACCTTCATGTCTCTCTGATTGATTCTATAGAACAATGGATGCAATAGCTGAGCTCTGGTCTCATTGTCAATATCCTTCAACAGATTCTGCATCCTCATGTGAGCTGAAGGCAGAGACACATCCGTGACCTCTGTCTCGCTAAGCATAGATAGCAGATGAATCACGTCTGGATTCTCAGTGACCTCTGATGGAAAAGCTCCCGACAGAAGGAAGTATATCTCCCTCATATCCTCATCCGACAAACGGTTCTCTGATGATGGTGGATAGAAAAAGGACACTACTGGCCATTGATTGTCAGAGGATGCAACGAGATTGTTTGATATGTATTCAGCTCTCTTTCTTGATTTGCCGATGACTCTCCACGTCTCAGCTACAGAACGAAAGCTCAGCAAGATGATCACCTGCACAATTCCTGATACAGAGGCAGGATGTCCTCCTCTTCTCCCTCGCATACCTCAAAAATCGCCTTCCTTGCACGGGGGTCTTCCCACCAATTATCGTATCTCCCTGACCATGTCGTGATCGGCCTCTGCACCACCTCAAGCCCGACAGCGTCCATGACGGTCTTGGACACCCCGTTGCCGGACATCTTGAGAATAGCATAGCAACAGTCGAGACAGAGATTCGTGAAGTCTCTACGTGCGAATCTCCTGACACGGCTCCACAGGTCGCAGGACATATCACCGATGATTATTTTGATTTCGTCAGAGCAAATGATGTCGCACACTTCTCTAATGATTGAGTGGTAATGCGACTCAAAATCCTCAACTGTCTTCCACTTCATTCCATTCACCGTCATCTACTATCCAAGCCTCTGGATTCTCAATCACCCCGATCAGGTAGTCTCTGAGCTCCTTAGCCTCCTGCTTCGTGAGAAACATCCCTATCTTCGTGTATCCTGTATGCCCAGTCTTACTTGGGAGCACTCTATACATCCTGAGATTGAGTATCCTGTCTCCATAGGCGTTGGTGGTGGTAATGTGCAACTCATGACCGAGATGGCATGATGCCTCCATTACGGCATGAACCTCCTGCCTATAGTCGTGGGACTTTCGAGTCATTCTTCCTCCCCTTTCCAGCCTATGAGCTCCGGTTCGTCCAGATGTGTGATGCCTAACTCTTTCCTCAATTGATTCGCAGAGTCATCCACTATGACCCAAGCATCATTCCATTCCTCTTTGAATCCAGCTTTCGCACAGCTGGGGCATATCGTCAATCTACTGGCCTCTGCCTTCTTCAGCTGGACATAGTGCCTACCTGCCTTGTAAGGTTCAGCTCTTATGATAGTGCCACACTCGGCACTGCACACAGCCACTTTGCCTATCATGTGCCTTGGCCATTCATCAACGACTTCTCCGTGCCAATCACGGGATATCTCTATCTCCTCGATCACCCGCCAATTCAGGATAGTGCCGACTGATACCACCCAGTCGTGAGAATCAAAGGCAGTGCTACCGAATGCGTCTGGGGTAGGTGTTGAGAAGTATAGCTCGGTCAGAGCCAGCGTATCCTCTGACTTCTTCGTGTAGACTCCTACTACGGGTAGAATCCACTTAGCTCCTACCTTGAGTGAAGACCACAGCCTGTCGCACCACAGGAGCTGTTCCTGAGTGACTGATATCTCCTCATCGCTCAAACTCCCACCCCCCGCACATCGGGCACTGCATTGCCACCCTTTGCTTCTTGTAGATGATATCGTATCTTGAAGAGATGAGCTTCATCTTGATCAGACCTCCTTGGGGGTTCTTACACCCATTGGGGCAATTGACCTCTGAGTCTGGTTTTGGTTCGAGCTTCACACCCTCCCCTCCAATTCCTCATCAGATAGCTGGGATATCTCAGTTAGCATCTTCCTGCTCCTGAATGCCCCCAGCTCCTTGTTAGACGTAGCTCTCTCCTCATCATAGTGTGAGAGCCAGTCCTCTGCTTTCTTCAAGCGAGAATCCACAGCATCCAACGCATTGACACGCTCTACACCAATCATCTCCTGATACTCGTTGCTACCCAGCAATGCACCACGCTCAGCTCTCAGCTCACGGATGATTTCCGACCACGGTTTTGACAGTGTTCTGTATCTTCTTTCTATGTTGTATGCTCTTAGCCTTGTGTCAGCCATAGACCAAGGGGATCGGCATTCTACTTTTGAGGGTTCATTCGTAATTCGATAACTCAAGAGCATTTCTGTCATCTATTGAGTCTCCCCCATCAGCTTCACAAGCCATGCAATGGAAAGCTGGTTCCTCTTCTATCGGTATATGTGGGCCTGTAGTCGGAAGCAGGAACCGAGGGATGACAGATGATGACCCGCACCACCCACATCTCCTCGCTCCTGCGTAGAATGAGTGTGTAATCTGGTCAAACTTCCCGTCATCTCCTCTCTTGTTCCTCTGTTCCCTGTTCCTCTGAGCCAGCGGGTCATCCAGATACTCTGTAAAGACCCAACCTGCTTCCTTCGCCATGGCCTTGATCGGCTTTGTCCTGTCAGAGTCAAAGTCCACGGGCTCCCAGCATTTCTGCAAGACTGGATTGATGAAGCCCAGCTCGCCCTGTTCACTGACAGCTCCGAATGTATGTGTCTTGTATTCAAACAGCTCATGCGGAATCTCAACATGGGGCAACGCCACTACCAGTAGCTCTTGGAAGCTTCTTGACCATGGTAGCTGAGACGGAAACTCCGTCTCGATCCACAGCTGGATTTCATCCTGAGTCCATAAATCACCCAAGCCCCCCAGCTTAGCTTCAGTGATGTCCTCCTTCAGCTCCATGACGTTAGACGTGAATCTATTGGGTGTCTTCAGTAAGGTCTGTTGCCCCCCTTTCATCGGCCCTTCGCCCCTGAACCTGTAGAACATAGCTTGGACTGGCGTGGCCAGAGGTCTTGGGAAATCTACATACTTCATACCCAATACCTCCTGCCTTGGTTGTAGTCTATGTCGAATGGTATCTCCATACAGAACACGCTCACCAAATCACTCCTGCATCTGCCATCAGCTTCTCCATCCTGCGAAGAAAGTCATCCTCAGCTCCGTATTCATACTGATCATCGTAGTATTTCTTGTATGCTTTGATTATGAGGTCGAGAAGTCGATGTTGTCGTTCCCAGCCATGCAACTTCCTGTAAGTCACAAACCTTTCCTTTTCCTCTTCAGTAAGGCTCGCAATTAGCTTCTTTCCAGATTCTTCTCGCTTATTCATCACGCAACACTCTCCTTCACTGCTGAAAAGAATCCGTCTTTGCCGTCAGGCCATATACAGAACAGAGCTCCGCCACCGTTGCCCTCTGGGTCTCTTGAGGGATACACTCTCGTGCCATCCTCAAACACCATGACAACCGTTGGATGGGCCCATCCCTCATGATCGGTCTCCTCCTTAGTCATCATCCTGACCTCGACCAGCTTCATTGGTAGCTTCATCACGCCATCTCCTTCAATTGCCTACAGACTTCCTGTTGGTTGCCCACGAGCTTAATCTTAACTTCGTTGTCCTGTTCTATCAACCACTCTGTTGATTTGCCCTTGTGAGCCTTGACCACGACCATCCTCGATGGTGGCTGTCCCAGCACCACAGAGGCATTGTCCCAGACCTTCGAGGCGACCTGACTACCACGAGGTCTTTTCCTGTATTCCTGACTCATGTCAAGTCCTCCTTTGTTATGATTTTGAAGGGAGACGAGCTGAGGTCTTCGATCATCCTCTCTATCTGAGCTCTCGCTCCATCCACGTCTCCATCATTGAGACGGGCATCTAACACCCTGAGCAAGCCGACCATGGCTTCTTCCCATGTCATTCCAATCCCCTACCCCTTAATTGTTCAGACAACTCAGCTTTGAGCCCCTCAGTCATCAATTCGTTCATACAAGCACCCTTGTTATCACCAAGGTGCTTTAGTCTGTCCATCATGGCCGTTGGCCCTGTGAATTGCTTTCCACAAAATCTGCATCTCTTCATCTACTCCTCCTCCTTGAAAAACTCGTATTCCTTATCTGGCGGTATGAATAGCTGGATTTGAGATTGGAATCTGGGGTCAATCGGCTTCTTCATGATCACAGCTGGGCCAAAGAACCTCTCTGTCATATCGATAGCCACTGTGAGCGAGGCATTGACTGGATGCTTCCACATCCCCTCCTCGTCCACGTAGATTAGACCGTGCGTCCCCTCCAGATGCCTTACTGGTTGCACTAAGACGCCATCGCCACCCAGAAGCCGTCTGACAGCTTCCCAGTGGTTGTCTTCATGTCTGCTGGGGATCGAGACCTCGGTGACTGTTCCCTCTCTGTTGAAGAAGTAGGCGTTGCCTTCTGGCTTTCCTCCCTCATTCACCATCTTCACCCCCCTCGAAAGCATCCATCATCTCCTGATACTCCTTGAATTGCCTCTTATCCAGCATCATCACGAGGATGTCCTTGATGTCCTCAAGCTTGAGGTTGGCATCCTTCTGCTCCTTGAGCTGTTCAGTGAGTAGCTCGTTCTGCTCCTCCAGCCTTCGTATCAAAGCCCTCTCATGTGCGTTGTATTTACCCATAGATAACCTCTCCAAAGACTGCACACTGTAGAAATACATCGGCGGTGATTGCATCGCCGTGCTCGTTGATCATGTCATCGAAATGCCTCCTGCACTTGTCGTGCATGACCTGTAGGCCCTTCACCAGACTCTCCCTGTTCAGAGGAGCTGGGTTGTGGTTGTAGCCCTCGCTCTCCTTGATTATGACAGAGCCACCCAAGAGTGGGACTTGAGAGCTGTAGATGTAGAGCTTCTTCTCACGTAGCTCATCGAGGTCATCCGTGTCATCGACCTCTGGATACCAATCCACCGCCTTTCTCGACTCTCCGTTCTCATCCTTGTATCCTGCAAACTCTGCCTTCTTGAATCCGTCTGGAAGCTCAAGCTCGATGGTGTCGATCCAGTAATTGCTTCCTCCCTCGAAAGCCGAGACGAGGCTGAACCAGACGTGCTTATCCTCAAGCTGGATGTTCACAGACATCGAGAAGCCACCCTCATCCGTAGATTGAACGACACTCATTGAACGGCCTCCTTGATTTTCTCAGCTACGCTCCTGTCTATCTCCAGAGTGGTGTCATCCTGTGAGAATGGATGCCAGATGATGGCATCCAGAAGCTGGTGTAGTAAGTCATGCGGTAGAGAAGTCACTCTTCCTCCCCCTTGAGCTGTATGATCATGTCCTCGATTGCGTGTCTCTCCATGATGTCCTTTCGACCACCACCAACGACTTGCTCCCTGTGTTGCATCTCACGTAGAATCCTCTCGTAGTCCTGAAGAGTCTCAGGGTTGCCCCAGTGCTCTCTCACTTGTTCCCACCAAGCACTCACTCTAACACCTCATCAACGTGCTCGCTTAGCTCCTTGGCGGATAGCTCCATCACTGCATTGATGAAGTCGTCTTGATCGACTGCATCCATTGTTATCGCTATTGTGAATGTCCTCATGCACTCACCTCGCACATGGTGTAGCGTGTGCTCCTTCTCTCCCCAGTGGATATGACTTCACCAGCTTTGACCATTCTCTCCAGCTCAGCAACCCACATGGGCTCTGGCACTCGATCAGCTACGGCTTTCCTGATTGCTCCCTTTGTCAAGGGCTCGATACCGATTATCTCCCTGAGCACACCAGATGCCTTCCACTCGTCATCGACAAGCAGGGCGTTGGTGCTGAGGGATGGGTCAGCTTCAACGGGGACAGGGAACCCATCACCGTTGCTCCCTGTCTCCTTAACCTCCTCAGCACGGCTGGGATGCCTCACTGGTGATGGTGCTGTTGGAGCGTCATCCATGCCAAGAGGAGCTGTGAAGCCCGTGGTCTTGACTGGTATCTTGAGAGGGACATCATCGTTCACTGATACGCTCAGTGAGATGTTGAAGCTGGTAGAGCCCTTGGCCCTGCTCCTCGTCTTCCTCTTGTGAGAATCCACAAGCTCGGTGGTGAACACCTCAGCTGATGGTGCTGGTAGCTTGTCCTTGTCTATCTTGATGCTACCCTCGCCATTGTCGATAGTAGCTATGTCGATCCACTGGTTGATGAAGTCGGCAACCTGCTGTGCGTAGGTCGTGTCTCCACCATCGCAGTCAATGATGAATTGGTATAGTGCCTTCATCATCCAGTCCTTTGGAAGTGAAGCCTGTGTCAATCTGTCTGCCTGTCCGAATGGGATAGATACAGCTGGCTTGGTCTCGTCTGAGCGTGACAGAGCTATCTGCCTGTTGCCCACGTTGATCGCTATGTGGGACACGTCATCAGAAGTAGCCATCGGCTTCTTCTTGTTGGCGTCCCTCTCCTCAGCTGTGAGGTATGACCCATTCTCTTCCCACCATATCTCCTTGGCCAGTCTACCTATTATCTCCAAGGTAGGGCCGAGCTCAGCGGTGAGGCTGTCTCCAATCTGTTCTCTTATCTGTTGTTTCAACTCATTACTCATCTCTTATCACACTCGTGCCACCCGTAGTGGCGTTCATTCAGAGGGCACTGCCCTATTTAACGGTTCATACCAGCAACCACTCTGGCGGTGCTGTTCCCTTGTTGTATCCGAACCAGTCATTGGCGGACTTTGATCGGTAGTAGCTACGGTATGCCAGCACTGGGTCTTCCTGCCTGTGCTCATCGTCCATGGCTAAGACGAATGGGGTCAGCCCATGCTCAGGGATGAGATACAACAGCTCCTCGAATCTGGCCAGAGGTATCTCGCACCCATGCGTGTCTCGATTGAACCTGAGCTTGAATTGATTGAGTAGCTCCTTGGCGTGGTCTACTACCCACTGTGCATTGGAGCGGGAGTCACCTGTCCAGATTGTGGATGGGTGATGTTTGTATCCTCCCTTCCATGGACGTTGAGTCGTCTTGGTCAGTGGTAGCTGATCATCAGTGGCACCGTGTCTCCTCAGTGCACTGCACACTACTTGGCAACTCTCAGTCAGCATCTTATTGACGTGAACATCACAGAGATTCTGTGCGGACACGATGGGGCATAGGTCTGTCACGAAGATATTCATGGATGCCGTGCGGGGGTGTTGCTGTATTTGAATGTTCAGAGAGGGCGGAGTATCCCCCGCCCCCTCCTTACGTCTGTCCTACTCGATCACTCGTTGTCCTGCATTCTCTTCCAGATGCGAGCACATCGTGGGCATAGCTTTCGCTCAGGAGTCTGAGTCTTGGATTTACTCCAGTTAATTCCTGCCCATGCGTGTGGCTTACAGAGAGAGGGGTAGAACCCGTCTATGCTATCCTCGCCCCACTCCTCCAGCATCTTCTCATCCAAGATGTGGTCTAAGGTAGGCTTCCGGCCTCCAAGCTCAGGGAAGTAGCACCCAATTAGATACTGCATCAGGCATCACCTCCTGCATTCTGGACGTTCTCCAGCCACCAGCGGTATCCTGCATTCATGGTCTTGATTCTGCCGTTGTATTTTGTCGTGCTACCCCTGCCGTCATACCAGTAATTGTTCTCTTGTTCATCCTCTAAGCGAAACTCCACTTCATCAACGGTGCTGGCCAGCGTCTCCAACTCGTCTTCTGTCAGCTTGATACCTGCCTCGATTTTAGGACGAATCGTATTTCTCCACTCATGACCAATGAAGATATTCAACTCCTCTGTGTCATCAGGCCAGTATGCGAGACCCTCACAGATTACCTTGGTCATGGTGTTGAGCCAAGCGGTCTTACTTGGGCCTCTCTTCTTCTTCTCCTTGACAACAGGTTGCTCAGCTGTGAACCACTTCATTACTCGTGGGTCTTGATCGTCATACAGCTTGTTCAATATCTTGAGAGCTGACTTTGTCGGTGCGTATCCGTTGCCCACGCTATATCCATGAGCTCTGGGGTGGGTGCTCATTTCCTTCTCAGTCAGGTTGAACACCTTCTGCAACAGCTTGAGCTGAATGCGGTTGTAGCATATGTCATGCGGTCTTCTCTTTCCATTTACAGATATCTCGTGAACAGATGTCAGATGTATCGTGTGCGTGAGCTCGTGCAACATGACCATCGTCATGACCTCATTAGGCAGGTCGGGGCCAGCACCTATGTTAGTCGTAAAGCCACATGGCCCACCTCGTCCTGATCGGCGGTATCCTTTAGCTGGTGCATACAGCCTCACAGTATATCTGTGTGCTTTGAGACTGGTCGGGCCACCCTTCTTCACAGCCTTCTCTGTTTCCTTTAGGCAATATCTCATCCTGTCCTGAGATTTAGCACGGGAATATCTCAGCCGTGCCCTTTCGCCTCGTTCGTTTGCATATCTGACAGCGTCCTCGACTATCGTGTCAATGCCCCTCATCATCATGACTGACCTGATGAACGTCATCAGGTTGATCCATGCGTCAGCTTTGGGATGCTTTCTGACCCAGTAGTCGTGGTCGTGCCACTTCTTGGTTTTCTTGGTTGTTTTCACTCTTGTTTTCATACTCATCATTCTCCGGCAACTCGTGGTTGCCTCAGACTATCGGATGAGTATCCAGACATAAACCCTTCTGCCAAAAACGTGACACTGCGAGCCTGTTTTGGTGATTTACTTATAAAGAAAGTCAGTCACAATTGGGACATCGATGACGCCGATCATGGCGATGAGAAGCTACTCTATTACCACACCATCTGCACAGGTTGTTGTTCCTCATCGGTAGACCCTCTTGCATATTCTACAGGACTTCTCCCCTCTCACTCTGCCGTGGTGATAACAGCACTCCAGCTCACTCTTCTTCACCTGCCAGCCCCCACACAAACATATCATATCGCCCACTGAGATTCTGTGTCACCCTGATGGTGTCCACGACAACGAATCTGGGGTCTTTCGATAGCACGTTGGTCAAGCTGTTCATGGTCGTGCCGTTCTTGTTCACTCTGTTGAACCAGTCAAGGAGCTCACGGGAGGACTTTGGCCCTGCCTCGGCCATGTGCTTCACGAGCTTCTCTCTGAGCCTCTTCGTTCTATTCGACCTATACTGAGGCACAATCACATCCCACCCATCGGAGCTCCGGTGGGTGTGTTTATCCCCATTGACAATACATCATCAATGCGGAGAATGGATATCGAAGCTTCAGTCGCTGATTTTATTGCATTGGTCACTACTCTGCTGGGCTCAAGCACCTGCTGAACAACCATGTCACTGACCTTTCCATCCAGTCCTATGCCATAGATGGGCAACTCAGGAGTGATGGATATCTGCTTACGCATATCTATCATGGCGTCCACAGGATCGACACCAGCGTTCTCAGCCAGAGTCCGTGGTATGCTCTCAAGGGCTTGGGCAAAGGCGTCTATCGCCATCTGCTCACGTCCTCCGATGCCATCTGCATACTCCTTGAGTGCCTTACTCAAGTAGGCATACGAAGCCCCACCGCCAGCTAAATACTCGCCATCCTCGTATGCCACGCTCACAACTCCTATACAGTCCTCGAAAGCTCTCTCCAGCTCTTCACTGGTGTGTGAGCTGACGCCTCTCAAAACCACTGTGACAGGGCTCTTCTCGCCTCCGCCTCCAGAGATGTGAATGCATTGGTGCTCTCCGTATTGAACGAGTCTGGCCGTGCCTTCGCCCAAGTCTCCGTTCTTCATGTCCTTCAGAGAATTGACCAGATTCGCTCCAGTCGTTTTCCTGACCAGCTCCATGTCTGATGGTGCTACTCTTTGAACGGCGATGATCCTCTCTCTGGATAGATAGTGGCTGGCCAAGTCATCGATAGCTCCCTTGACCAGAACGATTGAAGCTCCTGAAGCCTTGATAGTGTCCACCATGTTCTTGATTGCCTCTTCTTCTTTAACGAGGAATGCCTCCATGGAAGCTGGGTCAGAGATAGAGAGCTGTGCATCTTGCTTCATCTCCTTGACCTCCAGCTCTGATGTCAGACACAGGACAGCTCCTGCGATAGCTGGTGGCATCTGGGAATGAGATGGCTCTTTCTCGATCAGGCATCCGTCCAGAAGCTCGGAGTCCCCGAAAGAAGCTCCAGCGAATGTCAGCACCTTCACGTCATCCAAGTCCACCATAGTCTCGGTAGAAGCTTTGCCAACTGCATCTATTGCGAGCTGGGCTATGAGCTCCACCTCAGTCTCAGCTGATTTCCCTGTCAATGAGGTGATGGCCACTGGCAATAGCATAGAGTCCACGTCCAAGCTTGAGTCTACTCTGCTTGACACCTCCTTCATCTGCTTCTTGAGAAGAGACTGTGCCTCCTTCGATGCTGTCCTGAATCCTTTACAGATAGTAGTGGGGTGTATGCCTTTCCCGATTAGAAGCTCGCTTTCGGCCAGAAGTGCTCCAGCTATGATGACGGAGCTGGTTGTCCCATCATATGCAATCTCCTCCTGATTCTCAGCTACGGAAATCATCAGGTTCCCAGCTGGATGCTGGCAGTCAATCTCCCTCAGAATGGTAGCTCCATCGTTCGTAATCACAACCTGTTTGCCCTCTCCTGACACTAACATCTTGTCACTGCCACTTGGCCCCAGTGTTGATCGAACCGCCTCGGCTACAGCTTTACCAGCTGAGATGTTGCTTCTCTGAGCTGACCTCCCCTGATTGCTATCTATGTTGTTGTTCAGTATGTAAATCGGCTGTCCCTCTTGGCTCATATGCCTCTGGGCGTGACCGCCCGACTCTTAAGGTCTCACTCTCATCAGGACTGACAGGATTGATATTCACTCTTCTTCATCGACTTCCACGACTTTGACATCCAAGGTGAATTGCATTGGCATACCGAACATCGATGCCAGCTCAGTGGAGGCTTCGATAGCTCTCATGTGGAAAGCTACACCACCCAGAAACTCACGGGGCGTCATCGGCCTGCCTACATACTCCTGAAAGCATTCGTTGCATCTAACGAAGGCATTGAGTAGAGGCTCATTGAGAGCTTCGATCATGATATCAGCTACAGTGTCACCCCAGAGTATCTCATCTCCCTCATCCATCCAATTGATGCCTCCTGATTCTGTCTGTGCCCACCAGCCCATTCTATGACCTCCTCGGTGCTTTGCCCTGCTGGATAGTGTATCCCTGCTTCGTCAAGGCTGGTTTGCCTATAGCATATCTGTAGGCTTGAACGAAGCTCTTGAACAGCCACTCATCCAGCTTGTAGGAACCAGTCTGTGCGTTCCTCCATAGTCTGCACTC
>CEON01004911.1_pt1 | contig 13767 bp, 20 predicted proteins | sample 530291 | NCBI WGS metagenome assembly CEON01 (sample SAMEA2619888, study PRJEB7988) | marine metagenome | biome: marine biome (ENVO:00000447); feature: surface water layer (ENVO:00002042); material: "saline water (ENVO:00002010), including plankton (ENVO:xxxxxxxx)" | depth 5 m
ACTCGATGGCTTGATTTAAAGTGCATAAATCTAACTATAGGAAATCTTACAACTCCTCCTCCAGCTCCATGCTCAGAATTTGATAGACTTTCTATTAGGGCTTCTGCTGGCCCTAATGATTTTGGGCTTTATAATCGAAAAGCTTTACAACAAGATATTGTGGGTTATGCTGGTTTAGTAAAAGAGACAACTGAATCTGTACCAAGTGCCGGTATGACATCACTAAAATTCGATTGGCCTTCGGCAGCTGGTCGATTTATGAGGACTAATATAAGTCCTAACCTGACTGTTCCAATGATTAGTGCGCCGACAACCTATACCCAGACTATAACTAAAACAGAAAAAGAAGAACAGTATACTCTAGTATTTGAAAACTATAATTCACAAAATTCTGTAAAAGTTGAGGCTTTGGGGGTATTGATGCCAACAATAACAGTAGTCCCAGAATATACCCCCGCTGGAACATCTATAACTTTAAATGGAGATATAGACCAGTGCCACCCAGAATTATTTCATTGTCCAGACGAGGGAGGGGGTGAATATCCACTACTCTATGGTTCGGGTGCATCAGTTATACCTTTCTGCCTACCTTCTGGGTATAACGAAATAAAAATGACTATAGACAATGCTGGAACTCACTTAACTTCATTTTACACTCACATTAACTCAGGCACTCCTGTAGCCGCTTTTCCTCATGGTAATTTTTCGTTTAGGAATACAACTGTTCAACCTCTGGGCTTTGATAATCATTTCATCAAATTTAATATGCTACCCAGTGGCAGGTTTATAAGTACACCAATATCTGGTAGTTATTCACCAGACGTTATGCCACTTTTATCTATAGGGTCAGGGATATGCGAAAGTCAACCTCCTGAAAGCGGAAGCTTGGCATGTTACTTAGTAAAACAAAACACTACTCCAATATCAGGGAATATTTTATTACAAGATAGACATACTGAAAATCATGTATTATCCTCATCATTCCCAATTAGTGGATGGCAAGATGTAAAAATAACAAGACTTGAAAGAAATTATAGTATATCTGTAGATGGTCAATCTAAACTTAGTGACTCTAGCCAATTATATAATTTAAAGCTAGATGCCACAGAGGATAATGTTATTATAGGCGGTGTGGCAAATAGTGGTAATCCTTTTTATAGAGGCTTTATGCAGGAGATACAGCTTAGAAAGCTATGTCCCGTCACGACAACTACCACTACCACAACAACCACTGCTGCCCCCACTACAACAACTAGTACTACAACAACTGCCGCTCCCGGCACAACCACAACCACAACTACGACTACTAATACAACAACTACTACTACTCCGGGTCCAACAACAACTACTACAACAACTACCTCTACCACGCTATGCCCACCATCTAACGATCATTGGTCTAGCTTTGCTGCAATCCAAAACCTCAGTCCGGGCCAAAAATTAGAAGGTCTTACTTCCGGCGCTCTTATCCATGAGCCAACTGACGTATCCTCATCTTCGTTTGGCACGTATCTTATAGGCACTCAACAACAATTGCCATTCTTAAGAGAGGTATTTGGTGGGTTAGGCCCAGCATTCTTGATAGCAAAAGATACAAATTCAAGTGACAGTAATTATGATTACTGGAACAAGACTCAATTTAATGTCGGAGAGGTAGTAAAAATTAGCAACTTCAATATTGCCACTCTTAATAGAATGTATACAGTTGAGGCAATTACTGATATAACTTACAACGGCGATCCTTTCCACGCAGTACAACTAGAGTGCGTACCAGTTACAACAACAACAACTACTACAACGAGTACAACTACAACCACAACAACCACCACACCTCCAGAACATGAACTTGACGTTGTGTTTGTGAGATGGTCCTAATGGAGCTAAATTATGAGTTATGAAGAATTAAAATTAGCCGTAGATTTTGCAGAAAATCATTTAGCCAGCGGGTTAAGTGGCGATATAGGAATTGGATTGAAAAAAACTAACGGTGAATATATTAGAAGGGAAAAGAGTATTGTTTTTTATGTAAGAGAAAAGAAACCACTTTCTGAATTATCAGAAAATGAAATTATACCATCATCTATAACGCTTGATGGCGTAACGTTCAAAACAGATGTAGTCCAAGAGCCACCAATGACTCTAAATAGTTGCTACCCTTTTAGAACCATTGATGGCGATTATGCAGACGCTGAAGTACTTGAGGACACCATTCTTAATCTGAGGTGGAATTTTACGCACAATAATCAGTTAAATGCATCAAACTATCCTCCCGGTGAAGTAGGAAGAATATATACGGATGCTGCAAGTGGACTTATGGGTGGAACGCAAGTAATTAAATGGCCCGATAATTATACTGGAGGGCTTAATGCCAATAATCAGTATGTGGCTACATATTCCCTCGGATCTTTGGGGTTTATAGCTGTAGACAATGAAGACAATAGAATTGTAGGCGTAACAAACAATCACGTTGCATGTGATAGAAAATTAAAAAATAGTGATAGATTTAGAGATGACTTCTTCGTTGCCGCAAATGGGCCTTCTCCTGATATTGTTTACTCTGGAGAACTAGCAGACCCCTATAGCCTTGTGCATAGAAGGCCAAGAAATACAGGCAAGTCAGACAGTACACGTACTTACACTGATCAAAATGGCAATAATCCTTTCACGCTAAGTGAGCCGCCGGGAACTTTCCCCCCACAATTAGTTATTAGAACGTGGGAATATGTAAACGCTCAGTTAATATTGCAGCAACAAATGCCGCCCTTAGCATCAGACAGTACCCTTATTGAAACAAGAGAGCTTGAAGACCCTCTGTACTCCTACGAAAAAAACACAAATGCATTCATGTTAAAAAGATATTCTCCATTTTATCTTGGTACAGGGACTAATATTAACAATACAGTAGATGCTTGTATTTTTGACATAGACGATAGATTTTTAGAAGATTATAGTTATAAGCTTAGAGAACCAGATGGTGCTATGGATATGGTTGGAGAATACTTAGAATTTGCAACAACTACAGAATTAGATAATATGTTAACCAATCCTCCCTCTGGGATTCGCTCAACCGGCAGAACAACTGGACCTAAAGGGTTTTTTGCTACTCAAGTAGGAGGAACCACTTCTTGTGAGTTAGAAGTTGTCCAGACAAATCGAGCCGTAGTAGTAAATTTTGTAGAAAAAGGACAGCCTGCGGCTGCGAGATTTGTTAATTGTTTAGGAATACAATATGTTGATAATAGTGCTTGGCCCAACGCTGGTGGCGATTCTGGCTCTTGCGTTATAGCAGATTTAACTGGCAACGGAGATTGGAAAATAATAGGTATACACTTTGCTGGCAATGGAGTGACAGCTTCGGTCATCAGGATAGATGAACTAGCGTCAAGTATGAATATTAGCGCTTGGACAGGAGCAACCATTATGGATACGAGTAGGCCATCTGGAACTGTGGTAACAAGACCTTATACTCAGGGCGATCCAGACCAAGAAACTATTACCATAGATGGAGACACTTATTATAACGTTGGCCTAGCACATGCCCATAGGGTAATAACTCAATACGGACACAGTATAACCACTCAAGACAATGATACAATTGTGTATGAAGACTATACACTTCATGAATAGGAGAAAGACATGGCTAATCTAAAGATTTCAGACTTGGGATCTGCAAGCGCAGATAAAGCTCAAGTATTAGTTGTAGATCAAGGATCATCAACTTTTCAAGTGACGGTTGAATCAGTGGTAGACTTGGCTAATACAAATAGTGTACCCACCACACCTACTAGTACTGGCACAAAAGGGCAAATAGCCTTTGATTCCACCCATATGTACATATGTTACGCCACTAATAATTGGAAAAGAATTGCATACGCATCTTCATTTGAATCAGCTTGGTAATGTGTATAAATATATAGCTCACACACTTATTCCAAGGAGAATGAAATGCCTGACGAATATTCCAAAACACGTATACAATTAAGACGAGGCACTGGTTCGGCCTTTTCTTCTGCTAATCCCACGCTGGGTGAGGGAGAACCGTCTTTTGACACAACTACAAAAACTATAAGAGTAGGTGATGGATCTGGGAACTGGAACGATTTGCCAAATCATGTTATTTCTGATACCACCGGCCTAACAGCTAGTGGAGTATATAATATAGTTATTATGTCTAGTGCAAATTATGCTGCCCTTAGTCCAAAAGATCCTAATACTATTTATTATGTGGTGTAGTTATGTCTATTTTTGCATACGGGACACTGCCCGTGTCTAGCGTAAAAGCTGGAACAGTGAACATCAGTAGAATATATTATGGTGAAACAACATTGTTTGAAAACTTTGGTTCTAACAATGATCAAAAAGACTCTGAAGATAAAGATAAAAAAGAATCTAAATAAAGGAGATATAAAATGGCAATCGTATCAACAACAGATGTTGTTCAAAATACAGACTCTAGTAGAGAAGTGGCTAGAAATGGAAGTGTAGTATGTAGCTGCCTACCAACTGGTCAATCTCACTCAATAACATACACGACTGACGTTAGCATGACTTACACAGCTCTGCAAACTAAATACACTGACAGATTTGATGAACTAGCATACTACAATGCTGTTGATGGAGGAACTCCATGAGAAAGTATTTGGAAATTACATTTGTGGTCATTGTCGCCATAGCGGTAGCAACGGCTGTTCTTTCCAAAAATTCTAATGGTAAATGGTCAACAGGATTCAACAATGGTTTTGGATGTAATACTGAAGATATTACTAATATGTATGCTGATTATATAGAAACTTGGAAAGAGGATATAGCCAATGCTTTCAACGAAGCAGAAGCTAAAGTTCTAAAAACATCACCGGATGAAGTAATTGGGCCACACCCAGATCCCAAAAAATGCGTTTGCGAAGGATCAGGTATAATAGTACACGGGGATGGGCATAAGACCTCCTGCCCATATCACGGTAAAAAACAGACGGGTATGCCTCGAATCATTGAGGAAAACAATTTAATTTTTAAGTCTCTCTTGAAAGTGGAGTAACAATGGATATAGATAATTTAATAAGGATAGCAGCAGTTGTTTTAGCGGGTATTATCTTACTGTCAACAGTAGACATACTCAGTTTACTAAAAGGAAGTGTTTCTTGGATTAAATTGCCTAAATGGCCTACACCTAAAGTAGCTCCAGAGGCAAAAGAAGAAACAGAGTTTTTAGAAATAGTAGACCTTTGGTACAAGCTGAAGCATAGCTGTGACTCGTATAATCTTAAAGAAGCCGCAGAAAAATTGGACGAAGTGTTTCCACTCTTAAATGTGGAGAAATAATATGTCTAATAAAAAGAAAAGCTTGATCGCGTTATTTCTATTAGTCTTTGGCGTGTTTGGTGGTGAGCTAGACGTATTACAATATATACCGTTCCCTAAACCTGAGCCGCCAGCTGCTAAGATTCTAAATATAGAAGAACCATCCCAAGAGGTGATTGACAGAGTTAGTAAATTTTCTGATGTAATTACTGACCCAGATGACAGGGCTAAGATAGCTATATTTAATTATGAGTTTGCTAAAAGATGTATAGACTATAAAGCGACTTCTCAGAATGTTAACGATATATATTCTTTAGCTGGAAAAACTTTTTTTGCAGATAGCTTAGTAGATAAATATGATAATTTAGCAGAAGAAATAGTCTCCCTCCTAGAACTATGCGTGGGAGATGATGATCACATACTCACACAGGAGGAAAAAGATAACCTAAACAAATATTTTATGGGAGTAGCTTGGGTTTTAATTCATAAGGGGTAACAATATGTCGCCAAAAGTAATTTACGATACAATAAGCAAACTTTTTTCAGACGATGGCTTTACTGTTAATGGATACACTGTTAAAGCTGAATCACCATTAGTAGCTTCTTTGACTAATAACGATGGTGTTTTTGAACTTGAATTTGGAAATAATAACCCTAAAGTAGAAATCACTAAATTTATTACTTTATACGCATACATTGAGCAGATAAATTTTGGAGAAACTGGCGGGCTTGTTAAGCTTAGAAATTTTCCAGATTTTAAATTCTCCTACACCTCTAGCATGTTTAACTCTTGCCCAATGTCTTTTGAATCTGATTCTATTAAGCAAGAAATAGCCTCTCAGTACTCGTCAAAACGAGATAGAGAAATAGCAAAAAAATGCTTGCAATATGCAGAGGAATGGGCTACAATATGTCATCAATCAGGTGTTACGTTTGATAATGCCGATTACGCAGACAGATACATCCTTTACAATAATTGCTATGATTTTGTTGAAGAAAATATCAAAGCTGATGTTGAAGACCGATATGGATCGGTCATTCTTACTTGGCTATTTGTATATGTTGTACTACCCATGATTATAAAATGGATAGTAAACAAAGTACTTGAACGTCTGTTTAACGATTAATATTTAATTCTTTTTAATACAATGCGGGGATGTACATGTCAATAAAGTCATTGATGAACTATACTTTCGTGTCTAAATATGCAAGATGGTGTCCAGAAAAAGAACGTAGGGAAGCTTGGGCTGAGTCAGTTGATAGAGTCAAAAACATGATGCTTAAAAAGTTTGATTCTGAAGAGGTCAAACAGGACATCATATCTGCATATGAGATGATGCGTAAAAAACGTGTTCTTGGTAGCCAAAGAGCCTTACAGTTTGGTGGCGACCCAGTTGTGAAACACAATGCTAGAATATACAATTGCATTGCGTCATTTACTGATAGAGTAAGATTCTTCCAAGAGTGCATGTATCTTCTATTATGCGGATGTGGCACTGGCTTCTCCGTCCAAAAACATCACATTGCTAAATTGCCTAATCTAATCAAGAATAAAAATGGGCAAAAAAAATATGTAATTCCAGATACAATTGAAGGGTGGTCAGACGCAGTAGGAATTCTTGTATCAAGCTATTTTACCAAATGCGACCTGTTCCCAGAATATAGCGGTAAACATATTATGTTTGATTACTCAGAGATACGCCCAAAGGGTTCTCGCTTAAAGTCCAGCGGAGGTAAAGCTCCCGGCCCAGAACCTCTGAAGAAAGCTTTGACCAGCATGAAGAAGACTTTAGATGGCGCTCTAAAGAACGGTCAAAAAAAACTTACACCCATACAAGCATACGATTTAGTTATGTTTAGCGCCGACGCTGTAATCAGTGGTGGAGTTCGTCGCAGTGCAACTATTTGTGTATTTTCTGCTGACGACGAAGAGATGGCAAAAGCTAAAACTGGATCATGGTTTACAGAAAACCCACAGCGTGGACGATCTAACAATTCTGCCCTACTATTACGTGACGAAACAACTAAAGAACAGTTTGCTGAACTTATGGAGTCTGTAAAAGAATTTGGTGAACCCGGATTTGTATGGTCAGATTCTACAGAGCTAATTGTCAACCCGTGTGTAGAGATTGGTATGTGGCCTGTGGACGAAGAGACGGGTGAAACTGGATGGCAAGCATGTAATCTTTCTACAATTAATTGTGCCAAGGTAACTACCAAAAAAGAGTTCTATGAAGCCTGCGCTGCGGCATCTATCATTGGTACACTTCAAGCTGGCTTTGCTGAGTTTCCATATCTTGGAGAAGTTTCAGAAAGAATTATTAAACGAGAAGCACTACTAGGAGTTTCGATGACGGGTATAATGGAACAGCATGAAATATGCTTAGATCCAGATGTGCAAAAAAAAGGTGCAGAAATTGTCAAGCAAACTAATGAAAGAATAGCTAAAATAATTGGCATTAATAAAGCTGCACGTACTACTTGCGTCAAACCAGAGGGAACTTCGAGTTGTATACTAGGGACATCTTCTGGCATACACCCCCATCACGCCAAGAGATACATTCGTAGAGTTCAAGCTAATAAAATGGAGCCTATCTATCAGTATTTTAGAAGCATCAATCCTAGAGCCTGCGAAGAGTCTGTATGGTCTAATAATGATTCCGACGATGTAGTATCATTCTGCGTAGAAGTTCCTGATGGAGCAAAAATTAAAAATCAATTAGATGCAATTGGATTATTAGAATACGTAAAAAGTACACAACGAAATTGGGTCATGGGCGGGAAGAATGCAAAGCAATGTACGCAGCCGTGGCTTACACATAATGTTTCTAACACAGTAAACGTTATGCCTGACGAATGGGATGATGTAACAGATTATATATATAAAAATCGTAAATATTTCTGTGGCATATCTTTATTACCGATTGCTGGAGATAAAGATTATGCACAAGCACCATTTACAACCGTGTATCTACCAAGTGAACAAATTAATATGTATGGAGATGCAGCAATGTTCGTAAGCGGCCTGATAGAGATTGGATTATCTCTATATGAAGATAACTTATGGGCAGCTTGCGATAGCCTATTAGGAGTTGGGCAAAAAATAAAGGGCAATGGCAAGAAAGAGTACCAAGACAAATGCATAAAGTTTGCAGACAGATACATGGATGGAGATCTAAAAAAACTCACCTATTGTATGAAGGATGTGTACAATTGGAAAGAATGGCTAGATATGAAGAGGGAATACAAGGATGTTGACTATACCAATGTGGTTGAAAAGGAAAACAATGTAGATCCAGTTCAAGAAGTAGCTTGCGCTGGTGGAAAATGCGATATTATTTAGGAGGATAACATGATGGGTTTTGTATCGTATAAGTTGCTAACAGAATCAGCACAAATGCCATTTAAAGCACATAGATCAGATGCTGGCTTTGATTTATTTGCAGATCATGATGCATGGGTTTTTGCTGGAGAACGAAACACAATAAAAACTGGCATATCCTTTGATATGCCTGAAAATATGGCTGGATTAATTTGGCCTCGAAGTGGGCTATCAGTTAAGAAGGGCATAGATGTACTGGCTGGAGTCGTAGACTCTGGCTATCGGGGAGAGATCATGGTTTGTTTATACAATACTTCTAAAGAAGATGTAGAAATAAAGCATGGGGATAGAATCGCGCAGATTATATTCCAAGAGGTTCCGGCTATCTCTTTACTCTTAAGGGAAGAACTAGAAACCTCACAACGAGGGAGTAATGGTTTTGGCAGCACAGGCACATAATAATAGAAAAAAGCGTCAAGAAAAAAAAGCATGTAAACCAAACGTACTGGAGGCTAAGACTGAGAATCAAAAAAATTATATTAGGTCTATTATAGAAAACGATGTAGTTTTTTGTACTGGACCTTCAGGAAGCGGTAAGTCTTTTATCGCTGCGGGAATTGCGTCACAAAAATTATTAAAAGATGAAATTGATACTATCATTGTTACGCGACCTTTAGTGTGTACTGGTAGAGATCTTGGATCTTTACCGGGAGAGCTAAATGAAAAAATAAAACCATACCTACAACCTATGGAAGAAAACCTACGTTACTTTCTAGGTAGAGACAAATTTGGTTACTATTTTAATCAGCGTAGGATTAGATTTGAACCTTTAGAAACTATGCGTGGGTCTACGTTCCATGAGTCATATATGATTCTAGATGAGGCCCAGAACTGTACACTTGAACAAATCAAGATGTTTGTAACCAGAATGGGAAAACATTCTAAAGCTCTTATTAATGGGGATAATAAACAAACTGATATATACAGAGATAGCGGTTTAGATTTCTGCATAGATCGTTTGTCAAACGTTGAGGGTGTCGGAATCTCTAAATTAGAGTATCATGATATACAGAGGAATGGAATTATTGGGGCAGTGCTATATGCATTAGAGTCATGAGAATCACTGAGGAACAAATCGCTAGGATAGTTAAACTATGCGGCGAAAAGATAAACGACCAACATAAACACGAAGCTACCGCCGGATATGGCGAAGACTATACTGACGGTAGAATCGTGGGTCAGGCTGCACTTGCCAGAAGAATACTATTGATTATAAGGGGTTGCGATGCTATATGATTATTGTTGCACTGAATGTGGAGAAACGCTTGTAGATGTAAAGCAATCCATACATGAAGATGCTTTAACTAAATGTCCAACATGCGGTCAAGAGTCTTTGCAGAGAGTCCCGCACGGAGGTATTGCATCATTTATGAAACATAGATCTAACACAATCGGGGGTCAAGCCGATAAAAATTGGAGCAATATGGGAAGCTACCAAAAGTCAGAGATTGAATCTAAAAACAGACATAAGACACAGGCCAAAGAGAAACGAGATCAACGTAGGAAAATAAATCAGATGACAGCACAACAGAAGGAAAGGTACATAAGGACAGGTGAGAAATGAAATACAATAAACAAGGTCAAGAAGCAAACGGTGAGCAAAAAATTTTTGCAGAAGAACTTGACGGCTCCAAACAAAAAGTATACTCTGTATTGACTTACAACAATCTTATATACGACCCACTTGGCGCAGACAGTCACAGAGAATCAAGAATTAACCTACAACTCAAGAAAACCAATAAAACGGCTTTCAGCAACTATATAAAGTATTTGCAAACTAATAACAGGATATATATTACACAGGCACAGAGGAGTCACGCTAATGGCTAAAAAAGGACCGCTTGGAAAAGCTGAATGTTTTTACATTGACCATCACTATCAATCTATGACTGCTGACGATATAGCATCAGAGTTAGATAGGACTGTAAAATCTATTGAAACTTATGTTAAAAAAAATCATAGCACAAAATCTAAGAGTGCTATTAACGCAGCAGATCAGATCTTACATAAAAAAGGCACTACAGTTATGACTGAAAATGCCTCAAGTATTATTGATGAGAATAGGAAGCCTAAGAGTTTAAATAAAGATTGTATATTTAAAATCAAACCAGACAAATGACTGTAATTTTAAGCAAACAAGAGTTTGACAATAGATATCAAGCTAATAAAAACAATTTCAGAAGGAACACTTGGGTGCAATGCGTCCTAAGCGATGGCAGATGGGCGTACATTTCTCAAGATGAAGACTTTAGAAACATTAAAAAATTTTGCATAGACAACAAAGTTTTTATTGAAAAAATATCTTTGAAATATAAATCCCATGTGGTAAAATTTGATATAGAAGGTGGTGATGGTGTGTATATTGTAAAATCAGTAAAAGGGTCAATAGGTGCTGAGACTGTAGACTGTATTGTCTTGGGTAAGATTGATGGCGACAAGGTGTACAAAAAAGCATACAAATCACCTGAGCTAGTAGAAATGTATTCAGACACAGATTGCGTAGATGATTGCTTTTTGGAGGCTTTAATATATAATGAAAAAAGACAAGGCAAAACTATTTAATAAAGATTATCAGAAACGATGGTCTGAAACTCATTGTTACAAACATATACATACTGGTGAGCATTGCACATTTGAAGCTTATCTAGCAGAGTATTTAGTCCTCAGATGGACAGAAGCTTTTAAAATGGAAAAACCATCTTATAAATTCTGGACTGAGGGAGATAAGTACCATAAAGCTTTTATGAAAAATATGAAGGCTGCTCAGGGACTTAAGAAAAAATATGACAATGCAACCATCCTAGCAGCAATCAGGTCTGAACACTTTGAAAAAATATATCACATTGGACTTAATGCACGTAACCCTAGAGGCTGGAAGTATAATCCAGTTGCATTAGAAGCTATAAAGAGGTATGATAAAGAGTTCAAGGATTGGTTGAAGTCATCTGAACAATCTGTAAAAGCAAACGAGGCGCAGGTTGAACCAGAACAAAAAACATTTAAGACTAGAAAGAAGCAATATTCTAATAAGAAGAGTTCTATAAACAAATTGAGGGATACATGAGTAAAGTTAAGAAGAGAAAACAGGCCAACAAATTTGATACAGATGTCGTAAGTAACTCTGTGGTAAGCAAGTATGGCGACGTTGTTAGCACTGGAACTGAAGTCCTAGAAAATATTAATAGCTTGCAAGTAGTTGGCGTGTCGCCAGCTTTGGACATAGCACTAGGAGGCGGTCTACGAGAAGGATCTGTAGTTGTGATGACAGGCGATCCCAAGTCTGGTAAAACCACAACAGCGCTACATTTCGCTGCCAAGTGTCAGGCTAGAGGTAAGCGTGTAATTTATTTGAACACTGAGGGTAGACTATCTAAGCAAAATTTTGAAGGCATTAAAGGCTTAGACCCAGAAGGCATCCTAATCGTACAATCTACAGATGACAAAATCCTATCAGCAGAAGACTTTCTCAACATCGTAGAATACTATATTAATAATGATCCGGGGTGTCTGATTATTACAGACTCGCTATCTAACATGGTTCCACAGGTAGAGTTAGATGGTGAAGTTAGAACTGGTGTACGGAATGCGTTGCCAAGGCTTTTATCCATGTTTTTCAAGCGAATTAGTGGTACACTTATGAAGAATAAAACGATACTAGTCTGTATTACTCATAACATTGCAAACACTGGTGGATCACCATACGCTCCAGCAAAGATGGCAGACTGTGGTAATATGCTACAATACCAAGCTGGGACCAACATGATCATTACTCATAGGGGGAGATGGCAAGTTCCTAAAGACTCTGGCCCACACGTTGGTCAAATTGCTAATTGGAATATTAAGACTTCTTGCGCTGGAGGAATACCTAATAGCACAGCAGAAAGTTGGATAAGATATGGGGTTGGCATAGATGAAACTCAAGAAATAGTGCAAATCGCGTGTGAATTTAGACTAATTAAAACAGCGGGGGCTTGGTATACTATACAATGCGCTATTGACAACCTTGAGCATCCAGTGGTGCAGAAATTATTAAAAGATAATGATATAAGTGATAAAGAAGAGGACATTGAAAAGTTCTTCAAATTCCAAGGCGCTAATAATACATTAGAATTCCTAAACGAAAATAGTGAACTATCAGCTTTTATATATGATCAAATCAGGGAGTTATTCTAATGGCACAGGTAGAACTAAATAAAACAGAGGCTTGGAGAGTTTTAGACGCTCTGCGTGGCTATAAACAAGACTATGAGCTAACTGACTACGCTCTAAAAACAATTAGGAATATTGAGAAGAAACTTAAGAAAATAGTAAACGCATGATATATTCAAAAAAACTTGGTCTAGCAGTTCAATGCGCATTCAAGTCTGCGTCTTCTTCTGTGAATTTTTTCTTTAATAAAAATGTGTTGCGCTTGAATAATAATAATTTTTTTGAACCTAAAAATTTCCCTAGATATGATTATTATATATTATCTGATCGTAATCAACGATTAAGAGTTAGAGTAGCCATAGAAAATATAAAAGATGTGCCTGAATTAAATCAGTGGGGGCTTTTCCCATCTGGCCCATTGCCAGAAAGTATCTTAAAAGAAATACTTGACAATACTTTTACCTGCGCCTTGGTACGCAATCCTTGGAGAAGATTAGTCTCATCATACTCCCAAGCTTGTTACTTATTTGCCAATATGCATAAAATGGAGCATATACAAAATCAATATAAAGAAGTGTGTGTAAATGGCTTTCAAAGAAGCGTTAAAGAGAAGCAACGTATACAACATGATTTAAAGCTAGCAGAAATATTAAAACCATATAATTACGAATTTGAAAATAAAGATGGTTTTAAAGCTTTTGCTGAAGCTGTATGTAGGCACAGCGGTTTGGTAAATCGCCACTGGGAGCCTCAACACTTACAAATTTACAATGGGCGACCTTGGAAATACAAATACATAGGTAAGGTGGAAAATATCAATGAATTTTTTCAAGTGCTTGTTGATAATGGTAAAAATATAGAACACAGGGAAGCACCGAGAGAAAACAAAGGCACTAATTATAATTATCAAGATTACTATGACACAAAGACTGTAGACA
>CEON01040003.1_pt1 | contig 13737 bp, 5 predicted proteins | sample 530291 | NCBI WGS metagenome assembly CEON01 (sample SAMEA2619888, study PRJEB7988) | marine metagenome | biome: marine biome (ENVO:00000447); feature: surface water layer (ENVO:00002042); material: "saline water (ENVO:00002010), including plankton (ENVO:xxxxxxxx)" | depth 5 m
TGTAATTTACACTATATGGCGACAAGTCTAAATGCATCCCTAAATGTAACCTTAAACCCGCAAAGCTTAAATGCCTCTACAAAGCAGGTTAAACAAGCTTTAGGGAGAATCACTGGTCAAGCTTCAGAGTTCCAAAAATCTCTAGATGCTTCTACGGCCCGTGTATTCGCATTTGGAGCTACTACTGCGGTTTTAAATGGAGTCACTCAATCCTTTAAGAAGCTTGTATCAACTACAATTGAAGTAGAAAAAAGACTAGTAGAGATAAACTCTATATTTCAAGCCACCGAGTCTACCTTTAATAAATTTAGAACGGCTATTTTTCAAGTAGCCAAAGAGACAGGGCAGTCTTTTGCTACTGTGGCAGATGGAGCAGCAGAGCTAGCTCGACAAGGTTTGAGCGCAGAGGAAACCGCAAAAAGACTAAAGGCGGGTTTGGTTTTAACTAGAATTTCTGGTTTAGATGCGGAAAAATCTGTGAAGGCTTTAACTGCTGCTATTAATGGATTTACATCTGCTGGTTTAACTGCAAATCAAATTGTAAATAAACTTGTTGCTGTTGACACCGCATTTGCTGTATCAGCCCAAGATTTGGCAGAAGCGTTTAGTCGTGCTGGATCTACAGCAGAGGATGCTGGCGTTAGTTTCGATCAGCTTTTAGGATTGGTTACGGCAGTTGAACAAAAGACCGCTAGGGGTGGAGCTGTTATTGGTAACGCATTTAAATCAATTTTTACTAGGTTATCTAGAGGAACAACAATTGAAGAATTAAAAGAGTTAGGAGTCGCAATTGATGCAACTCAATCAGGGATACAAAAATTATCCGCGCTTTCTAATGCTTTAGAAAATATTTCCGATCCAACTGTAGCGTCTAAGATAAAAGAGTTGGCTGGAGGAGTTTTCCAGATCAACGTGGTTAGTGCCGCATTGAAAGACTTAAGCAGCGAAACTTCTATATTCGCAGGAGCAGCAGAAGTTGCTTCTACAGCTACCAACGAAGCTTTTGAAAAAAATGCTGCTTTAAACAAAACTATCGCCGCTCAAATCAACGCATTGGTTCAAGGTTTAACTAGTCTAGCGGAAAAGATAGGCACAATAACTTTTGGTCCGTTGGTGGAAAATTTAGTGGGCATAGCTACAAAGTTTTCAGAATTTTTAGACAAGGCATTAGACCCCGAAAAGGGTAATGTTTTTATTAAGGGTTTATTTAAGGCTATAGGATCATTCTTGAGTGGTCCAGCAGTTGTTATTTTTACAGCGGCATTTATAAAAATATTTAAACTCGTCGCTAGGTTTGCTGCCGAGGGTTTAAAGAGTTTGTTTACGATAGGAACGCAAGCGGAAAGAATAAAAAATATTGAAAGTGGTATAGTTGGTCTATTGCAAAGAGACTCTAGCTTAAGAAAATTAATATCAAGCACTACTGCTACACAGGCGCAAAAAGAGCAAGCTATAATACAGGCTATTAGAACGGAGAATGCATTATTGCAGCAACAAGCTTCTATAATGAGAAGTTTATCTGTAGCTGCTGCTAGTAGAGGTGTTACAGGGGTGGGGTCTACGGGAGCATTCTTGGGGAAAGGTGGAAGAAGATTTAATTCTGGTTTTAGGGCAGAAGAGGCAGAGGCGATGATGCTTGGGGCTACTCCAAGTGTTAGAGCACATATGGGTAAAGGGACAATTGGTGGAAAGAGGTTCATCATGAATAATCAAGAAGATGAGATACCTAATTTTGCAGGAGGCAGAGATTCTGCTGTAATACCAAGATATCCAAAAGGATTTGTTCCTAATTATTCAAGGCAAAATTTACTATCAATTATAAATAGTAATCAACCTAAAGGAAGCAGGTTTCATAAAACAGAAAAACAAAAAGAGGCTGCTAGAAAGAAATTAGCTGAAATGGATGCAAGGGCTGCGGAAAAGGAAAACATGACGAGGTTACCTTTAACGGGCGCAGGTAAAGGAATGTTTGTCCCTATATTAAACTATAAAAATAAAGTTTCCCCCCACAAGGGTTTTTTCATGAAGGGCAAGACTAGAATTCCTTACGATTTGCAAGGAGGATTCAAGGTAAGGGGGCCACAACTTCCACACGGTGTGGATGCTGCGGGAGAGCCTGAAGATGACAGGCTAAAAGATAACGTCATTAAAGATATAGCAAAGAGATCGAGACAATTTTCAAATACTTTAACTCCTGTCACCAAAAGAAATGCAGCCTCAACTTCTGAAATAAAAAATGCTCTAATGACCCAAGGAGGGGGTAAGGGAGCCATTCATGCGGCAGTTGGAGCCGCTTTTGAGGCGGCGATTGTAACTGGCTTACAGATGAGCAACCTGATCAAAAAAGATGGGGGAGATTTTGATGTTAGACCTGTAACAGAAAAAATTAGAGAATTATTTTACGGAGAAGGACAAGCCAAGAGCACTGCTTTGGGCGACTTTAAGGCTTCAGACAGTGAACCCAATAGGCTTAGTTTTATTAAAAAAATAGCCAACGAAAAATATGGAAATAAAACGTCTAATATGTTGGCTGCTTTAGGCAGATCTGCGGCTGCTGGCTATATTCCTAATTTTGTTAAGGGTAATGGTGTTCCTACGTCATTAATGAGAGTCCATAAAGACAAGAAGGGTTCTCCTGTTGCTGTAACAAATTTAAGAGATGAACCTAATGGTTTACAAGATGCCATAAAAAGAGAGCGTAAGGGCATAGGCATGTTTTCTAGTGGCTTTATACCCAATTATGCAGATCAGCTTTTAGTAAAAGATAAATCAGGTGGGTTTGTCCCTATGGGCAAAGAATCAGGGGCCAAGGGTGGAGGTGGAGCTAAAGTTGCTAAAGCAAACGATAAGTTGGCTGGAAAAGCAGATAAAGCAGGAGCGGCTTTAGGTGGTGTTACTATGGGTCTTTTTGCATTGCAGGGTGTTTTAGGAACAGTGACCGCTAGTCATGAACAGAATATATCAAGTATAGAAAGTGAGACAGATAAAAGGATTCAAGCGGCTAAAGAAAGCAACAAAGCAAACAAGGAGAGTTTTGCTGAGTTACAGAAAAATATAGCTCAGATAAAAAAGGAGGGGATTGAAAGATCAAATCAAGTCCCGACTATGGTGAAACTGGCTGAAGCTGCGAACACGGCTGCTACGGCATTGATAACTCTTTCGACTCTTAATATGTTGACTGGGGGAGGCTTAGGAAAAGGAGCTAAGGGTCTTTTAATGGGAGGTAAAAAAGGAGCTGGAAAAAGATTTGCTCAAGCTGGAAAATTTGGAGCGGCAGGAAACAAAGTGGCAAGAAACAAGGCTTTAATGTCTGGAGCGGGCAAGTTAGCTGGAAGACTAGGTGTTGTGGGTGCTTTAGGGTTTGGAGCTTTTGAAGGTTTTAAAACACTAACAGATGATAGTTTAGAGAAAAAACAAAAGTCAGCGAGGCTCAAGGAAACGGCTGGAAAGACGGGGGGAGCGGCGATTGGTGCTGCTCTTGGAACCATGATTCCTATCCCAGTTGTGGGAACATTGTTGGGAGGTATTGTGGGGGCTAAGGTTGGAGAATTTTTCACGAAAGGCAGCGCTGACGCGGCAGACATGGAGGTTGAGAGTAGAAAAGTTCAATCTCATGTAGAGGCGAGAAGAGGTGGAATTCTTGATTTCAATGATCAAAAAAGTTTCAACGAAGCGGCTCAAGAAAATTTAGAAAAAATCCATGCGGCTGGTGGTGATGCACAAGCAGTTCAAGACCGCTACAATGAAGCTCTTCAAGCAAGATACGAGCAAATTGAAAAACAAAAAGCTGGAGAAGAGGTAAGTGACGCAGAAAGAGAGGCTATTCAAGATCAGTTAGATCGAGCAGCAATGGCTCTAGTTGGGACTAGATTTAAAACAATAGAGGCAGAAGAGGATAATAGAAGAAGGCTAGAGGAAACAAATGAACAGTTGAATTCTGCGACTAAGGAGTTAGCTGCGGCAAGGGCAAAACTAGCAAAAGGCCAAAAAGATATAGAAGGCTTAACAGAAGCTGATCAAAGAGAGGGTTCGCTAAGGACAAAGCTTGGGATTTTTGCAGATGGACCAATGGGTGAGGCTGTTAATTTAGCTTCTGAGCAAAATTTAATGCTTAGAGATATTAATTCCGCTAGAGCTGCTGAAGTAGGAGCAGGGCAAGAATTACAAGATGCAAAAGAAAGTGGAGCTGATGATGCCACGATTGAAAGATTAACTCAAAAACTTGAGAAGGCTGGAGATGTTGTAAAACAAAAAGTTACAGATGCTGCTGTTTCTTTCGCTGTAAAGATGAAGGAAGTGGAGAATGCTCTAGACGCTAATCGAGAAAAACAAATCGCACTTCAGAATAAGTTTCAAGATGCAACTGTAAAGCATATAACAGCAATAGCAACAAAAGACAAAGCATCAAATCTCTTAGGATTGGGGCCAGCGGTAAAGAACCTTGAGAATGTATTTAAATCAGCAAGAGCTTCGGAAAAGTTTAGGATAAAATCTGGTCAAGGAGCAGGTTTTACTCAACAAGAATCAATGAGCATAGCTCGGGAGTTGAGTGCTCTTATGACGGCGCTGAAAAATGCTGGGTTCGAAAATATAAACCAAAGGCAAGCTTTAGAAATACTTGGACCTAAGCTTGGGGCAGAAATAATGTCTCGTATGACTACCAAATTTGACAAGGATGGGAATATGGTTGGAGGAAGAGGTTTGGATCAAAGTATTTATGGCGGGGGAGTCTTAAAGGAATTTGAAAGAATATTTGGAGGCAAGGCTGGCGACAAGCTCAATAGACTTTTAGAAACAGAAGGGTTGAGTGATGAAAAGGCTACCGAGGCTTTAAATGAAGAACAACAAAAACTCGTTGCTCAATTGAGAATTAGTGAAGAAAACTTTAGACTTTTAAATGAATCAATGCCAGCAGAAGGGGGTATAACAGAAGAAATAAGAGGAATAGCAGGATCATTAAAAACTGCATCAACAAGCTTTGAAACATTAAGGACTTTTTCAACAAAAATATCTGGCACGGTTGTTGACACCGCTGGAGTAATAGAACAACAGGCGACTTTTGTTGAAGAGCAAAAAGGTTTGATAAAATCTTTGACGGCACAAATTGCAAGTCTAAAAACAAAGGTGGAAGAAATTGAAAAAGAATCAGATTAATTATGGCGGCGTTGATAATTACAAATGTTTTGTCTTCTTCTGTAGACATACAATATAATTATTTAGATACAGAAGAATTATTTTCATATGGGGTAAAAGGCACATATCAAATAGATGTCTCCGATATAAATATAGTTCAAAATGAAACAAGCCTATTGTCTGGAAGAGATGCTATAGAGAGTGTTTATAATAGACCAAATATTACCGCAAGGATAGGCGCTGATGAATACATCAACGGCAAGGTAACAAATTACAATTTTGAAGCGGGTAGTTTAGTGGGAAGCGAAACCGTTTCAATAACTATAGAAGAATCTAGAAGGCTTGATAGTTATGCTGGGACTCAGTTTGCTAAATATATCCCAAATCCTCACGCGCTAGGTAGTTTTTCTGAAAGCTATACATTTTCAAGAAACGGCTCTGATTATAGTTCTGATAGGAAAATAGAAATCAGCTATAACCAAGAAGCTGGTGGTCAGTTTTTAAATAACGCTAAAACATTTTTAAATAATTTTTATTTTGATAATAGGCCGAACTTTGGATATCAAGAAGACGGGATATCTGAAAACGCGAAAATTAATGCTAATTTTAGAGGTTTAATTTCAGAGACTTACGATTTAATTAATCTGAGTGTTAGTTTATCTGAAAAAGTAGATAGCTCCTTGGTTGATACTGCAAACAATGTTAGCAGAAAGGAAAAAGTATCTTTAAAAATAGATGAAAAAGGTTTCTTAGAAAAGACGTTTACTATAGACTTAAAATCTTTAAGACTTGATTCTGAAAATACTCTTAAAAAAGCAACCGCTTCTATAGTAGATAGAAAGATTGTAGAAGAAGGTGGACAATTTGGTAAGCCTTTCTCTGTGTCAAAGGGTTTTTCTACAGATGGAAACAACGCCTCTTTGACAATTTCTTTTTCTACTGACCCTAAAAAATCCCAAGAAAACTCAATAAGTTATTCTGGAGATGAAAATAAGGCTGAAAAATTTATAGAATATACTTTAAAAATTGCTTACGTTTCTGATGGTAAAAATAAAATAGAAAAATTTAGCAATGCAAAAGCTTCTTGGATAGGAGAACAGGGAGAGTATAATGTTAAAATTAAAAGATTGTTCCATCCTCAAGTTGCTTTTCACGAAAAAAGCAGATCAACTAATTTTCAAAAAAGCGAAGGTAGAATTGAGGAGTCTGTGGTATATACCACGGATGATTCTTACAAAGCCTCTGACGATGGCTTACTTAAACTAAAAAAAACAATTAGTAAAACAAGGCAAATAAAACGCATAGAAAAGTTTTTATCGCTTCAAAATCTTCAAGATCAAGTTGTCCAAAGTGACTTAAAAACTGTGGGGCAAGCGTCAGTAAATGCGGAGGCTACAGTTAGTCAAAGCATGGGATTATATAAGGCAAAAGAAATACTTGAATCAAAAACCAGTGAGTTTAATGACCTTGTTAATGAAGGCGTTATTCATATAACCTCAGACGTAATAACTCTTAATGTAGGCGATGGTAAGGCTAGTAGGCAATTGCAATATTTATTTTTATCTAGTTAATGTCTGAAACAATAACATATGGGTCTTATACTTTCCCAGAGCCTACTCCATTTGTGGGGCAGGGTGTAGATCCTGTTTTTATAGCTGGCAAGGCAGATCACTTTAAAGATTCAATAGAATTAGTTGGTAATCTAACAGGAGAAAACCTTAGTGGTCTTCATTTACAAAAAATGAAGATGATCAGTGGCTTGCTTTCCACTTTTGAAACTTTAACAATTTCACATGGTTCAGACAACAAAGAATTTCTAAAAGCAAAACCTGAATCAATATCTTTCAGTGATTCTGATTTAACAACAGTATTACCCTATTCTGTTTCTTTTAGTGCTTATAAATCAGGAACCTTTTCTGAGTTTTTTGGAATAACAAACCCCAGTGATACTTGGTCTTTTACCGAGGAAGACGGAAGGATAATTTCTGCTACTCATAGTGTTTCTGCTAGAGGTGTGAAGGTAGACGCAACTTCGCCATTAGTTAATGCAAGACATTTTGTTACAGGTAGAGTAACTGGATTTGCTGATATTAGTTTATTTCTTAGCGGGAGAAAAGGATATTTGGTTTCTAGGGTTGAGAATATAGATAAGGCTAAAGACACCTATGGTTTGGACGAGACTTATAGGTATAATAATAATGAATTAAATACAGGTCGCTCTGGAGTTTTTAGTTCTAACACCAGTATATCTTATGATAAGGATCAAGGATTAACTGTTAGTGTCAACGCAAGTATTATAGGAAGTTTTGACGCTATGAAGGATGGTGTCGGATTAGTTCATACTGGTTTATTTAGCCCAGACGATGCTGCTGAAATAGCAGTTAATTCAGTAGCTTCTTCAGTGTCTGATTATGAAAGTGGGTGTTATACCTTTATAAATAGAGGGCCAAGTTCAGCTTCATACGAAATAGATACTGGCACTAATAAAATTGATTTTAATTACGAATTTTCTGATCCAGAGAACACAGATCAAGTTGGCAACGTGCTGCATACTAGAAGTGCTTCGGTTAGCGCCAGCAAAGACGACTCTAAAGTAAAAGTTAATGTTCAGGGTGAATTTAAGTTTAATTCGCCGTTTGAGACATTCGTAACTGGAGATCCAGCTACAGGGAAAAGATTTTTAGAGGTTGATGCTCAGTTTAGTGGTTTGGCGCAAAATTCTGGATTTTTGAATTTAGCTATAGAAGCCTTACAAGATTTTACTGGAGACGCGACAGGATATCATATTAGCGGGGATTATATAAATCCAGAGCCTTTAAGTAAAAGCATAACAAAAACCCCAGAAGATAGCATTATTTCTTATAGTGTAGAATTTGATAATAGGCTTGATTTGTCTTCAGGAACTTTAACAGGATTAAAAATTTCAATTGTAGATAAAAAACCTTTAGAATTGAGCGGCATAGTTCCTAGTTTGGGTGGATTTGCTAAACAAAAAATAAATAATAGAACAGCGGGGGAAATAAAAGTCTCTGCGACATGTGAAGGCGTAACTGGAACAATAGCTAAACTAGCGGAAGTTGCGACTGGATATACTACTGGAATATTTAAATTTTCTGAAAGTGAAAGTTTAAACGATAAAACTATATCTTATAATATAAGTAAGTATTATTAATATGAGTCAATCAGGAATAAATTTTGAATTGCATGAGTCTTTTGGGAATAACAAAAGGCTTTTGATTCATTATGAATTCTCTGGAATGAGTGGTAGGCATATAGGAAACGATGTTCAGGGTTCTACAAATCATGGTGTTATAGAAAACTGCGCTCCCTCAATAGATACTGGGCTACACAGTGGGATTGTTACAGAATATCAAACAAGCTCCGCTTTGGCTAAAAAATTTACTACAGGAACATTTCTAGCTGGAGACAAAGCAGATTTATCAAAATCAAACATCCAAGTAAGCGGGGCGGCGAGTTTGCCATATCAGAACCTTTCAGTGTTAGTTGATTTTGAATTTAACCAACAAGTAGAAGATTGTGTTTTATTCGGTTCTCTGAAAAAAACTTCAACGACTATAAATGGTCAAGTTATAACTGGAGCGCAAGGATATAATGTGGGCATAACGGATAGAGGTAAATTATTTTTTCAAGGGTTTGATAAGAGGGGTGATTTTGTCGTTACTTCAAGTTCATCTTTAGAGATGTCAAAAAGAAACATAATTTCGTTTGCTTTAGGAAGTAATCAATTGTCTATGTCGAGATTTGATTATCTGAATGGAGAAATAGAAAAAGATGATTTTCAAATTGATACTAATTTTATATCAGCAAGCTCAAATTTATTCTTAGGGGGGTCTGATCAATATTTTAGAGGAGGGGCGGCGGGCGTTTCTGGAGAATTTAAAACATCAAACGTAAGTTTAAATTCGTTTGCACTGTTTTCTGGATATATATCTTCGGCAACTTTATTATCTTTAGGTAGTGGTTTAATAGGTGATTATTTCGAGACAATTATACCAGCCACAACACAAAGAAGGATCACAGGGTATAGCCAAACAACAGTATATCAAACTGGGATTACTGGTTATGACTATCAAGGAACGGGAACTATCAGTGTTTCAACTGGCAGGGGAATGCTGACTGGAAACTTTTTTGGGGAAAGCACTGTAAATACAGGAGAAGGAGACAGATTTTTTGAATATAGATTTTTTGATTTAAATACTACGACAGGGTTTGTAGCTGAAGAGGTTGGTTATTTACATCCTAATTCTGGCTATCAATACCTGCCTACTGGAGAAAGAGCGGCTTTTGATACTTTAGGATTACAGAATGTAGAAGGCGCTGTAAAAGAATATGTGGAGCAAAGGGGGATATCTGGCGCTGGGACGGTTTCTGTTCAGTTATTTGGTTCAAGAATACATTATGGGACTTTAGATAAAATTAGTGGTGTTCTACAAGAGCCTATATATCAGACAGTTGTAGAAGATCCAGAAACAACAGTGTCAGGAGTGATATTAGGCGGTAGCGCAGAGAATTTAAAGAAAGATTATATTTATTATCTAGGAGAAAGAATATGATATACGATTCTACATTGTTTACTGGTGCTTTCACTGTTTCTGGGTGTTCTTCTTCAAAGTTTAACTCAGATAATTTTTTACAATTAAACAGGGAGTCTGTAAGTATACTGGATATAAACTACTACGATAGGTCTGTTCTAGTTCCTAATAGTAGAGTTCAAAGCAGTCTAAATTCTCAAATGTTGGCGCAGGAGGTTCCTATATCTGGTTTAGGAATAAATGATATTTCTTATCAAATAAATACTGGTGATTTTTTCATAAAAGGTGAAGACGCTCCTTTTGACGAAAGAAATAGATTTTATTATCATGATACAACTCCAATTAGAGCAACATCAAAGATTCTATACAATATAGTTTCTGGTGCAGGGATGATAATAGCCACTGGAGATCTGGGGGATAGCTTAAAAACAAGCATTGATGGAGCTGTGGGTGTTGATACTCCTTTTACCGATTTAGAATATTTTTTAAATGGTCAGAAGGTTTATTCTGGAGAGGGCGTAGGAGTAAAACCTGCAACAGTAACAACTCCTCATTTTGGTGTCGGGGCAACTTATGGTGGGGTTGTAACCACTAACAATAAAAATAAATTTAAATACACTGCATATCAAAAAAGACCCAAAGCACTTACCATTACTGGGGTGGTTCCAGATATTTTTGGAACGGGTTTTGTAGAAAAAAGAACAAATTTTTACATAAATGGTATGAATGAGCTTCAGTCTAATTATTTAGAGCTTTATACAGGTGTAAGTATCATTAAACAAGGTAAACATGCGCTGATTAGTGGAGGGCTTAGGGCCAATGAGTTCGAAGTTATATCAGATTCACAAAGTTTAGTATTATGAAGGAGGCTGTAACAAAAATAGATTTGAATTTTAGTAACTCTGGCGGTGGACATTCGGCTACTGTCACTTCTATTTTAAATGCAAAAAAAATACAGAGCGGAGAAGACTTAGGCTCGGTTATTGGTCGCCTTGGGGAAGTAAATGATTTTTCTAATGAAAGAATATCAGAAATGATGCAAAGATTTGTTTGCACTCAGGTTACGACCTCTAGTGATCCAACTAAAACAACAAAAACTAGAAGATATATTGACAGAACATCTTTAATGTTAGAATCATATGTCGTTTTGGTTAGGGGCCAACAGCTTGGTCCAGAGGGAGGAGCTGAATTTGATGGTCCTGTGCCTTATTATAGTGAGGTTATAAATAGTCCCCTTAAGGCATACAAAAATACAGGTCCATCCTTGAATGGATCTGTTATAGAAGTGGGTAGAATTTATAACGCTGAATCAGCAGCCACCCCAATGGGAGATAAAGTAAGTTTAGTTTATAATGATAAAAATTTAGATAAAGATATATCAATAAATGAAGACTTGGTTAATAATAGTTATTTAGGTAACCCAGACTTATCTCAATATGATTTAAAATATGGATACACTTTAACAGATGTTTCATCAATGTTAGCTCTTTTAAATATAACTATTGAAGGGCTACCTACATCTAAAGAAGTGCTTTTTAACACTAGTGGAACTCTTAGTAGTGTTATTAGTAGTGTCGCAAGTTATTTTGGATATTTTTGGTTTGTTAACCCCGCCTCTGGTAACATCAAATTTATAAACACGGCTGTGGCTAGTTCTTTGTCAATAGAAGATTTTACAAACTCTAGTGACGAAAATATAATTAGTGCTTCTTTTACAGAATCTAACATTACAAATACAGTTGTATCAACATACAACGGCACAACAGAAAAACAAGACGAGTCTACTCCTGATGGAGATGATAGATATACTCCAATGTTTTTAAGACGTTGTAGATTCGAAAGAATAGAAATAGGTGGTATTAAAGATAATACTTTAGAGACTTTAAAAGCCTCAAGGAATGTTATAGGTTCATTTTTTAGTATTTTTGATCAAGAAAGAGATCCAAAAGACTGCTTCGATAGGCTTGCATATATTATGTCTATCTTCGCAGAAGGTAATTTTTATGAAGGGGGCAGAGGAAATGGAGCAAGAGTTCTTCTTAAAAATAAATTACCCAAAACAGGTGGTTCTTATAATATAAATATACTGTATCCACATAAGTCCAAATTACAAGTGAAGAAGAACGGTAAGAAGTATACGCCTTTTATTTATTTTATACAACCAGTAGTTGGGGATGATGATGAACTTCAAAAGATTTATATGAGAAAAGATGGCATAGCTCCCAAGGTAGCTAGAGACGAGGCGAGAAAAACCCAGTTAAGACTAATTCTAAAAAATGGTAAGAGGGGTGGAATAATGAATCGAATAAATCAGAGTTTTAAATATTTTGATTTAACAGATCAAAATGGCAGGGATATGATGCCTAAACCAAGTGAAACAGAATTGTTTGATTTTCTAGCAAAATATTTTGAAATAGCTGGAGGATTTTATATATCCAATGCATTTTCTGAATATAAGGCCATGAGAATGGAGTTTGACAATACAGGAGGTGTAAATATTATGGGACCATTCGAAGGTAATATTCCTATATCTCAGTTCCAAGAACTAAGCCCTGTAAGTGAGTTTTTAAAGACTTTAGATGAAAATTTTGATCCGACTCTTGAACAACTAGGTCAATTTTGTCAAAATGATAAAAAGGTTGGCAAAGTTGCTCAACTTCATAATTTTTATTTTGCTGGCATAAGATCTTTACCAAAACTTGAAAAGAAAAAACCAATCGCAGGGGGTCAAGTTCAAAGTGCGGTAAACTACAGACCTTTAAAAGATTTGATGGAATTTTATAAAAATCCACTAAGTGAAGATCATAATCTTTTTGGTGGTCCATTTACAGCCAAACGAGATGGGTTTGGCAACAACGGTTTTGTTTCCTATATACTTGATATAGTAAATAAATCAATAAAATATTATGTAAAGGCTACAAAATATAAAAATGTGATTAGAGTTAAGTATAAAAGGTCTAAAACCGCTGTTAATAAAGATGAAGAGGAAGAGCAGGATCAGGACGATGCATTGGCAAACTCCGATACAGCAACTCAGCAAAACAACATGCTTAGGGATAGATATGATTTAATGTTCAAGGCGGTTGATGCACCTGCACATAGCATCTTAAATAAATTAAGTGTTTCTTCTGCTTCTGGAACTAAGAAGGAGATGGAAGCTTTGAGGAAATTAAGAGGAGGCTTGGGTTCTTTTGCCGATAACCCAAAATCTTCTAGCAGAACCCTATATGGTCTTCATGTCCCCACCTTTAAGGAAACTATGAATTCTGTTAGTATCTCTTTTGGCTCAAATGGAATTCAGACAACTATTAGTGAATCAACCATAAAGATGATACCTCCAGATCAGGCATTTTTGATAAATCAAGGAGTCGAGTCCGTGAGTCGAAAATCTCTTGGATTGGCAAATCTTAATGCGGTTACCAGAAACAGGCTCGGATTATGATTTTTTGCAGATTGCGATAAGTTTTCTGCATTCTTTGGCTGGAATATCGTCATAAGACTTCCAGTTCGCCGCTTCCTCGTTTTTGTAGATTTCCTCCTTCCAGAACGTCCTCAGAAGCGACTTGAAGTCGTCAAAGGACTTTACCCCATTATCTTCGTCCAAAGCCTTCTGGAGCGTTCCTGCTGGCGTTAATGGGAGCATAGCAGAGTCGCTAGAGGCATCATATTCTACAGTGTTGGAATTATTGGCTCCTTTTGACTTATCTATCTCATCTGCGCCCACAATGTGGATATTGAGATAATTACGCACACAACGGACAAAAGCACGATTACAGGCTATTGTTTCTAGGAATTTAGCACAGAAATTGTCTGTATTCGCAAGAGTGGCATTAGCTACATCTGTGTAGCGGGAGCTAATACCTCCAAATGAACACTCATAATTTTCTATCCAGTCTATCTGGCATTTTGCAGTAACGTAACCATCTGAGATATTATCTACTTTGAAATCAATGGTGTGATAGCCTCTCATTTTGGCTAGCTCTTTGATGCCTCCAAGCATGATGAGAAGCTGCTTATCAGAAAGACCCTCTACAGAACTTGGAACGTCTTT
>CEON01039658.1_pt1 | contig 13729 bp, 3 predicted proteins | sample 530291 | NCBI WGS metagenome assembly CEON01 (sample SAMEA2619888, study PRJEB7988) | marine metagenome | biome: marine biome (ENVO:00000447); feature: surface water layer (ENVO:00002042); material: "saline water (ENVO:00002010), including plankton (ENVO:xxxxxxxx)" | depth 5 m
CACCAGAAGTGCTACTGATCTGGAATGTTCCTTTATATGGAGAGGTAACAACATCCAGGTAACTACCAGGAATAACTGGAGAATCTGCACCAGTTCTAGATGGATCAAAGTAGTAAGAAATATTTGTAACAATATCTCTATCAACTTTCAGTTTTACTTCAGCACCAGTTTGACCAGGAGTATTAAATCTTTCAATAGAGTTAAAAGAGTATTCCAGTTTATAAAGATTATCTTTAGAGAATGACAAGTTACCACCAGTCATTGAAGAATGACTTACATCAAAGATATACTGGTGTCCATAGTACATCTTGATTGTAGGAGACTTAGTAAAGACGCTGACTGTTCCTGCACTATCTGCAGGTAAAGTAACTGCTGCCTGAGGAAGTTTGTAAACAAATTCCAGAGGACTAATTACTCTATCAACAGCAAATGCACCATCGTATTCATCATATGTAATTTCACCAACGGTTCTTGTAGGATTACCATCAATGAAAATCATATCGCCTGCATCCAGGTAATGAGCAGAAGATGTAATGACATATACAGAATCGCTGGCAGTAACTCCAGTAACATTAACAATCTTACTCAAATTAGCAATAAGAGAGATCTTAGTTACACCAGTAAGATTGGTGATTGTTGCGCTGCTGTAGTCGGAGTTATAAGAAATCTGAGGAACAAGGTTTCCTTGCCCATCATCAACTGTAGGAACTGAAACAACAGATCCAACAATATAAGGAGATGTTCCTGATACTTCTTCAATTCTAATATTATAATCTGCTTCTGCATATGGTTTGAATTTACCAAAGAGATTAAGATTATTAGTACCTCCAATTGCTGCAGGGGCATCAAATGTATTCAGAGCAATCGTGAAGTTTCCGACTGTAGTATCTTCAACGTTTGCAAAAGTGTATGCAAATTCATTAGTATCATTAGGAATAGGTCCAACGATATTATAAGAACTTTGTTCAGAGAACTGAACTGTGGAAAGTTCACCAACATTAAGATAATTAGACCAACTATTTCCACTTACTACAGAAATAGTAATGCCAACATCAATAGTGTTATTTTCTTCATCGACAGCAATGATATAACCAGATACTCTCTGACTATTACCTTCATTCAATACCAACTTTGTACCAACAGTAAAATCAAACGATTGGTTGATAGAAAGACGTAAGATATTGTCAATCTTAGTAGTTCCCGTAAGTTTGAAGTAATATCTATCTTTAACAACTGCAGTAATACTGAGTTTCTGAGAACCAGGAGAAGGAACAGTTGCAGTTCTGGAACTCCAGATATTATTACTGTAAGTCAGGGTCTCAGTATTGGTATTCATTGTTGTAGTTGCCTGATCATAATCAAGCGACTGGAATCCAATGTCACCAAGAACAAAATCAGTAATACCTAATGTTAAACCAGTTGTTGCAGCAATAGTGGTTGGAAGTGTTGTTCTTGTGAGTTTAGAAGAAGCAAATGTACCAATTCTAACAGCATCGCTGCCTTTATCAGTTTTAAGACCAAAACCTTGCTGATCAATATAATCGTATCTTTGAATATTATTTGTGAACCATGCAGTATCTGTCCAGGTGTAACCGAGAGCAAATGCACCTGAGGTTGGTAATGCCTGAATATCACTGGGAACTGTTGGGGTTACAACTCTATTTCTGAGTCTAATATGATTCAGATAGAACTGACCCTGCTCATCTGCTCTAAATTGCCCTGTTGTACCATTCCAACCAGGTTGATGACCAAAATATACATCCTTATTAGCAAAACTTGTAGAACCTTGAGTACCAGTGATTACAGAGATACCATTCACATAAACAGTGTAACTTGTTCCACTCTTAGTAATACCAATTGTCTGCCAGGTGTCATCAGCAAACATATTTGCCAAAGGAGATAACAAAGCACCAGAAGCAGTTCTCAATACAGTAGAACTATCAGTAATTGCTAAGTGCAACTTACCGTTGTTTGCACCAGATCCAGTGGTGTCGTAGTAAAGAATTAAACCACCAGTTGCATCATTAGCATCGCCAATAGCAAATAGAGTTTGCTTAGTTGCTCCAATAGCATTATTAGTAATCTGAGTAGCGTCCTTATGCATAAAGAACTCTACAGTCCAATCAGAATCTAACTTGGTTCCAAGTTCAGAACCAGGAATTGTAATATATTGTGTTTCATATGCACTACCATCCCATCCAGAGATGTTTGTACCAGTTGCAGTATACGCAACAGTACCTGTAGCAGTAGGTGTATAATGTTGTGTAATATCTACGGGTGCTTGATCCATATCAAGCAAGAATTCATTACGGTTCCATTGAATCTGCCCATATGCATAAACATCACCAGAATTATCGGATGTCATGCCATAAGCAACAGCACCCTCTACATTATCTTGAACAAAATCATTACTGGTGTGCTTCAGAACGTCACCATTATACTTAATCTTAACAGTGCGAATAGTCTTATTTTTTGTGGTGGGATCAATGTGATTATAAACAACATTAAGATCACCAAAAATATCAACGGATGTTTTGTTAACTACGCCAATAGTTTCATTTGTAGCAGGTCTATAAATTTTATTCCAAATGATAGCACCTGTATTATCAACTTTGACTACAGCAAAAGCATCTTTTACAGTAGTATCAGTTCTACTTCTAAGTGTAGTAGTCAAGTAATATTCATTAAATTCATCCGTTGCAATACTAGTATCTAAAGTTGAATAAGTTGTATTAGAATACTGTTTGATATAATCTACCTCAATAGCAGAAACACCAGGTGTTGCTTTACCCATAGCAAGATTAACATCAGTGCTACTTGTATTTTGAGCAACTTCCATTGTAAAGAAGATAGCGCCTTCATTGAATACCATAGAGGTAATCTTTTCGGAAAGACTTTCGGAAGCAAGTTTTCTCTTAACAGTAAATGTACCTGTTGTATCAAGGACAGCAATATATGCATCATAAGGGTTACCAGAGTTGGTATTAGTGTAACCACCAATAGCAATACGAGTATCGCTAATTTTTACAATAGAAGTTACATCATCAAATCTAGTTGAACCAGAAATACCAGCATATGCCCTTTGAGTATCTAAAGTTGCAGAGAGACCATCTGCAGATTGAGTATACTTAGCAAGAATAACATCGGGGTTCTTATTATCAAATAGTTGAGCATTTGGTTTATTAATACCAACTGCATAAATCGTATTCCCGTCTACAAGAATCCTCTTAAATTCTGCATAATTCAATCCAGTCTGACTCTCAAGAGTTTTCTCCCACTCTTTGACACCAGTTGCAGACAATTTAGCAATAAACGCAACTTCTTCAGAAGAAGAGTTTTTAGTAAGACCACAAATATATGCTTCTTTGTTTTCGGCAATGAATACATCGTTTACTCTGACATAATCATTATTATTGATTAGCGCAGTGTAATAATCTGCTTTTTTGAAGACCTGAGGATGAGAAAGAATGACTCTAGGATTCTTAGTATATCCAGAACCAGAGTTCTTAATATTAACGGTATCAATAGATCCAACTGATGTTACAATTGCTTCAAGAGTTCCAGGTGTTGTTCCATCACCATCGATAGTGATTGTGGGAGGAATATCCTCATTATATCCAGAACCAGTTTGATTTACAATAATTTCTTCAATACCTTTGTATTGGCGAACAGTATAAGTTTTATTCGTACTGTCCATCAAAGGAGAGTAATCAACAAATACAGTATCTCCAGCAACAAGGTTATGCTGAGTATCTGTTGTTAAGACACCATAGTTTACACCACTGATGGTTTCATAATCATAACTTTCAACAGTTTCTCCAGCAATTCTAGAAATTCTAGCAGATACACCGTCTCCATCAGTATCAGTATTATCGAATACCAGTCTATCGTTTACCTGATAGTTTTGTCCAGGGTTTTCAATTGTGAATCCTGTTACTGATGCATCTTCAAATTTAGTTGTAGTTTCTACTTCAATGTCAACTTTGGAGTCAAACTTGACCTTGGGGAAGTAATCAAACAATTGCAGAGGAGATTCTTCAAATACTTGATCAGGATCAAAGTATTCATCACCCAATGTAACTGTTGCACTAGTTGTACCACCATTGATAGTTACAACATCACCTCTAACATATCCAGTACCTACTTCATTAATACCCCATCTACTAATAGCACCATTAATGTCAACTTCCCAAATATCAATAGTCAATCCCGTTCCTGTTCCACCAGAAGTGCCGACAGTAACAAATTCTGCAGGAGCAACAGGACCAGTATATCCAGCACCAGACGTAAAGACATCGATAGAACCGTCTTTATTTTCATCCTCAATCTCAAAGAGAAGAATATCGCCTGCTTCAGTTGTCAGTGCATTTGTAGAGACGTTGGGTGCTCTGTCAATATCAATATCAACATTTTCATATGGATCACGATAACGAACAACTCCAGTAGGAATATTTTGCTGAGTTGCTCCAGCATCCAAATTCCACTTATCAACAACAGAGTTGAAACTAGGTCCTAAGATATACGGGAACTCGGGATTACCTTGTTCTGTAGCATCGATAGTAACAAAGTAGCAATATCTACCAGATGCAAACTCAGGAGTTTTACAAAAACGACCGTTGTATTGATCGAGATCACCTAAGTTAAAAATATATTCATAGTCGTCAATAAATACACCCGCTGCATCAGTATTAAGAGAAGGACCGTCTATTCTAAATGGAACTGTAAAAACCGTTCCATCAGTATCAGTAAACGGTTGCTCAGGAGATGCGGTAAGATTTCTTCTAAGACGATACGAAGTATCAAGTTTTCTGATAGTAGAACCCTGATCAGTAGGATCCGAATATCCATAAGGACCATAAATGGGGTTACCATCAAATGCCCAACCAATAATAGGAGAGTGCTCTACAGTTGCCTCTTCAATGTCAACTTCGGTGATAGTACCTTGATTATCCGTCAGGTTATCACCAAGAATAAATCTAAGTCTTTGTGGATTGGAAAGGTGAGCATATTCACCGCCATATTGTGTATTATATCCATCAAATACAGAACCTTGTGCAGCATCAAAGACACTAGTTCTCTGAAGGTTATAAGTCCACTGGAATACATTAGAACTAAACGTTGCACCTTGACCGATAGAATTCAGACTAACAACGGTAGTTCCTTGAACATAACCAATACCTCTATTGATAATTTCGATACCAGTTACTTTTCCTGCCTCAGGACCATCAACTGCAATTACTGCTCTTGCGACAGCACCAAAACCTTCACCTTGAATTGTGACCTCAGGTGCAGTGGTATATCCAGAACCACCAGAAATTCTAGCAATAGAAATAATTCTACCATTCTGTACAACTGCTTGAGCAACAGCGCCAGAACCAGAACTAAGAGTTACACTTGGTTCAGATGTGTATGAAGAACCAGCAGAAGTAACATTGATCTGTTTGATAGGACCACGAACCTCTGCAGTTGCAGTTGCACCAGTTCCACCACCACCAACAATAGATACAGTTGGTTGAGAAGTGTATCCAGAACCAGGAGTGTTAATCAGAACTCTAGATACTACACCTTTAGTGATAATAGCAGTTGCAGATGCTCCAGAACCGCCTCCACCAACAATCGACACAAGAGGAGATGATGTATATCCGCTACCGCCTTCATTGACTGTAATAGCGTCTAGAGAACCATCAACAACTACGCTTGCAGTTGCACCAGTTCCACCACCACCAGAAATAGTAATTACGGGAGGAGTTGCGGCATCATAATTTTCACCACGATTAGTGATATCGATACTGGTTACAGAACCAAAGGTTTTTGTACTCTGAGACTTATAAGACCAAATAGATACACCATTGACCCAAGTACCGATAGGACCAGGACTGATACTATCTTTGGTAGAAATTGTAACAGGTGCTAATGGGAAGCGATTTAATTTACGCTGGTTGCCAGGTAAGAATGCAGATCCAGGGAAAGGACCAATATTATAGTTGGGAATACCAGTAGAAGCAATGTAAACGTAATTGTCGTTGAAGAACGAGTTTTGTACGTTTGTAGTATATGACTTAATTGCGTTGTTTACTGCAGCATTATCAGACTTACCTTTGTTAAGGTCAACCGAAATCAGGATATTACCCTGTGGAATAACCTGTGCTGGTTGAGGTAGTTGATACTGGAACTGAGTTTCATTATCTCTAGAAGTTACAAGGAATGTTCCGTTGTAAATGATGGGATTAGCACCATAGACTGTTACCTGGTCACCAACCAAGAGACCATGTGGATTTTCCGTTACAATAGTAGCAACATCATTATTAACACCACCATAAGTTACAGAAGTAACAGATACGAGTTTTTTAACATTATACAACCAAGTTGTAAGTTCTTTTCTAGTGCTAGAACCACCAAGTTTAGAAACAGTCAGTTTATCACCAGGAAGATAATAAGAACCTGTATCGGTAAGAGTTGTCTGTTGAGCATCAACAATACCAACAACATTCATGACCACTTCTTGAGGAGTACCCTTGTTAATGAATACTGTAAAGTTAGAAGTGACTTCAGTAGCAGAGTCCCAGTCTTCTACAATGTTATTAGAAGAACGAGTACACTCAATGAACTGGTTTAGGGATTTTTCCTTATAACGAACTAATTCCGTACCACCAATAAGGAATTCACCATTTCTTTCAGGCCAACCAATTGTAGAGTCAACAGTAATAATGCTTTCAGTGGTATTCAGAGGTTCTGCAAGTCTTGTCTTATAAGGAACAGTAAATGTGCCAGTGATTGTCTCTTCAGACAGTGCCAATTCATAGATTTCCGTATCAGACGTTTTGATGGAAATAAAGTTTTCCACAAGAGCACTTGCCGTCAAAACATTAGGATCAGCAATATCTTCTTCTTGAATAAGAAGACCGTCTTGAATATTGTCGGGATCGCCACTTACTAAAGTGGCACGAAGGATCGTATTGATAGACCAGGTTGCTGCAGATGGTTTAATAATCTGATCTTTTGGATAAGTAATACTTACCTGTTCACCATAGAGAAGTTTGAACAGATATGAAATACTAAAAGATGTACCTTTAGACTGATAAAAATCTCTAATAGATTTAATAGCAGTTCTAACGTCGATTCTCTTATAATCTAACTCAGGAATATCAGGCAAGTATTGCTCTTTATACTTGTCAAGCAGTCTCTTTACAAAGAGTGCATCAAGACATTTTACTTCAGTATCAACAGGATTAGCAACTGCAATCGTATCATTAGAAAATACTGCGTTACCTTCTTCAGTATAAGCAACAATACCACTCGCAGCTCTAGCACAACCTTTAAGTGCTGCTTTAGTATATCCATTACCAGGTTTATTAACCTTGAATCCAGTAATTTGATTGAGACCAATCTCTGCAGAAATTTTAGCAGTCGGAGGATCTTGAATTACAATAACAGGAGGTTCATCTGCACTATATCCACTACCAAAGTTTGTAATATTAATATCCGTGATTCTGCCGTTAAAGATTTGAGCAGTAGCAGTTGCTCCAGTACCACCGATATATTGACCCGTTCCATCAACGCGATCATCGACAACATATACGGAAGGAACATCAGTGTATCCAAGACCTCCAGAAAGAAGTTCTACACCAATAACACGACCAGTACCATCAACAGTGGTTTCTAATACTTTTGCACCAACAGGATCAATAACAGCAATTCTCGGAGTAGTAAGATAACCTTGTCCAGAATTAATAACTTCAATACCAGTAATTTCACCATCAGTCAAGACAGCACGCATTGTTGCCCTGATACCATTCACTCCAGTGGGTTCATCAATGTAGATTTCAGGAACAGTGGTGTAACCAAAACCCGTATCGAGGATTGTAGGAGGTGTTGCAATAGATCCATTAATGATTGTTGGAGTAGTAACTGCGGTAACTGTAGGGGAAGAAGGACCATTGTTTACATATACCTGCTCACCAACATTCCAAATAGCGGAAGTATTCTCATATGTAATGATACCTGTGTTACCATTGCGGACAAAAGCAGTAACTGTCGCAACTTTTCCGCTAATAGTATTACTATTACTAATAGTTTGACCAACAGTAAAATCGAAGATTGTTCCAGTGTAATTGACTGTTAATACACCTGTTCTCTGAAACCCTAGTTTTGCCCCTCCAGGTTGCTTGATAGTGACTCTAGGGGTGAATGTATACCCGCTACCAGAAGACTCGATCTCAACGGCACTGATAGACCCCTCAGTGACCGTTGCTTTGAGAACAGCAATAGTTGAACCTTCTTTAGTCGGTGATTCGATCTGAAGAGTCGGAGGATTAGTTTCACTATAACCTTGTCCACCTTCCAAGAGAGACAGAGTTTTTACACCATTAATAAGCGCAGAAACTGAACCATCACCGCCAGTTGCAGAGTTAATCGATACTTGGGGCGGATATTCAAATCTGTAATTACTACCATTTGCATTTACAGAGACTTTTGTAATCTCACCAACATCATTGACACGGGAATATCCAATAGCACCGCTACCAAAAGACGGAATAGGTGCTTCAATAGAGTAGATAGAAACGATTCTACCGTTAACAGGAGGGGTGTTGAAGATAAAATTACTACCGTCAATAAAGAAATCTACCTTAGGAACTAAGAGACGGTTATCATATACCGCGATTACATATTCATCTACAGTAGGTTCATAAGGCAAACTGCCTCTAGTCATGGTGAATGAGGTTTTACCTTCACCAAATGAACCAGAAATATCATCTACCTGAACAATAGGATTTTCAATAAAACCACTCAGGAAGAAAATGTATGTGGAACTATCATCATCAGATGGTGTTCTTGTTCTAGGTGCTTCAGTAAATACAATACTTGTACCATCTAACTGATAATCAACCTGAGGAATTAAAACACGACCATATACACTAACAACCAAGTGCTGAACACTAGGAGCAGAAATAGGACTTTCTCTAGATGTCAGATTAAATCTCTGAGTTGTCCCATCAAACTGATTAATAATATTTGCAAGTACAGTCCACTTAAGTTTTACCTGCTCATATGAAATACCAGGACTTAGAGAAATATTAGGAGCATTTTCAACGCTCTCATAAAAGATAACTTCACTACCAACTAAAACAGATCCGTTTGTCTCTAAAAACTCATCTACAGATTCAACAACAATCGTATCCGAGTCTGCTGTAATTGGTTCTACGATTTTTGTTGCACCATCAAGAATACCGATATCCAGTTTATCGATATCTAAGTAATTCAGGTAATTATTAACAATATTCTGTCCCAGACCTGTTTTTTCTTGAGATTGATAATAATACTCAAGAAATTTATTGAACATAGGATAATCCTGTTCAATAAATGCTGGACTCTTAGAGCTGATCGAATTAGAGACTTTATTTACGGACATCTATCAGAAACAAGCAGACGTGTTTGCAGACCCAGGAACATCAATCGGTGAGATATCAATTACATTCGGGATATCATCAAATATCTGTGGGGTCAAACTATTTAGAGGGATACTAGGAGGTGGAATGGTTCCAATTGGGGCAACTGTAATCTCAGGATTTACAACACTCAGTACAGTTCCAGGAGTCGAAGAAGGAATTGTATTTGGGTTTGCAGGAATCGTAAGAACGGGAATTTTTAGACTATCACTGAGTTCGGATGGATCAATGACACTACCAGCACCAGTATTAGCACCACCATCACCTGCAGTTCCTGATGTGTCGATATTATCAATTGCAGGTACGTTAGGACCAGCACCAACGATATTAACTGGTCCAAAGCAAATTTTACCAGTATTGTAATCTACGCTACCAGCATCTGCATTAGTAATATATTTTTTACTTCCTGTGTTAAAGAAGGTCTGTAATTTGCCAAATCCATCATCTTCAAATTGCTGATCTACACCAGGTCTATCAGCAGTTCTAAAAGTACCAGACAGAACTACAGGTTCTTTCTTACAATCTGTAGATCCATCATTACTAGGATTGGAATCATAAAGACCAGATCCAATATTGATACAATATGTGTTTGTTTGATTAGTATCTGGTTTGATATACTTAACTACAGAAATTTGATTGGAAACATCACTAATTGCACTATCCGATCCAGAAATTGCTCTTGAGAAAGCACTGTTTCTAAACACGGAGTTAAAGTTGTTGATTTGAGTCTGTCTACCCCAATCTTGAATAGCAGACTGAATATTTGTAGATAGTTGTGATGTGTTTGCGCCAGAAGAAGGATTGTATTGTACAAAAACCTTTGGATAGATGTACATTTCATCTGGATCTACGATTACAGGATCAATCGACGCCATTGAATAAGTTCTTAACCGCGCTTCTAAACTATTTTTAGTAGCATCATTCAACGGAGATCCTGTTTTTGTCTTAATTGCGATATAAACCTTACCATAAATTGGGGGATTTAGTAAATCTCCGCCATAAGCAACGACAGTATCCGCGTTATTATACAGTTTTTTAGTCAAAATACTGTAATCTTGCGATGTTACCGCTCTATTTTGTGTTGCATAGTATCTTGGTGCGTTATATTTGATAGATTCTACGCTTTCTGCGTCTTCACCAAGTTGAGAGATACATCTTGTCTTTGTTTGTGCGACATTTGCCGATGATACCACAGTATCATCTCCACTACCAGTTTGAATCCTTCCTCTAAAGTTGAATTTTTGTACTTCGTTTGCTTCTGCTCCGTTAGTGACCAAATAAGTCAATTGAACTACTTCACCGTCGGTCAATTTTCTTCCAATAACATCATCACCAAATTTTACTTTATATCTCATGTCTTGTCCTTCAGACAAGAAGTAAACACGAGTTGTAGCATCTAAGTCAGTAATATTATCCGCACGAGTATATAAGTCGGAAGTAGTAGATCTCTCATTTGGTTTTACAGAGACCTTCAGAGTTGTTATATCAGCATTGGGAGTAGGAACCTCATACTCATTGGTTTTGAACGTGTCAACAACTGTTTCAGAGGTTACAAGAGATCCCTCATAGACAGTTAATGCGTCTACTTTACCAACACCAGTCGATGAATCGATATTTACTGTTACATCGTCCAAAATACTCCAAGTATAACCACCACCAACTGCTACAGGACCCTTCAGCATTTTTGCAGTGCTAGGATAACTGCCATTTATCAAAGAAGTATTGAACTCAAAGGATAAACTTGCTCTAGATGCTGCAATAGACTCAGGAACGTAATTTAAGAGTTTTGCAATGTTTACAATGTTGTCCCGAATTGTAGCAGAAGACAAAAATGCCTCGTTAACTGCCATGTTAGCGTTAAACGAGGTATAGTAAGTATTATAGGCAAGCATGTCGATTAAATACGACAATGCAGAACCATCAAAGTCATAATCCGAAAATTCTTTACGAGTTCTCAGATAAGATTTGATTGAAGCCTTGATATCTTCAAAATCTAGTGCTGTTAAATTATTCGGTTGCATTATTCAGGTCTCTTGAGAACGAAGGAAATGGTTTGTACTGCGGGAAGTCCAACAATGCGAAATGTAATCACCACATTAAACTTATTGTTTGCTGGGAGTGGTTTTACAGTAACATTCTCTAACTCAACCCTTGGTTCATACTGATTAATTGTATTTATTATCTCGTCTCGGATAACTTCAGCGGTAAAAGGGTCTAATGGTTCAAACAAAAGATTAATTACCTGAGAACCGAGATTAGGTTCAAACAATTTTTCCCCAGGGGAGGTCATAATCAAGTTTTTGACCGCCTGTTTAATGGCATTTTCATTTTTTACCGTAGAAAGACCATCGGTAACAGGATTCCGAGCAAAAGATACGTCAATATCTTGAAAACTTCTGCTACGCTTTACATCTTTTGATCGAATATCCTTTAGTGCCATTAAATTTCACAAGAATCCCAGTAATATTTAGCGACCTTGACCCCGATAGCGTTTTTTTGCGTTATTTCTGGACGTTGAAGCGTACTTTGTATGCTGTCCAGCACCCTGACGTGTCTTTTTGGGCGTCGAATCGATCATATTTGATCCACTAAGGGATTTTTTGACTTTTGCCATGATTAAATTCCTACAAATACATTTGGACTACTACCACCAACTCGTGAAGAGCATGGTAGTGGCATGGTTCCCGTCCCAAATGGGTCGGCAAACCTACCGAGCCGTCTTCCATTGATAAAAACGGACTTAGTTGTGGCAATTAATTGCCTTCTATGACCAGTAGGAAGTTCCCTACCAGCAGCATCTCCAATTGTACACCACCATGCAGGAGTTTGTTGAACATTGAAGCAAGGAGGTGTAGTCGGAAGATACGAAATTGTGGTCAAAGTAGTGGGTGTTGGATGAGGAATCAATTGATCTCCATCCAAAATTGGCATATTTCCATTAATTACCACATTTGATGGTACTGATACCAGTGGTAACTGTGGAGTTGGTGGCCAAAGCACCGTTGCGTTCATAAGAGGTAGTGGTCTGGGTTGAATTGTCGGCGTTAATGGTGAATGCGGACAATCTGGTAACAATCCTCCACCTAAACCAGGGTGGTGAGTTGCACCAACTGAAACTCCGTGACCTGAACATGCTCCAAGATAGAGTGCTGCGGGTAAACCTCCTGCTGCTGCCATAGTATTTTACACGATTTACTGTATTTATTCAACCCTCTACATCATATGGGTTACCATATCTCTCTGTAGCGTTAGCAACTGTCTGTGCAGACTTACCAAAATCATGGAAAATCTCCAATTCACCCCTTGCTGTCCACTCTCTGCACCCAGAACCAAAGACTCCTTGCATACGATACACATATCTGTACTCAGTTCCGAATCCATTATCGTATGGATCCCCTGAATCTGCAGGAATTGTCTCTGTAAAGTCAGATCTACCAGTCGGAGCAAACGGACAAACGTGCCCACAACCAAGTTCTACGGGTGTTACGGTCAATTCTACGTTAACCTTAACCTTTTTTTCAGGATCTGGTCTGTATTGCGTCATCATGTACTTGGTTGAATTGGATGCTTTTGGCATCTGATCCAAATTACCCGTCACAGTTTCAATATAACGCTCTCTATGTCGCGTCACAGGCGGCGCTCCAGTAGGTAAAGTCATATCATCAATGTGATTTGAGACAGTACGGCGGATATTTGTCTGCTCATCGCGAACTACATTCTTGAGATCCGTAGTAATGTCCGTAGTATCCAGGTGATTTAGAGGATATGTGGGATCATAATACTTCCTAAGAGGTTCTGTGTCCTCTTGATAGAACAAATTCTGCGACAATTGTGTCTCACGATACCTATCTGGGTCGGATCTGATGTTCAATTTAGTGACAGGCATCGAATGAGATGTCTGTGCTTTCCTAGATTTGTATGCTTTTTCAATACCTTTCGGTACACTTTCGTCAACTGTGTCCTCTGGAGTGTTGTCATACTGCGCTAACTGCGTTGCATCATACGCATCAAGTTGTGCATCGTATGCTTCATCACCAATAAATGCTCTAATTGCCTTTTGATCCCTCTTTTGCTGCCTTCTAGTCAGTTCATTACGATCAACAGGTGGCGTTCCTTTGGCAGGAAATCCTTTATCCTTCACTGTCAAAGGTCCATCTGGCGTATCAACGGTATAACTTACAGGATCACGCTTGATATTTTCCGTCTCTTTCTTTGTCTGACCCTTTCTTACCGCATTGTTTGGGATAACATAGTCATCTACAAGTTGTACATTCTTGATATAC
>CEON01022079.1_pt1 | contig 13711 bp, 16 predicted proteins | sample 530291 | NCBI WGS metagenome assembly CEON01 (sample SAMEA2619888, study PRJEB7988) | marine metagenome | biome: marine biome (ENVO:00000447); feature: surface water layer (ENVO:00002042); material: "saline water (ENVO:00002010), including plankton (ENVO:xxxxxxxx)" | depth 5 m
TTTGCTATTCCATAATTTGTTTCACCACCTAAATCTTTTGGGTCGTGTACATAACCACCTTCGTGGTGTAAAGTTGTTTCTATAATTTCGTCAAATGATATTAACATTATTTTTTCCTTAATATTTTGTTATGTCTAATCCAAGCTTGTCCTTTTGGATTTTTTACTTTATCTTTTATAAATTTACCTAATCCTTTTTTAACCAACATATTAAATCGTTTGGTTGCTTCTTTTTCTGATTGATATGAATTGTTATCCACTAATAAAAAATTACTTGAACCGAACAATCCTTGAAATCCACCAATATTACGGACTACTTCTTTGTGAGAATCCACAACGATATGTTTAGGTAAAACTCTATCACGATTTTCATTTCGTTCTAATGCTACTTCTAATGCTGTATTAACGAAAATCATATAAGTATCGTATCCGATATCTTCTAATTCTTTCTTTTCTCTTGCAATCTTTTGATAATCATCTCCGGTTCCGTCAATAATCATACCTAAACGACCTGCCATATATAATCTTTGTCGTTCTTTTGTTAGGGCTTTTGCGTGAGTTCTTAATCCACTATATTGTGGGTCTTTTGGATTTGTTAGATTGGCAAACACTTCATCTGGTAATGAATCTAAATCTGTTCCGAATCCGAATTTGTTTAATAAGAATTTGAGTTCTTTATCAGAATTAACCATTTTCATACCAGATTGGGATATGTTTAGTCGTTCAGGAATACCGAATAACCCTTTGGCTACATAGGTTTTACCTGAACCAGGCCCACCTGCTAAGAAAATGGCTTTTAAAATACCAGGGTCATTGATACCCTCGTGTAATAATTCTGATAATTTAATCATTTTAGTCCTAAAATTTATATTTGTATACAACTATAAATATAAGATTTAGAAGTTTTATTTAAAAATCTCAAGGGTAGTTAAGTCATAATATTTATATTTTCCACCCCTATCTTCTATATCATTTTTTTCTAAATGTTCTGAAAATAATTTAAGTCCTAATTCTGCTTGTTCTGGATACATATACATATTCCAACCTATCATATCGGGTTTGTCATCATCATACATAACTTTATAATTTCTACCCTCATATCTGGCTTTTCTAGCCCAATCTCTAAACTCAATGTCGTCAGTCAGTATCATACCACCCTTACCAATTGATATATGTTTTTTTATGTGAAATGATAAACAATGAAATCCACCCTCATACATATTTGGTCTAAATCTTGTAGCTCCGTCCCATAGTGATAATGGTTTTAATTGGTAAACTCCACTCCAATCTTTATCTTCAAACTCTACATTATAACCTGCGTGAATAATTGTTTGTGGAACTGATATGTAAGTATTTTTTGGTATTGTGATAGTTTGTGGTTTATCAATATACTTTAAACATAAAAACATAGCATCAGTACAATTATCAATTGAAACTGCATACTTTGAACCTGCGTAGTCTGCTACCTTTTCTTCAAATTCTTCTACTATATTCCAAGGGTCAATCATTTGTAAATGAACGGGTCTCGTTTTCTAAGTTCTTTTATTTTTTTATTAAGTTCTTTTTTTCTTTTTAAATCTTTAAAGAACTTAATTATTTTTTTTATCATTTAATTTCTCCTCTAAAAAATTAATAATGTTTTCTGCAACAATGTTATTTAGTTCTAAACTCGGGTGGTCATCATCACGATTTATTGATAATGTATTGTCTATCCTCATACCTTTACACTCACCTTGAATTTCATAAAATGAATAATAAGTTTTATCATTATAATTAAATGGTATCACTCTATCTTTATACCATTGAATTTCCGGCTCATCACAATCCATCAAGTTTTTTCCGTCAGTTAACCAACTACCTAAAAAATATATTTCTTTTTTATTTTTTTCAACCCAATCTTTTAAGTATTCAAATAATACTTTATACCAATCTTTTTGTAAATCCCATATATCATTTTTATCTAATAATCTAATTAAGTCATCTCTGTAATAAGTTGCTAATTGTTTGTGTCCTGTTTTTTGTGCCTTTAATCTAAGTTCGTCAATCATATCAATCAAAATTAATTTAGTAAATGAATCTTGTGATAACTTAGAAAGATATTCTGGCTTACTATCAAGATGATGACCCCATTGGTCTCTACGATAATCACTTATTAAAAAAATAACTACATCTTCATCTAAATCAGTATTTAACAATTTAATTGAATCAGATGGTGAACCACCATTTGCAAATCTTTGATAACAAGTTGCATTGAAATGTTTTGCTACTTTTGTAGAAAATCTATGTTGAATCATATTGTAATATCTTTTAACTCTAATATCATCTGAATCAACTTTTTCGTATGGATATTTAAATATATTGTCAAGTCCGCCGTGAGCTTTCTTTAATACATCATAATCTTGTATATCCATATGAAACATCCAACTATTAGGAAATCCATAATCATACCAATCTAATCCTTGACCCCAAACAAAAGAGTCTCCTAAAAATTTAATCTTCATAAAGTTTTGTATGCGTGTATTCGTTTGTTTTGTAAATACTTCTATGTGGTGGGTCATCTGGATTATAAGTAGAATTACTCTGATAATAAAACCACCTTATATTAGTTCGTTGTAATTCATCAGGTGCATTTACCGGTCTTACCGAGTGAACTGGCCCTTTAACTAAATTACCAAATATAACCAACCTATTGAACATTGGTGCAATTTCTTCTGCTATTTTTGCTTTCTTATCTTCATTTGGATTTCCACTCCAAAACTGAATATGTCCACCATACTCTTCTTTCCAATCTGGTGTCAAGTAAAGAAAACAACTAAGTCTTCTATGTAATCGTAATCTATCATTCCAATTAAAATCATAGTGTGGTTTTAAATCACTACCTGGTTTAAATCGTGAATATCCTGCTCCAACTAAATGTGGGTCTGGCATTAAACCAACTATATCTGTCAATTGTTCTAATTCATAACACATCTCTCCACTATGCATTAAATCATATGTTATTTTGTGTCCTTCTTTACAATAAATTAAATCATTGTATTCTTCCATATCCGAACCTGCCCTTGTAAAATGTGTCCAACCACCTCTTGGCGCACCATTAATACATTCATCATATAATTTAAGTGCGGTTTTCTCATCTAAAAAATTGTCTATGACAATATGTGGATAACCCTTTTCAAGTGTATCGTTCCATTGTTTTCTTTTGTAAATCATTGTAAGTACCTCTGTATGTTGTCTTCTGAAAAGTGTGATAAAACTTTTTGTTGGTTTACTTCGAGTTCTCTTAAAGCATCGACATATAACCTGTGTAAATCTTTTCTATCCATTTTTAATAAATAGTCAATACTATCTATAAACACTTTTGTTTTTTCTTTACCACTTGATAAAGAATCAAACTTTTTTATCGGATTGAAAATTTCACTATCAAATGTTAAATCAAGTTGTTTGTTTAATGATAAATAATAATTTTTTTGTGTTAGACAAAAGTGTGGAAGTAAATTAACAATAGGTTTTAGTGTTTTTTCAGATATGTGATTTATTTTTCCACACTCAAACTCTGATGTGTAGTAGTATGTTTCTGAAACTATTTCAAAATAACAATTCATATAAAGTAATGGATTGTATTCTACACCATAGTCGTGAACATCAACGAAATCATTTACATCTTTGTCATATTGTACATGCTTTTTATCATTGTCGGTATCAACCTTGGGTACAAAATCTAAAGACAATGGTAAAAACTCTTTTTCATAATTTAGGTAAACTTGTTTTTGTTCATCTAACAATGCATATTCAACTTCTTCTTTTAATGTTTCTTTAAGTGATGGAAAATTTATAAGTCCATTATCTAATAAATTTTCATTACACAAATGCTCAAAAATCTCTATCCTTTCAAATCTTATATGGTTTGCTAAAAACAAAAAGTTTTTAAGTCTTAAAAATTTTACATTGTGATTAGTAAAATGATTAAAAAACATTTTTCTTTTTATATACCAACCTAACTGGTCTATCTTACAATCCCATAATATATGTTTATCGTCATTAATTAAAATATTAGATGATATAACTTTTTTATATTTATTTTTTATTTTATCAAATATATCAGTAGATAGTTGAATATCACTTGTAATACAATCTACTATCAAATCGTGATTATCTGGCATTTTTAATAAAGTTTCAAAATCTTCTTGTTTAAATGCTATAAATATATTTTTTTCGGGTATGTTAAATACTTCGTTAATTACTGATTTTTTCATAAACCTTTGTTTCGTATGCTCTATTTCTTCTTCCCCACCAAATATTTTTTTGTGCCCAATCTCTAACATCTCCGTTGTAATTTTCTGATTGGAACTCGTAAGTGTGTCCACCATTTTTTATTGGTTTGGATTTATACACTACATCATTTAAATTATAATTAAATGTTTCTTGTATAGGATAATTTTTATATGGACTTTTTAAAATTAACTTTTGAAACTTTATTACATCATCAAGTAAACTATCTTCTATTTCAAAATTCGTTTTTAAAAAATTTAAAATTTCATCAAAAGCAATATCTTTATTTGTCATTATATTAATCATTGTTGACTCTTCAAAATCCCAATGATAATTGCCTGTAACATTTTCTACCTTTCTACCCCAAAGTTCCTCTTTGTTTAAAATTTTTGTTATAGTGTTTTTAACATCTACTAATTCATTACCAAAAAAAGAACTTGGATTATCTTTCATAAATTTGTAAAACTTTTCGTAAAATTCTCTGTAAGTTATGTTATTAGTAAGTTTAAGGATTCTTGCTATGTGTTGTGTAAATCCTAAAAAATGACCAAACATAAACATCCATCTCCAAACTGATGCCTCAATATATTCCTCTCTACTCATAGTTTTACTACCGACAACCATATACTCTTTTTCATCTAACAACATATCAGGATAATCGTGATGAAAAAATGCAGGTGTAGTTTCAACAATATCAATATCATATTCTTTTACATAACTTGGTTCAAAGAATGGTGTATTTGGTAAAGCTGTCATTGGGTAAACACCAACATAATCGTGAAACTCCATATCCATTATTTGAAATATACCATCTCTAAATGTATCTAATGTTTCCATTGGCAAACCTAATATTAACTCTACATAACTAACTAACTCTTTATCTTTATATAAATCAAAAAATTCTTGTAGTTTTCCATTATCAACATTTTTTCTTCTTACTGCTTTTAACACATCAGGATTCATAGATTGTAATGCAATTGTAATCCCTTTCATCATACCTGCTTCTGTAAGTAAATGTGCATACTCAATAACTTTATCTGCTTTTGCCTTTGCCCAATCAACTCTAATGTTGTCAGGATAACCAGTTTCTCTTTTTAACTTAGTCATATACTTTACTTGGTCAAGATGTTCTTTAAATAAACCAAAGTTAGAGTCTGCATTGTAGAAAAATTCTACTTTGTTTTTAGACAACCAATCTAATTCTTGGAATATCTTTTCATTGGTTTGTTTTGCAATCTTCTGAAAATATTTATCACCTATTTCACAAAATGTACATTGAAATGGACAACCTCTAACACTTTCTATTGTTCCCTCAAATGAATAGTCGTGGTCTTTTATTTTTACCAAATCATCAAACAATCCGTCCAAGTACGGACTTGGCATTGAATTGATATCTTTTAATCTTTCTCTTGGTGGTGTAGATATAAGTTGTTGTCCTTTAATTAAAGGATTAATTGTAATACCATTTACCTTTGTCCAATCTTTATCTTTAAGATATCGTAATAATATATCTTCAAATGTTAACTCACCTTCTCCGTGAACCAATATATCAATACCAGGATTATCTTTACAAAATTGTTTACATCTATCACCTTTTGGTGTTCCTTGTCCACCAAAGACAACTAAGCAATTTGGATTTATTTGTTTTACCTTTTTAATAATTGAAGTATTTTGAACTGAATTCCACACAAAATTAGATACACCAATAATATCTGAGTCTTTGATTTTATCAACTATCTTTTTATCATCTTGTCTGTAATAAATCCAATCTTCCATTTTAAATGAAAAGTTTTTTTGAATAGTTTTATTTAAACGACAATGTCCCCAAATCAAGCCCGTTGAATATGGCAACTTAACTTGGTTAGCTGTAATGTCTGATATTTCAAGTAAACTTATTTTGTACATTCTATTATTTTTTGTTCTAGCTTTTTGTATTCATTTTCTCTATTATTACCATACTTACAAATCAAACTATAATTGTGTTCAAGTATTGGTATCATAGATAAATATAAATTATGTAGTTCGTCTTTATCCATTTTATTAAGTTTATAAAAAATATCATAAACCATTTTAAATCTTTTAGCGTCATCTTGTTCATCATCATAACTCTCGTCCCAAAACTCACTAAAAGTTTTAAATCCAAAGTCGTGAAGCTTCTTTAAATTACCAGGTCTACCTAAAAGTAAAAATGGATGAAAATGACAAATAGGTTTAAATATCTTTTCAGTATTAAAGTCAATAGGTTCAAAATGCATAGTTTCCGTCACTAAACTAAAATATGAATTTTTGTAGTATTCTTCTGCTTCTGTTCTAAATCCTGTTATACTATTGAAATCAGTAAAGTCAAGATGACTAACTGGTCTATTTTTTATTAAATCTGTATAACTATTTTGAACTTCAAGTAAATCATAGAACTGAGATATTTTACCTGGTATTGAATGCCAATTAACTTTATTCTGCATACCTTGATATTCAGTATCATATGAAAAATAGTTTTCATCTAAAAATCCATCTTTGTTTGCTAAACAAATAGTAAGCATTCTATGCCATCTCATTGCTAATCTTTTATTCAAACATATAAACCTTTTATCTCTTTTGTTTTGTAAAAAACTTCTGTCTTCATAAAAATTATCATTGACTGCCTCAATACCCTTTTCAATTAAAAAGTAATCAAAGTTAACAAAGTTTATTTTTTTCTGTCCTTCTAAGTGATACCACTTTTCATCATTTTTTGGATTGTTCATAATTACATCATAGTCTTTTTGTAAACTCCAATTTCTATTCATAACATAAACAACCTTTTCAGGTGGAATATTATTTTCTTTTAATTTTTCGTGTAGTAAAGATAATTCACTTTGACCTAATGTAGATTCGTGTGGCCATAATACCAACACATAAACATTCGGTGTGTTTTTAATATGATGTTTTACTTCATCTTTTATTCTTTCAAAGCATCCAATATCATAACTATCAGAAACTCCTAAGAAATTTCCTAAGCCACCGAAAGGCTCAAGTGTGTAACAATACATTGTATCGTCATCAAACCCCCATTCCAAAACTTCATTCGTATATCTTTTTTCCATAAAGATATCTGTATGAGTATGGAAAACTTGAAGATTATCTTTATCATATCCTGATTTATTCCACTCATTTAAATTAGGAATAAAATTATTGTCTAATAATGTTCCTGATACTCTGTTATCTTTTAATACAACTAATTTATTATACTTCATAATATTCTTTATACCAATCTATTGTTTTTTTAACACCATCTTTTAATGATGTTTTTGCTTTCCAATTATATTTGTCTTTCATTTTTTGAGAACTAATTTTTCTAATAGGTATCATTGATGGTTTACCTTCAATATGTTCAATCGGAACTTTGTAATTATCAACTTCCATACAAACTTCCAACAATTCATTAACACTATAACTCGTGTTAGAACCAATGTTAACTACTTCGTGTTTTTCATTACAATTTTCCATAACACAAACTAATCCATCAACAAAGTCTTCAACATAAATTAAATCTCTAATGTCGTTTCCATCTCCCCAAACTTGAATTGGATTGTGTTTGTCAATTACTTTTCTAATTGTCGCAGGTGCCATATGACATTTATCAAAATCATATTTATCATGCGGCCCATAACAATTAGCAGGTCTTACTACTAAACAATCCATACTTGGTGTTAAATGATTTGCATACAAATCACACAACACTTCACCATATCGTTTCATCCAACCAACTGCGTGATAAACTGGATAAGGTTCTTCAAATATGTTCCAAGTTTCATCAACCAATTTATCATCACTTGGTGGATATACTGTTGAACTACTAATAAATACATAACTTTTAACTTTATTAAAGTATGCAGCTTCAATTAAATGTGTATTAACAACTACATTTGGGGTGACGTGAACTAATGGTGATTTTACGGTATCAACTGCATTAGAAGTATTCGCTGAACAATTAACAACTATATCCATACCTTCTGTAATTTCTTTACAAAATTCCATATGTCGTAAATCTCCATAAAAATATTCTACACCCTTAATTCGTTTATTATTTTTGTGTATTGTTCCATATACTTCATATCCTTCTTTTACTAATCTTTCTGCAAGATTGTATCCAATCAAACCTGAAGTACCTGTTATTAGTATTTTTTTACTCATAGATATTTATTCTTTCTCTTTTCATTTGACCACCAGGATTGAAGTGCGCATCTTGTCTTAAGTATGTAGTTAAAAATGCAGTTCTCCATCTGTATGATGTTCTGTTTTCTTCTGACCCGTGTATAACATGCGAGTGTATTAATGATACTGAACCTGCTTTTGCATTTGTATAAATCTTTTCATACTTTTCAGTCCAAACTCCATCTACCCACTCACCAGGCAATACACAAGGTTTACCTCGTTCGTTTCTCCAATCATCTGGATTTGTTAATAATCTATCCTCATCAATATTGATTGGTAAACACCACTCTTTATGTGAACCTGGATAAACATACAAACCACCATTTTCTCTATCAGCATCATCAAGTGCAATTGAAGTATTTATGATATCGTGTTTGTTTGCGTGAGAGTAAAAAATGTTTTGGTGAACATCTCTACCTAACTCACCTGGTGGTTTAAAGTACATCCAAGTTTGTAAAGCATCCAACTTGACTTCTCTATCTAAATCACTACCCATACATAATTCAACTAATTCAATAACTCTTGGATGCTTCATTAGTTTTGTAAACAACTCCGAGTCTTTATTAGGATATTTGTAAGGTCTTGTGTCTTCTGCTCTAAAATCTATCAGTCTTTCTGCTTCAAGTTTATATTCCTTGACTTCTTCGTCTGATAGTATTTGTTCATTATAATAACCATTTTCATTCCAAAAATCAACTATCTCTTTATTTGTCATTGTAGTAATCTCCGTGCTCTATCAAAAGTGTTGAACCTTCACGATAATATGCTTTTTTAAATTCTTTCATAATATCCTCTGGTTCATCTAACATTACGACCTTTACTTCTGATAGAATTGTTTTCATCTCCGTCGTATAATCTTGAGTGTGTTGAACACCGCCATTCAAGGGATTAGTAGAACCTATTGAAGTTCTAATAATTACCTTTGGTCTAAAATTAAATTCTGTCATAGTTTGCATTTTATCTAAATGATTTACCAAACTATCCATACACCTCATTAAAAAATCAAATCTTGGAAAACAACTAATCGGAACTAATCCGTCCATTGCCATACCCGTTGACATACCCATTTGTACTTCTTCAAATACGGGAGTTTCCAATCTTTTACTTTCAGGTAAAGTTTTTAGTGTATTGTAAATTGCGTTTCCGCTATATGAAACTGATTGTCCGAGAAAGATTGTATCTTCCTTTTTACCCAACCACTCCATACTTTTAATTAATTCATCTTTGTATTTCTTCATAATATTCTATTGTTTCCTTTAATCCCATTTCTAATGTGTATATTCTTTTGAAACCATACTCTTTCATTTTTGTAGTGTCCATTTGTCTTCTCATATCTCCGTTTGGTTTCGTTAAATCATATTCTATTTCTGTTCCAAAGTAAGTTGCTATAACATTAGCTATGTCTGATATTTTTACTTCTTCTCCACTACCAAGATTAATCGTATCTTTAATTTTGTTTTCTACCATATGTAGCATTCCTCTTGCGACATCTCGTGAATAAATAAAATCTCTTACTGGTGTTCCATCGCCCCAAACATTCAACACTTTATTATGATAACCTTTTTTAATCATTGATGCGATTACCGTAGAATCCTCACCAAAATTATCAAAAGGCCCATAAATGTTTGCTGGTCTAACAATAGAAATATTATCGTAATCTATCGCTTCACAACTTAACTCTCCCATTCGTTTTATATAGGCAGGGATTTTATCATTTGGACTTGGTACTTTATCCCAAACTTCATTTTCTCTGTAATACTCACTTGGTGGATAAACACCTATTGAACTTGTATACAAGAACCATTCTGGTTTATATCTTGCAACTGCTTTTATTATATTTGTATCAAATTGTAGCATAGGTAAATAATCTTGTGGACTTTCTTTTACTCTTAAAGGTGAACCTTTAATTCCTGCTAAATGGTATATGTGGTCGTAGTCAGCAATTACACCTGTATTTGTAGAGTGGGTCATATCTAATCCGTAATACTTTACATTATCTGGCAAATCTTGTGGTATGTTAAAATCTTTATCAACTATACCAACCTTTCTATAAATCTTTGAACACAACTCAACAAGTTGTCTTCCAACCATTCCTCTTCCGCCTATTATTAAAGCTTTTTTATCTTTCATAAGAATCTCCATTTAATTTATTATAAATCTTTTGACTTAATTTTTCGTGTCCATAAAATCCAAGGTGTCCGTCATCATATCCAACTTCGTGTCTGATAGAATTTTCATTATCCGTTACCCACTCCATCAAATCTTTATCCTCAACACAATATTTTTTTATATCAATGTGTTTTTTTAATTTGTTAAAAAATAATTCATCTTGAACGAATGGTAAAAATATAAAATTTATTTTCTTTTGTTGTAAAAAAGATAAAAAAGTAAAAATTAAATTCTCATAATTATCTTTTAATTTTATAATATCATACCACTCATTTAAATAATTTTTTGCATTTTTTTGTAAATGTTTGTACTTTAAATTTTCTTCATCAACAACATAATCTTTTGCTATATGCAATTCTATATTTTCTGCTTGTTCAAGTGATGTAATATTAATTAACAAATGTTCTTGAAATTCTTTTGAGTATCCTTCAAGTCTATACCAACTTCCTGGTATTTCAATAAGAAACAAAGTATCAGAACAATCATTGTTATTATAGTAATCCCAAAACTTTCTAAATATAGTATCAAATCCTGCTCCACATTTTCCAAAATTTAAAAATGGAACATTTAATTTTTTTGCAAGTAATCCACCAAATGTATAGTTTCTAAAATTATCTAAATTGTATGCACCTTTGTATAATCTATGTACATCTTCATAGTATAATCCTCCACCCTCTGTAAAGCTACTTCCAAACGATACCACTTTATTCATTTATAAACTCTCCTATTGATTTTGATATTCTACTAACTTCTGAATTTCTTAAATGTTTATAAAATATATCGTGATTATTAATCCACTTATCATAATGTTTTCTATACAACATTTCAATTTCTTCTCTTGGTTTAGAAATAAAACTTTTTAAACTTTTGTAAAATGCTTCAAATCTTTCTTGGTCATTTTTTATTTTATCAAATGATAAATCAATATAATCATCTCCAACATAAAACCCAAAATTTTCTTTTATATATTCATAAGAACCAGCACCATTATATATAAAACCCGGAATTCCCATAGCAAAGGGTCTAAATGTTTTTTCAGTCAATAATGTAGGAATGTTTCTAAATGGTGCTTTTTCTGCAATACTCACATAAGTTTCAACTTGAACTTCTGTATATATTTGAGTGTATAAGTTAATGTGTAAAAATTGAGATGGTGAATAAGAAACTTGGTGTGCGGTTGTAATTAATTCTTCATCTCTAAAATTCTCCATTGGTGCTACATCTGACTTTAATGGTAAATTACAATCTTTGTCTATTTCATCATATAATTTAAACCAATCATATTCTTGATATTTAGTTCCGTCAATTGCGTTAGTAGATTGTGGGCCATTCCACTCGTAGTTATCTCCTAATTGTTGATATTTGTTATCTAATTTTGGAAATGACAAGTAACCATCTTTTAAGAAGTTATCATCTTTTAGTTTTTTAAACAACATTAATCTTGATAATCTTGGTCTAAATATATGATAAGCATACTTGTAAGGTTTTAAATATCCCTCACTAAATTTGTTTGACATTTTAATATAATCTAAATCAAATGCATTTTTTACTTCATCTCCCTCATATTGTAATTGATTAAACACTGCTGTTTCTACATCTTGCCAATAACTTGGATTTGATAAACAATTAAAATCAACATCGATATTAATATCACCACTAATAAGCATAAAGTTTTCTATTGATATGTTTGTATATTTTTTTATTAAACTTTTTAACTCATCATAAAAATCAAAATTAAATACCGGATTTTCAGGCGATTCATCTATTATTAATTTAGCTTTGCCATTTTGTAAATCTTCAAACTCATCAATCTTACTTAATGATTGAAATAAATTTTTATAATACTTACCGCCTGATGTATACCTAAAATCAATTACGACTGAGTATGGTTTTGATTTATCAAAAAATATTTCTGCTCCATTTTTTCCTAACATTTCAAATGCGATTGAATGTGGATACTCATTAAAAGTGTTATCTTTTTCAGCATCAAATCTATATGTCTTTAAATTATATTTCATTAAAACAACACCCAATTTCCTGTCCCGTGGTGCGGGTAATCACTTTTGTACTGATAGTAATAAACATCTTTTGGTATAGATTGTTTTTTACCCCAAGTTTCGTCTGTTGGTGTATTTGTGGATAAGTTATTGTCCTCAATAACAAACTCTAATGGTAAGTCGTGATTACGACTATATTTGTATGTTTCGTGAAACAAACCACTTTCAAATGTCATATCGCCGACAAAACACCATACTTTATTTTTTTCTCCTTTTAACTTGATAGATTTTGCCACACCTAATGCAATCGGTAAAGTTCCACCGACTATTGATGAAGAATAAAATTTAGGTTCTGTACTATACACACTCATACTTTTACCTCTGATAATTTGGTTCATCAAAGTATCTCTTGGTATTCCGTGAAGTAAAGCGTGATAATGATTTCTCCAACTACAAAACACCCAATCATCACGATTAATGTTTTTAAATATATTAATTAATTGTTCTTCGTTATTTGAACTTAGATGAACGGGTGCGTGTATTTCACCTCGTTCATATCTTTCTTTTACTTCTGTTTCGAAGTCTATTAAGTATTGTTTATCCATTACCAACTAATCTCCCAATCTTTAAATTCTGCTGCTAAACAATCTGTTTTGTAATCTTTTCTACCACCAACACATTCTGCAATTTTATTTCCTGCAACATTACGAATACCATTTAGTCCGTGAGTTAAATGTAAGTTTCCGTCTTTTTCTCCATTACGAACTTTTGTTTCGTTGTACCAAATGTGTGTATTCATTTGTGCTAACACGATGATTGCTCTAATTGTTTCTGCTGTAATCTTTCCACTATCTTTTTTTAAAATCAAATCAATATCGTGCATTATATCTTTAATTTCTTTTGCATAGTTTTCTTTGTTTTCTGCTATAAACACTTCTTTCAATTGATGAATACTCAATCTATCAATTAACTCATTTAATGTTGGTAAAAATTTTCTGTTTTTCATTTATCTCTCTCCGATAATATTGGGTTATTAATTGGCCAATTTATTTTTAACATTGGGTCATTCCATTTTGCTGTTAT
>CEON01064466.1_pt1 | contig 13673 bp, 16 predicted proteins | sample 530291 | NCBI WGS metagenome assembly CEON01 (sample SAMEA2619888, study PRJEB7988) | marine metagenome | biome: marine biome (ENVO:00000447); feature: surface water layer (ENVO:00002042); material: "saline water (ENVO:00002010), including plankton (ENVO:xxxxxxxx)" | depth 5 m
GCCATTACACACAAAAATCCCTTCTTACCTATTTAGGAAGAAGGGATCTGGTATTTATTCAGCAGGAGTTTCTGGTGCAGGTTCTTCAGATTCACCTTCCAGAAGACCTAGAGTTTCTAGTCCTCCTACCAGTTTCAGTTTATATTCTTTTGCCTTAAGTAGGTTAGCTTCTAATTCTGTAATTTGTTTTTCAGTGGTAGCAATTTGCTCCTCAAAATTCTTCTTAAGTTGTGCAGGATCCATAGTAATCAAATAGGAATGATGTATCAATATTTATATTAGTATAGAATGACCAATCTGCCATTACCACCATCAGGACTTCCTTGATATCCTGTACCGACACCAGAAACATAGTATGCATTACCTGTCTGTGGTGGGTTGTGAGTATTTGCAGAACCCTGTGATCCAGTTGTAGTAATACCAGAAAGAACTTTATAAGTAGAGTTTCCTCCAATGTATCCTGATCCACCACCAGCACCAGAGTTGTCATCAGAACCAGACTGACCACCGTAGTAACCACCGCCACCACCTGGGTTATCTTGGTTAGTATTACCGTCACCGCCTCTTAGTGCGCTACCATTAACACGGTTACCAGAAGTAGATCCATCATAACCAGAAACCTGGCGACCTCCACGACCACCTTTGTTGTTAGTTGTAGGTTCAGAACCACCACGACCACCTTGTGTTCCTCCGCCAGCGCCACCATATGCATAGTCAGTAGACTGGTCATTAGCACCACCACCGCCTCCAGCAATGATAATTGCTCTATCTTGCGCTCCTGATTGTGGATTAGCTCCAGAGAATACAGTAGCACCACCTTGGAAAATACCAGTTAGTCCACCACCAGTTCCAGAAACGTGACCACCACCACTGTCTCTAGATCCTCTACCGCCTCCTCCATAAACAGCAGGCATATCACTACTTCCTGTTCCTCTAGATCCTCCAGATCCTACAACAATAGTGAAGGTATCACCGTTCATTGAATTACCATCAAATCTTTCAATAGTTCCACTAGAAAAACCACCAGAACCTGCAGCTGCAGTTCCAGATTCGTCAGAACCACCACCAGCACCCCACATAACAACTTGGAGTTGATTGATAGTTCCACCAGAACTAGGCACGTTAAATTGTTGATCAGATCCAGTATATGAGAAAATAGCAGCGTTGCTGAAGTCCTGTGGGTTTGCATTCTGAATAGATACCCATTCAGTTCCAGTCCAAAGTTGTAAAACTGATTCCTCAGTATTAAAAATTAGAGCACCCTGCGTTGCACTTGCAGGTCTATTGGCATTAGTAAAACTCGGGAAAACAACTTCTGAACTGGCAACTAGTTTTCCTACATTTAGCTGGGACATTTGATCAAAAAACTTCTAGTGCTTCCAATATATTTATACTCCTTGCAGATATCCACAATCTTGGAGTTCTTTAAATGCTTCTCCTTGATACACAACATAGTGTAAAAACAATTGATGATGATAATCCTTAGGTCCACCTGGCATCGGTTCTCTCCAATGCTTCACTTTGTTTCCCATATAGATTACAGCATCACCATTTTCCAACTCAATTTCTGAGACACCGCCATTTTTTCTTTCAACAAAAAACTTCCATGGTTTAGAAAGAGTAGTTCTTAACTGCAGAGTAACACTAATCTCACATGGTTCCCAATCCTTATGTGGTTTTAATTCAGTACCAGCATAGTAAATCCTATCAAAATAATATGTTGGATGCAATTGATGAGGTGGCAGAATAATTTTCTGAATTTGATTCCTCATTTGTTTATGAAATTCTTTCAAAGGAGGAAAACATGTCCTAGAGTATGAACCAGGAACTTGCAATTCAGAAAATTCTCCATCAAAAGTTCCATCATATAACCACTCAAGGTGTTTATCTTCATACATACCCTCTTCTGGAAGTATGCTCAGATACTCTGGTTCAGAAATAAAATTACGGATAATACAATATCCATTGTGCCAGAAAAAATCATTTAGTTTCATAGTTCTACTGCTAGTAATAAAGGATCACACTCGGATTTATTGTTACACCAAAAATAATCCATACCTTGTTCTGTAATCAAATCAAATGCTATAGTGTATCTTTCTCCATCTTCCAATTTATCTACAGAATGAGGAAGACATGATGGAAATAAAGTCATCCTTCCTTTTGAATTTTCTGTTGTAACCCATCCTAGATATGGGATGTCATAATCTGTAGTGGTATTGTTTTCAGTAAGACAGATATTACCACTGATGTATGCATTTTCATGCATAGCATGTGAATGTCTTTTTAAAACCATTCCTTGTTTTTGTGGATATACCCAACCTCTTATCCAAATTGATTCTCTACTACATCCAATTTTACGACAGAAATCTTCGTAAGAAGCTTTGATTATATCTTTAAGATCACGGATACATCTATCTTCCCATAAGAAAATATTGTAATGTTCCCACTGATGATTTTTATATAGGTCTTCATTTCTTTTGACGACTTCTAAAAGATCATCAGTTAACTGCAAACCAATAAAATCAAACCATATATCAACAGAAAAATTTGGAGCAAAGTAATTGTTTGCTGGATTAGATCTCCAAGAACGCCATTCACCCATGTACCCTACCTCCATATTTTGGATTCATTGCCAAAACATTTTTTCTAAGATCCTCTGAATATGGACACTCCTCTTGACATGTTCTACAGATAGTATCCAAATTCTTAAATGCTTCAGGAACATCTACAAAATTTGCACACTTTTCCCAATCAACTAAATCAAATTCCATCTTACAACCCATTGGACATTTGCTCTCACATGGAGCATCGCATCCTTCACAGTTCTCGTACTTTGGTTGTCCTTCTACAACAACAGCATCTTCAAACTCTGCATTGGTGAAGATGAGATCAATTTTGTAATTCATCCCAAACTTTTTATGAAATGCTAGAGATGGTTTTGCCAGAGTTGCAGCTCCAGATCTAATAGCAAACTGTTTACGATTGAGATTGTATCCATCATATCCAAAATTATATTCATACCTCATGTTTAAGTATGTGATAATCTGAGGTAGAAAGTTATTTTTATAATAGTAATCGTATGCAACATCACTAAAGACGTTCCATACGATCACAGACTTACACTCATCAGAGAGGTAGTAATCTTTATCCAATGAGTTTGGTTTTCCTCTATTGAAATTGTCTTGTGCTCTCTGACGAATAAGATCTTTGGGTGGTGTAGTGACAGTAACATCAAACATGATAGGGGTATCTCTAGTCACCCAATTGATAGCTTCTACGATCTGTTCAGTATTCATAACTGTACCCAATGATCTTTCATGTTGTCAAAAATATCTTCATCATACACAGTTTGTGTAATGATATCAAATGCAATTGTAACACGAACATCATCGCCTTCATAAGTGTCAGTGTAATGCTCTAACCAATTAGGAAATAGATACACCTTTCCTTTTACATTTTTTGTATCAAATGTTTTTCTAGTATATGGATTTACATAGTAAGTGTTGGTATCATAATCATCTAAACAAATGTGTCCACCAAGATATGTGTACTTACTATTCCAATGTTGATGTTGTTTAATTTTCTGTCCTTTCCTTAGAACATTTGCCCAACATTGCACATAGATCTTGTCTTCCCACAAATCAGGATTCAATGTAGTAATGAGATTATCGTGAGAATTTCTAATAGCATCTTTGATGTGATCTGCTTCATCCCAATCAAGTAAGTTATAACAGTTGGATCTGGATGTCATACTATCTGACCCTAGACCAGTGTTCCAATCATTTGTGTATGGATGAGCACTAATAATTTCTTCCTCTTTTGCAAGGATAGTGTCTCTAATATCTTTTATTTTTACCTCTCCTTCATACACATAGAACTTGTATATTGGAGCAAAAATAGTTTTCGGTTCTTCGTTTTCAAATTGAATTACTTGACTCATATCACATATACAAAAATTGACTCATAGAATATCTCCCTTGTCCAGGAAGATCTTTCATCACGACACTTGTCACTTCATGATATAAAATTGAAGGAAAGATTACCGTAGAATTATTTAGACAGGGCAATTTAATCGCTTTTTCAATGATCAAATCACCACCAGTAAAAGACTTTGGTTCTTTATAAAACCATGTGATGGCTGTAATAACACAGTCATCTGTGTGTGGTTTGTAATGATCTCCATTTACAAAGTAATGTATTTTAGTTTCATCTCTGTTTGATCTCCAGACATATCTAAAAAATGGATGCTTAGACATTAGCGTATCCATTAACTGCTTGTCAAATAATTTTCTGTTGATATTCAAGATATCAGATTGATTGACATCATCGTAAACTACATTTAAATGGAGACCTTTCCCTACCTTAAGTGCTACACCACCCTCATACGCTGTACCAGGACCACCAGGTTCTTCTGCACCTTTATACCTGTCAATATTATTGAGAAACTCTAGCTCATCCATTATCTTTTTTAACTCATCTTCTGAGTAAAAATTTTCAATATGAACTACTGGCAGATCTGCTACCTTAGTAAAAGTCAAATTTGACATCACTAACCTCCCTTATACTCTCCCATCTGAATACAATAGCATCAGAAAAATACATTACTTTTGGGATCAAATCAAATCCAACATCTTTTTCTCTCACATCTAATGCAAAGAAATGTAGATCTCCAGTGTCCAAACAAATTACAGATGTAAATTTTCCACCAGAGGATACTTTATCATCTGATACTTCTCTAACTAATTCAATTTCTCCAACAACACCAAACTCTTCCAACATTACTGATCTAATGCCTTTCTCTAGAAGGAGAGTATCTGGAATATTTGCTACATCAATATACTCAGGAAACTTGTAACTATTCCTGATATTCAATAATTGATTTGCCATTAGAAATAATTAAAATTAATGTTAGCTCTATACTGCTGATCAGTGCATGTAGTGCTGTGATGCATTTGAGTAGCATCAAATTTTAACAGACGATTAGCAACAGATTCTACTTTAGTATCTCCAACTACAGTGTACCCATCGTTGGTGTTTAGATAAAGAATCGCTGCCTTATGTGGATAATCATAATCAGTGTGATCATGATAATGATATAAAGTTTCTGTTCTTGGATACAAGTTTACTTTCACACGTATCAATGCATTTGCTCCAAACATAAAAAGTATGGGAACAATACATTGATCAAACTGATTGCTGTTTGCTTTGTGATTGGAATGCATCAAGTGAGTAAAATATGGATACTTTTCTACTCCTTGACCAGAAGCATCTTCTTGCAAAAAGAATGGTGTGTGTTGTGAAATAAGAAGGTTATCTTTGATGACATGAAATAAATCAGGTGCCAAGTAATTGTCAATAATTTCCATTTTAAATCTCCAAGAAGTCTTTGTTTAAAGGCATAGTGGTATCAATTCCATACCACATTGAAAGTGTGTATCTATCTCGCTTGATTACATTTGATACACCATGACGGAACTCCATTCCGTCAAAGTACACGGTTCTACCAGAAAGAGGTTGAACATCTACTCCTTCAATAACAGTATGTCCACCAATATAAGTATCATTCAAATATGTAATTGAAGCTCCAGTGGTAGTTTTTCTAGTTCTATCTTTGTGAAAAGTTTTACTAGCACCACATGGATACTTGACTATTTCCACATTCTGCAATACAGAAAATTTGTCATCAGTTACTTTGCTCTTCACTTCTTTAGCAAGGTTTAGAATATCGTAGTAAGTTTCTGAAAGGTTGGAAGAACCAATACCACCACCATCCATACTAAGAACTCTAGTTTCATCCCAAGTGTATGTTTTTAGAATATTATCTTTAAAAAATAAAATTATTCTATCCACAAAATCATCACTGATATCAACATGTGAAATATGAATCATCGGAATGGTGCTCCAATACTCCAACTTACAAGAGAATATCTAGTTCCCGCAGTAACCTCACGAACTCTGTGATATACAAACGCTGGAAAAACTACAAGTGTTCCTCTACTTGATAGTTCTTCTGCAATCTTTGTTTCTTTTCTATTGTAGTGAAACTCTAATTCTCCACCTTCAAATTCACTGGGATCGTTTAGTAACAAAGTAGTAGAAAGTTTTCTATACTTTCCTCTCATGTTTACATTAGTATCATCCTCTGGATAAACATAATGATGTTGATCTGGATGCCAATCATAAAACTGACCAACATCATATTTTGTAAACTGCAACATCTCTGTCCAGTCCCACTGAAAATTCCATCCTGCAGATTTATTAGCAGCATCAATATATTTTTTTAGAATATTGTAGATCCAAGGTTCATCTATCCATGAGATGTGAGAATTCCTAGTCTCAAACAATTTATCTTTATCTTCTTCTGAATAGTCTGCAATACCTTTACTCTGATTTCTGTTTACCTCTCCAAACTCAAAATCTTCTTGCATACCCATCTTAATGATGCGGTCACATTGTTCTGGAGTAAAGGCATTTTGAAAATACCAATAGTTATAATTAAGATTCATCAGGCTCCATTATATTGAGTATAGTCAAAGTTGGGGATCTTATAAGTATACCACCCCGTTGTAATATATTTAGTTTCGGTCTTAGAAGGCACACCACGGTGAACGTGAGTCCAATCAACAGGCCACATAACTGTCAATCCTTTGCGTGGTTGGATTTTTATTTGTTGGTGAAACCATTCAGTTTCTCCTCCATCATTTACTGTGTTTAAGTAAGTCATAAACACTAAATGTCTAGTTGCAACCAAGTCGTGCATAGTTGACCTTTCAGTGTGCCAACCAAAGAATGCTTCACTTGGATTATATTTTTGAATGTTGAAATTTGTATTCAATCCCCAAGTGTCTTGATTTGTAGAAGACCAAGGATATTTTTTGATATACTCATCACATACATCACCTAATACCTTGAGATAATTTTGTATTCTTTCATCTTGATCTCTTGGGATTACAGTAACGTCTGTTGAGATTTTAAAATCTTCATTAACTCCAGCACCAATAGCTCCAGGTTTTTGATCTGGAGATTCCTCAAAGAAAGAAATTAATCCATCACATATTTCTTCATTGATGTACCATCCAGCAATGAAGTTAGGTGATTGTTGTGGAACTGTAAATTCAATCATAGTGACATGTTAAAAGAGATAGCAATTTTTTCTTCACATACCTGCTTCTCTGTACCATGCATTATATCACTGGTAAACAATAAAAGCGACCCTGGTATACATGAGTATTCGCAATATTGATAGTTGTTTTCATTCCACTCCTCTGGATCGGGAAGCATCGTAGGGGAGTTGAAGAATTTTATTTTTTCGTCAGCAGAACACTTAACATAATAAACTCCAGATATCATAGATCCATTGTGATTATGTGGAAAAATATAATCACCTGGATAACTGATGTTAGCCCAGCAATTTTGAATATGTAAGTTATCAGTCTTCTTGTATCCTAGAGCATTCAAGTATTGTTTTGCATGTAACATAAAATGCTCTACTAACATCCAGTCCAAATCTGCAACTTTTAAAATATTTTTATGAGATTTGTGTGTAGAATCTACATTCTTTTGACCGTCACGAAAAGTCTCAACACTAGAAAAGGCATCCTTGATTCGTTGCTCGTAGATGCCTAATCTGTTATTTAAAATATTTGGTTGAAAGTAAATCGCTTTTGGAAACCATAATGTAATCATTTTGTTTATTTAAAAATACTGTTTCACCCACATATGTTGTTGATTATCATATGTGTAATTTACACGTTCTACATCAAATGCTAGAACTTGCTTATAAGTTTTTTTCTGGTCGTCCCAAATCCAACCCTTGGGATTTCTATTTGAATTCACGCTAGCGTACTCTGAAGTATCAGCATATGGAAGAGCTACTCCTTTATTATCAGTAGTTTGATTGGACTGATATGGACACTCCCAATGACATGCACCTTCATCTAGAATAACATGATATTCATTATGTCTTGGTGGAATGAAAGCATCTCTTTCGTAATCATACTTACCACCAATTGCAGCATAGTTTTTTCTCAAACAAGGTTTGCTGCCATAAATTGGTTCAACATACTGCCCATTTTCATCGGGTGGCATCATCTTTCTATGTTGACCTTTACATGCATTATATGAAGTTTGTTTCCAATCCCATTGAGGTAATCCACCAAATAGTTCAGTGAGGAAATCAATTCCTTTCTGTTCTACTTCGTTACCCTCTTCATCTAGGAGAACTGCATCGTCAACGACAACGACATCAACAACAGTTCCTACTCTGTCTATTTTTGCGAAATGTGCCATTGTTTTTACTGGAATTTATACTTTACAATTACGATACCGCCACCGCCATTGCCACCTTTAGGCTCTGGATAGTTGCGAGGATCTTGGTCAGCAGCACCACCGCCACCTCCACCAAGACCACCTGTTCCTGGGTTTCCGTTAGCAGTAGGAGATAGAGCACCTACTCCACCACCACCAGATCCACCATTAGGATTATGAGGACCGCCAGGGTAGTTAGCGCCACCGCCACCACCACCATAAGTTTGTGGAGAACCAGAGATAGCAGATGTATATCCGTTGCCACCCCTTGCTGGACCAGAGTTTGGTCTGTTGTATCCACCTTGACCTGCTTCACCAGCACCACCGCCGCCACCAGAAGTACCATTCTGTGTTGTAGCACCAGTTCCACCAGGGAAACCTTGACCTGCTGTACCAGGTCCACCAGGACCCTCTCCATCGCCGTCAGTACCGTTTCCGCCACCAGATCCACCAGATTGTCCAGGTTTATCCTGTTGACCACCTCCACCGCCTCCAATAGCGGTTTGTGTTCCTAGTGAACTATTTCCACCAGGTGAACCAGCAGAGTTACCAGTTCCACCAGTTCCTCCACCACCAACAGCGATAGAATAAGAACCAGCTGATACAGCGTAGTTATAACCGTCAGTTCTTAAGACACCACCAGCGCCTCCACCTCCTCCAGAACCGAAGTTGTTGAAGTCACCAGAACCAAATCCACCACCGCCACCGCCACCTGCGACGATGAGATAATCAACGGTGTTACCAAATGGTTGAGTAGAATCTCCAACTTCAGTTACAACAAAAGCAGATGCACTGTTGAAAGTATGAACACGGAAATCGCCATCATTTTGGATTGCTCCTCCAGATGCTGTGATAAATCCACCACCTGCTCCTACAGCAGCTTTCCATTCTGTTCCATCATACACTTCAACACCACCCTCTTCAGAGTTGTAAATCATCATGCCAGGAGAGGCACTTAATGAATTTCTCTGAGAGTTAGTATATGATGGTAATTGAAGTGTCCCTGTAATGTTTAGGGTTCCAGCATTTAATGTAGACATAGTTTTTTATTGTCTCTGTGTTTCTTGCCAAATAAGATCGCCGTCTGAGTTGGGCGCATATAAGTAGATCTTTTTCGCTTCTGGTTCCCAACAAATCGCCCCAGGTTCTGCTCTTGGCATTGCACCAAATTTATGAATTGGGAGATCTACGGAAACGCTTGGATTAGCAGTGTTAACTGTTAATTTAGCAGGAATAAACGGCATGGTTAATATATCCTATACGAGTATTTATAGGATATTCCATACACCACCAGACGAAATGGTGACGGTATATCCACTTGCAATTGTGATAGGACCATACGAAGCAGCATTGTCAGCACCACCAATTGTAAGATTCTCAGAAATGCTATTTCTGTTTCTCTTAACAACACCGTAAGTATCTAAGTATTGTGCATCTGCATTAACGCGAGTAATGCCTCTGATGTTTGCTTCACCACCAACATCTAATGTGTAATCAGGATCTGCTCTGTTGATACCAACTTTAGATAATCTGTAGATATCAGCTGTGTTAGAAGCTTCTGTCCATCTAGAAGTAACAAACTCTTGATTGTCTTGGAAGAGTTGACCATTGAAGTTAACATCACCTTGAACATTAAGTTTGTAAGATCTAACAGTGTTGTTTGTAGGATCAGTTCCAGAATGTGCTGTTGTGTTAATTGCAACTGCATTGACATCTCCTTTGATTTGGAATGCAGGAGTTGAGTTCCAGTTGTTATTACCATTACTACCAGATGATTGAATTGCAAACAGATGATTACCTGTTGTCTGCTGACTAATTCTAAAGCTTCTATAGTTGGCAGCACCAAACATTTCAATGAATGTACCAGAGTTATCATTACCACTGTCAATAACAACACCTTCTCTGAATATAACTTTCTTATCAGCATCAATCGCGTAATTTGTTCCGCTGTTCTCAATCTTGAGACCACCATCACCTTGGATAGTTAGTTTGTTGGAAGAGTTGTTGCGGAAAATGAAGTCTCTATTAGATGCTCTGCCGTTGAAGATCCAGTGTGCGCCTTCACCAGGATGTGTACTTGCTCCTGCACCAGACGAGATGAACATCATCGCATGATTAGCATCATCATAATAAGAGTTTCTGGAACCATCAATCAACAATTGATGACCAGTTGGATTCGCAGGACCACTTAGTCTCAGAGCAGCAACCGCTCCACCTAAAATATCAAGACCAATACCAGCAGTTAGTGTTGTACCAACATTGATACCAACGTTATCGTTAGATGCGTCAACGAATAGAGTATCAGTATCTACTGTAAAGTCATCTGTGACAGTCGCTCTACTTGAGAATGTAGCATCACCAGAAACAGTCAGCGTAGATCCAACACCAGTAATGTTCAACGATCCAGACATGCTATCGCCTGCCTTGAGAACGTTTAGAGAAGCAGAACCAGTAATTGTTGCAGTGATTGTTCCAGCAGCAAAATTACCAGACGCATCACGCTTAACAGCAGTGTCAGCAATGTTTGCAGATTGGAATTCAATGTTACCTGCGTTCCAAACAACGTTACCATTAACGTTAAATCCGTCAGCGTTTGCAACTAGACAGTTCAGAGTACCAGAACCATCAGTAGCATTACCACCTGTTGCAACTAGACCTACGTTATAGTTAGCTGCAGCTACAGAAGAGTTAAAGTAAACGCCAGGTGAAGATGCAATGCTATCCTTTCTACCTAGTCTTAGGTTTGCAGTACCACCATCACTTTCTAGTTTTGCAACTTGAACGGTATTACCATCTTCAATTGTGAAGTCTTGGAATTCTTTTCTGTTTCCAGCATCACCAATTGTTTTTGCACCAACAAAATTACCAGTAACTAGTCTACCAATGAGAATGGTGTAATCATTGGTGTTGTCTGGATCATTGTTAATGACAACATTGTCAATAGCAATAGTACCAGTACCTTGACCATTTGCGTCATATAAGTTGACGTTAGAACCAGGTGTAAATGGTGTTGTGTTTAGAATTAAACCAGAAATGTAGATTCTAAACTTAGGATCTCCATTGAATGATTTGATTGTCAAATCATCTTGGATAATCTTAGGTGACATAAACTCTGGAAGTCTATTATCAGATAGAGTTCCGAAGTTAACATTCAATGCATTTTGATACCAATATCCTTGCTTGTTATCAAGTCTATCAGCATCCAACTCAGATCCAATACCGTCATTCAAGGAATGCCATACCTTTGCCCAAGATCCAAAGTTGGTAACACCAGTTCCAGATCCACGGAGATACATGTTATCATTGTCGGTAAATGCAAGTTGTCTTACACCACCGAATGAAGCATCAAAACTAGTTCCACCAGCTCTGAGTGTGAGAACCATGTTCTTGGTTCCACCATCAGATAGTCCATTTGCTGTATTGTTGATAGTGTTAGAAACAATACCTCCAGCAAAGTTATCAGGAGATGGGTTAGAAGTTGGGTTGTTAGTACCAGTTGAAAGTCTAAGTGTATTTCCAGAAGAACCAGAAATACTAATGTTGTATGTTCCAGCAAGTCTATCTGGAGAAACTGTTCCAGAGAACAAGTTGGTAGCATTAGTATAGTATTCACCTTGCTGTCCATCTAGAAGGTCAGCATCAAGACCAGAGTCTGCACCAACATCTAGTTCAACAGAACCATTACCAGCTTGTCCAACAATGAATTGAGACTTCTTAAATCTTGCAACACCAATAGTTCCGAATAGATCAGAAGAAATTGTAAGATCAGATACTCTCTGAACGTCCATAGAGACGTTTGCATACTGTCTGTTTACTGTGCTAATCTTAGCAAGTAAAACTAGACCAGATCCACCACCAATTTCTGTAGGTGGAACTGTCATTGTGAAGTCTGCACTATAACCAGAACCACCGTCAGTAATCGTAATTTCTGTGATAGCACCACCAGAAATAATGACGTTCATCTTAGCACCAGTTCCAGTGCCACCAATAACATCTAGATCAAAGTATTGACCGTTAGTGAATCCAGTACCACCGTTAGAAATAATAAGATCATCAACAAAGTTACCTTGAGTATAAGTAGACTCAAAGATCATTGGCGATTCGCCACGCTCAAATTCAATAATTGTTCCTGCAGCAATTGTTGCGGTGACTGGATTGTTTAATCCAATTGTAGTTGAACCGCCACTAGTAAGAACACCAGTAATGTTTGTATTTGGTTGTATACCAGAAATATTATTCTTGACTTCGTGACCTACAAGAGCATCCGCTAGTGTAGCGAATACCATTTCGCTAGAACCACTATTACATGTAGAAGTTAACTTAGCAAAGTATCTTCTTTCAGCACCCTTAACAGATTGAACTGCTAGTGCGAAGTTTTGGTCACCACGTAAGAATGTAAAGGAGTTTGCAGCACCACCAGATGCTAATCTATCAGTTTCAATGACACCAGATACAATCTGGTTTGCACTCAACTGGTTAGAGGATAGAGAAACCCAGTTAAGTGAGTTGAAAGATGATGTATTAACAACTCTTGTGATGTCAATATCAACAGCTGGGATATCACTAGTTTCAATGAAATCATTATCTGCTAACTTAATTCTGTTAACAATGTCTCCATAAAGTCTGCTTTCAATTAGTGCAGTTGCTGTAGCAGCAACACCAGATCCTGCAGGAGCAGCAATCTGTACATTTGGTGGGACAGTATATCCTTTACCACCTTTGTATCCATTGAATACAATAAGGTCAATTGCAACAACTTCACCATTAGCGATGATAGCTTCTGCTTTTGCCTCAATGTTTCCAGCCTGAGGAGTACCACCAGTTAAAGTTACTGTTGGTGGAGATGCATATCCAGAACCACCTTGTGTGATATTGATTTGATATACAACACCTTGTCTATATTCAGTTGCTTGTAGACGACCACCAGTGATGCTACCAGTGAAGATGTCACCGATAGTAAATTGGATTGTTGTATCAATACCAAATGCTAAGAACTGACTATCTAAATCATTGTTTAGAATGAATGATGTGGATGTGTCTTGTTCAATCGCAATATCACCAGCAAGTGCTCCTTCCAGTGCTAGTCTTTCTGCTGTATTAGCAACGGTAAAGACTTCAAATGGTCTTAGTGCAGGAATCTGATCAACAGAAATCTTACCAGAATCAGTTAGTTCTACAAGGTTTCTTGGAATAGCATTCGTAGAGAATGGTTTGTTGATATATGGTCCAAGATTATTGGTAATGTAATCCTTAACTGCCTTTTGAGTTGGTAGTTTGGAATCACTGGAGTTAGCACCACCCAATGTGTTAGATGCGTCAAATCCAGTAACAACAACGTCGCCACCCTTCAGTTTCAAGAATTCAAC
>CEON01113819.1_pt1 | contig 13653 bp, 26 predicted proteins | sample 530291 | NCBI WGS metagenome assembly CEON01 (sample SAMEA2619888, study PRJEB7988) | marine metagenome | biome: marine biome (ENVO:00000447); feature: surface water layer (ENVO:00002042); material: "saline water (ENVO:00002010), including plankton (ENVO:xxxxxxxx)" | depth 5 m
GAATGTTGCTTTTGCTCTATTTGTAGCCATTGATAATAGTTCATCTAATCTTCTATCACTATTAAGCAAATCACCTGATTGAACCATTAGGACATTGGTTATTCCAAATGCTTTAAAATATTTTGTTGCCTGATCTACAAATTTTTTACATCTTGCTGATGCTACACTAAAGTCATATTTATTATGTGGAAGGTTTACAAGTTCATTGAAATGCACATCTGAAAATTGTATTACACCTACTGCTTTAGAATCTTCTTTGTGTTTTTTTGTATATGCAGTTAATTTGTATTTGTCAAAAATCTGTGATAATCTTTTTGTATACTTAGCAACTGCATTTTCAATCCTTGCATATTCCCTAAATGATTTTCTTTCAATTCTGTTTAGGTCTTGAATTGATTGTTTTTGTTTTGCTAATTTTACATTTTCTTCTACAAGTTCTAAATCTTCAATGGGATTAACAGTTTTTCTTCCACATACTTTGCATTGAAATCTTTGTTTATCACAATCATAACCTGATTTAATCAGCTTACTACTTCTGCAATTTGGACAAAACATATTTTATCCTATTTTAGTTAATCTATCACTTAATATTTTAGCACGTCTAGGTGTATCTGTTCTTGCCCATTTCGAATCTAACATTTCAGTAGATGCACCATTATAGTCTTTATTTTCTAGTAATTTAATTGTCTTTTTGAATTTACTAAATGAATGTAAGCCAAGCTGATATACCATTTCTAACACTACTGCTTTTACCTGATCAGGTGCAGATGTATACCATTCATACTTATTAGCTAAGATGTATTTAAGATTTTCTACATCTTCTTTTAGCCATTCCTTGCTTTGCTCTTTAGTAACTTGTAAATATTTAACACGTTTACCATATCCAATGGTATCATATCCAGCTGTACATTTATATACTGTACTGCTAAATCCTTCGTGTTGTGCAATACTCTCTATTGCTTTATCTATCCAACTCATTATCTGAGTTCTAAATGCAATATCAGTTGTATATCACCATTAGCATATGTTGGTGTAGTTGCAGATGTTAATATACCTTGAACAAATACAGAATTACTATCAGATGCAGCTTGTAGTAGCATAGTTGGATTTGAATCTTCAGTAGTACCACTTAAAGGCATAACTTGAAATATTCTAGCATTATCTAATCCATCTCCTACTGTTGCTGTGTTAGCATCTAATCTTGCAACACCACAAATATTGTTACTTACTAGATTAGCATCTGTAATGTTTGCAGTTGCATTTATTGTTCCTAGTGCTGTATTGCCTTCTGAAAAATAAAAATCAATATCAGAATCAGTTTGGGATTTATCAATCATATACATTGCAACTAATTTAGAACAGCCACCATTTCCAATAACTGCATCAGTAATTTCTGTTGCAGTAAATAAAACATCATCTTCTGCATATGCATCTGTGCTTAAAGTTGGTGATACTCTAATTATTTTATAATCACTTCTTCCTGATCCCATTATGCAACCTCCTCAACTTTCCAGCCTTTAGATTCATAAACTTTTACATAATCGCCTAAGTCATCTCTATATATCGCTTTACCATTTGATTTTGTAATTTTATATTTAACTACTTTTTTAACTTCTTTTTTTACTTCTTTTTTTACTTCTTTTTTTACTTCTTTCTTTACTTCTTTTTTAGCCATCACTACTCCTTGTATGGTTTTTTTAAAGTTCCTTTACCAAATCCAGCAAATGTACCTAAATTTGTTATTCCTTTGCCTTTTTTGCCCTGATCAATTCTATGACCAACTTCTCCTATATAATCTAAATACTTCATTTTAGAACCTTTATAATATGCTTGTTGTCCTTTTTCAGAATCTTCTGCTAAACACAAATCATTTTTAGGGTCTAATTGTACACCAAATTCTTTATTGTTTAAATTGCCTATATCTTTTTTAGGCTGTGATTTTCTTATTATATTTTTTTTGCTTGACATATTTATTTTAGATCAGGGGAGAATAATCCGACTACTCTCCCCTAATCGTACTAACCTTAATCTATTATTAAGATATTTCTGTATGTATTTCTACACCGTGTAAGTCCACTAGTTCTGAAACTGCCCAGTAACCATTTGCAACTAAATTAGTAGATGCACCTAGTTCATTTCTTTCAGTTCTCATTTCAATGAAATTACCACCACCAAAATCAAGGTAACCAGCACCTAATGCAGTTTTAGCAAAAACAGCACCTTTCTTTCTTCCAGTATCACCATCAATAACTTGTGGTGAAGTGAAGAAATTAATTCCAGCTATACTTGTAACAAAACCAGCACCAAAAAACTGCTCAGCTACTGATGCAGCACCACCGTGTGCAAATGCACCAACACTTGATGCTGTTTGTGTTACTCCTAATTCATTTGATAAACCGTATGAACCATACATTTGTTGTGGGTGTAATACTGCTGCATATGGTCTTGGTGCATCATTAGATTCTAAACTAGCTACTGCATCCATAATATCTAAAAATCTTAGACCATCATCTGTACCTTTTGATGTTGCAAAACCATCAAATAAAGCACATATGTTTGCATCAAATTCAGCTGCTACTGCATTACCTAGAACTTGACCAGCATTAATCATTAGTGCATCAGCATTACCGTGTGCAGCTAAATCTGTAACTCTAGCGTTGATGTGATTTCTTAAAATCTCAACGTTAGTAGCTGCTGTTGTAATGCTTGTTGCTGCTACTTCTGTATCTTCATCTCCAGTAGCTTCATTTGTAACATCAGATACTCCCAATTTAGAATATATTGGAAATTGAACTGTGTTTGAACCTTTTACAGCTGCTACCATTGAAACAAGATCAGGTGTAACTGCTGCTTTATTAAATTGTACTATTGCTGCTGCTATGGTTTTCCCTAAACCACCAGCTGCAACACCTACGTCTGTATTAGCCATTATCTTCTCCTAAAAGATTTTGTACTCTTTCAACTGCTTGTTAGCCTTCATTTTGAGTACGTTTAATTATTTAATAAAACCAGTAGTGCTTTCTGCTATTGCTTTTTCTGCACCTTTAGGGTCTTTCATAGCAAATTCTTCCCAAGATGAATAACCTCCCATATCACCAGCTTTACCAGTTGTGGCTCTAGCTTGTGATGTAGATGGTGCATTAACATTCACTACTTTGTTTACATAAGTTTCTAATTTATTCAAATCGCTCAAACCTTCTGCAATAGATTTATCATCATCATTGGTCAGCTTAGACATTAAAGATTCACGTTTATCAGCTTGAAATTGTGACCATTGGTCAGCTTGTTTTTTAAACGCTTCTCTTTCTTTAGTTACCAGATCCAATGCCTCTTTCAATTTCCCATCTTCAATCATTTTAGCCTCAGCTTTAGATTTACTATCAGCATTCATCTTGTCTAATTGTGCTTGTAGCTTTCCAATCTGTGTAGCCATTTCATTCTTTGATGCTACAACTTCTTGAAATCTATCATATGGTACATTTTTATTACCAGCTTCTGTGCTAGGATTTTTTGCAGTATTGTCATTACTGGTCGTTTGAACTTCTGTTTTTTCTTCTGACATTTTTACTCCTTTAGTGGATATTTGTTGAAAAATCTTATAAGTAATATAATTTGTTTTAATTTATATAAAAGATTTATTTTTTAATCTTATGAACTGTGGTAGTATTTCCACCTAATTTTTTATCAATTTCTATTTTAACTTGTTCTTGTAAATATATTGCAACTGAATCAGGTAATGCTTTTGCTTTTGTTGTTAAAACTCTACCCATTTTCTTTAACCATTCAACTCTAGCACCTAATGTGGTCCAGCCTATTTGAAATCCATTTGCTCTTGTTTGAATTAAACTATAATCCCTTAATAAATCAGAAGTTAAAACTGGTGCTGTTGTATTTGCATATTGTGTTGATTGTCTTTTTAATTTTCCTGATCTTTTCTTAGTTTTGTATGGTTCTTTATAACCTTTAAACTTCTTACCAAAAACATCTAATGCATTTTTAAATATATGATTTCTATATCTATCCCTAACTCTAGGACCTATCTTTCTGAAGAATTTAGCATCAAGCATCTGTGTCCTCTATTGGTTCAAAACCATCTTTATCTATTTTTTTATGATGTTGATTTTCAAAGAGTATTAAGTTTAATTTAGGATAATCTTTTTTATATTCCTTTAAATGCTCTTTATATAATTTTTTAATATTATCACTCATTTAAATAACCTGCCTTTACTACTTTATAATTTAATGGATTACCTCCACCTAAAACAATTTCTGCTTCACTAAACTTGCTACTAAAACTAAATGAAAAATTAGATGATATAATTCTATCTAATGGTACTTCCATTTCTAATACAACACCACCAAATCTAACAGATGCAAATTGTTCTGCAACAAATTGGTTTGTTGTCCAACTTTCTGCACTATTAGTTAGTAATTGCCCTAATTCACCTATTTCTTTAGGATATTTAGCACCTGATGTTTTAAAATAATCTGCTCTAATTCCTCTATAAACTTTTACTTTATTATTACTTCCAACTAAACCATATCTTTTTAACATATTTTGATTAAATTGCATATCATATTTAATAACATCAACTAATTGTTTTATTGAATAATTTTTAAATCTTTTTTTTGCATAACCTTCTATATATGCTTCATATTCTGCTAGTAATTTTGCATTATTACCAAAATATTTTCCATTAGCATATTGTAATCTAGAATTAGTTGCTTTTGATGCTAAATATCTATACAATCCTTCACCATCACCAATTTGGTCTACCCATAATCCATTAAGTGTTCTATGTGCTTCATATATGCCTTTATCTTTTAAAAAAGAATAATAATTATTTAAATCTGATTTGAATTCATCTGTTGCATAAATATCGTTCCAAACATTTCTAACTTGCATTCTATCTAATCTTCCAGTAACTAAATTTCTATTATTAACTTGTGTTGATAGTGGGTTAATGCCTAAAAGTTTATCAATTTCATTAAGATTAGCAACAGATTTTGATATTGTATTTTGTTTTGATAATACTTGTTGTGCCTGATCACCTTCAAATAGTTTAATCCCTTCATCAGATGCTATTTCCCATTTATGTCTACAATTATATCCACCACCATCTACTAATACTTTTTCACCAAATGCTGATGTAATTTCTTTTTCTGTTATAGGTCCTTTACTAGCCATTTGTAAACATATATCTCTAGTTTTTTCATCTATTGGTCCTACATAGACATACTTAGTATCTGCTGGTGCATCTTTCATCATAGTATTAGTTGCAACTCTAGACATAGTATTTAATCTTGTATTTAGTAATGTTGCTTGTGTAGAACGTGATGATGCAGCAGTAATATCATTTAATATATCTGATGCTTTCATACCTGATATAGTAGCAGAATTAAGTAAGGAAGTTAGTTCAGCAGCATCTGTACCAATAATTTCATCTAATATAGATATATTATTATTTAAAAATGATTCTAGTATTTCTTCATTTATCGCCATTTACATCTCCAAATGGTATAGTTTCTTCTAATACTACTCTATGATGTTGTATAAATAAATTCTTAGCCTTTTGTACTTTTGTATTTAAAATGCTTTTAAGGTCCATAGCATTTAATACTTTTATAAATTCATCAGCAGATAATTCTTTTTTTAGCTTTAGTAAATCTTCTGCTAATTCTATTCTTGCTTTATCTATTATTTCAGTAATTTCATCTGTAACATTATCTATTTTATCTTGATCAGGCATTATACTATATCAGATACTTTCTTTTTCTTTTCCCACATCTTGCAACTCCAGTATCTTGCTTTTGTCTTATCTTTAGCAGTAGAACATTTGTGCCTTGCTCTAAATGATTTACGTTTTGCATCACTTTGTCTTTTTATAGATAGATTAGGGTCACCAAACATAACCTTCTTTACTTTGTCACCTGATCTTACATATACTTTAAATTTTTTTCTACCATATCCAGCCTCACCTTTAGTAATTCTACTAGGTTTATCTAGTGTTACTTTTTTACCTTGATATTCAGCCATTACTCTACTGGTTTAGCCAATGCTTGTAATAATGTATTTGCTGGTGTTTCTTCTTCATCTGCATCTTCCATTTCCACAGCTTGTCTATCAAATAAATAATCTTCTGCTTCTTCTCTAGTTAGATCAGGATTCTTTTGCATCATAATATCTGCTAAGTCAATTAATCCTTTTGATAGTTCCCAATCCCACTTCTCACGTTGTTCTTTATCTGATAATACTTCTACTGATTCACTAAAATCAACATCTTCTAAATCACCAGCATCTTGTCCTAATTCAACTGCAATAATCAATCTTTCTAAATCAAATATCTTGTACTCCAAATCTCTCCATCTAATAATATCAGATTTTCTATCATCAGTCAGTTCAATGTTTCTCATTTTTAAAGCTACACCTGATGATGCAGTTGTGCCTTCAACAAAAGATGTGGGTAAATGGTAATTTTGGCTCAGCATCTTATATGAAGATTGTATAGATTCATCTAGTGCTGGTATAGCATTTGGAGGAGAAACAATATTCATTGTACCATCTACCCCTAAAAAGTTTATCTTATCTTGTCCAACTTGTAAATCATCACTATCAATATTACCATTAATAAACAGATAGCCAAATGATTGAAACATAACATTAGCATTCTTGTTTGTTTCTGCTACATTAATTGCAAGATTAGTAGATATTAAATCAAAACTTGCATTAGTATCAAGATAACTAAATTCTGGTTTACCTTCTCTAAAACATTCAATAAATGGTAGCACTCCATATGGATTAATCATATCAGGATTGTCATCTGCTGTATATTTAGTACCAGTTTCATCAAATGAGAATGTATGGTCTTTATCCCAATAAACCCACATATCTGGTGTAGTGTCCATAACACTTGCTCTAGATGTTATTGGATAAACTATTGCTGTTGGTTTTAATGGGTCTTCATCAAACATAGGTTCATAGTCAGTAATAATATCATACTCTATACAGCCACTACCATCATCTTTTATTCTCCAACAAGGTTTTAGTAGTACAGCATCAAGCAAATTAGTCATACGTTCTAATCTTTGTAATTTTAAATCTTTATCAACAAACAAATCAGTAACATCTTCTCTAGTGTATTGCCTGATCGGTGGCTGCATATATACCAATGATATTCTATCAATAATTCTTTTTGTTATATTAATGTTACCCATAACAACTTTAGATATTGTAGAATCACTAAAGTATTCTGCTGTGTATTCATTAGTAACACCATTATAATAATCTAGTGCCTCATATCTTGATTGTTTCCATTGATTTTTAACTTTCTGTTTATAATCAAACTTGCTAATCATAACAGCTAGTTCAGCCATATTTGGTATCATCTATCTTGTACTCCTATTACTGGTTTATTGATAGGATATAGCCAATTACACAAATAACCAAATGCATCACTACAATGTGTTAAGTTTGGATTACTTTTATCTATATCTCTAGTATGTTCTTTGTTTACTACTTGCTCAAAATCTTTTATTAGCATATTACAATCCTGATCTATTTTAATTTTATTTTTAGATAGCTGATTGTTTACTGAATTAACTCTATTAATAACTCTAGGATTTATATGTGCAACTTTAACTATCATTCCACTTTTTTTAATTAATGTAATATCAGAATACATTGCACTACTATTTCTTGCTCTACCAGTTGCATCAGGATAAGCAAAATAAATATTATTTGGATACATTTGCTTTATTGTTTCACACATTCTAGCAGTAGGTAAATCACCATCACCTTGATGTGATAATACTACTTCTTTGATGACGTGTATTGTACCATCATATTGTTGCTGACACACCACACTACATAAGGGGTCGGCATTGAAATCGAATCCAATGTGCAACGGTAATCCTTTTTGGTAAGTACAATCTCCAACGTGTCTTTCTCTATTGAATGCATAATATGTTTGTCCTTGTGTTAAATTTACAAATTCACCATCTATGTATGCTCTTAATAATTTCTCATCATAACTATCTTTTAATGATTGTATATAAGAATCAGGCAAATGATGATTATCAGTTGTCTTTCCGTGTACTAATAGTTTATTATCATCATATTGTTCTACCATTAAATGGTGTGTATATCCAAACCCTTCTGGTGTGGTAGTTATAAATAATTCAGCATCTTCGCAGCCTCTCAGCCTTCCTAATGCTTTTTGTATAGTTAATTCAGCTGTTCTAAAGTTTTCAATATCTAATTCATCAATACCACAATAGGTATATGATGCACCAACTATTCTTTGTGGGTATCTTGTTTGATATATCTGAATGTTACCATAAATAGTTCTAAATCTATGTTGTGCTATATTGTATGTATATGGAACACCATTTCTTTCTAATATTTCTTTAAATGGTTCTACAAATACCTGATCAGCTAGATTGTATGTAGGATATAATATTAATCCATTGCTTTTACCATCTTTATTTTTTTTAGTAATTAAACTCCAAAACACTTTTGTAAGTAGGCTATGTGACTTTCCTGATCCAAATCCTCCAACAAATGCACTAATCCTTGCTTTCTTTTTATTGGTAAGAAATTCCCATTGTGCTGGTAAATAACTTTTCTTATGCAATGTCATTGGTCTAGATTTCTTCAAAGTTTATCTCAGATATTGGTTTTGTTAATTCTAATTCTTGCTTTTCTTGATAGCCTCTTTTCCTACCTTTTGTCTTTAAAAAAAATATTATTGATGTAGTATCATAATCATTTATCTTTTCTAGTAATCTATTTTCTGCTAGGTCTAGTAATGATTCTGATACATTCTGACATTTACTTTCAAAATCCTGATCATCATCAATCCATCTATAATAAGTTTGTCTAGATATATTAATAGCTTTACAGCCTTCTGATATGTTTCCTAAGTTTAATTTTAATGCTTTTAAAAACTTTTCTTTTTTATCAGAAGTTGTAACCTTTGTAACTTTTTTTGATGTATTTTGTGTCTTTTTCGCCATAATATGATAACATAATATAATGTAACATATATTTTAAAAAAGTATTTTATAACTTTTGTCTTATAATTATAGTGTTATATTTGTTAGAAATATGTTGTTCTACTTTTAAATCTAAGTATTTAGGTGCATCATCCCATATTAATTTTTCATCACTACACGCATCTAGTAATTGTTTTACACCACCATATAAATTATCTATATCTAATTTCTTCTTTCTGTAACTTATAATAGTTAGTTTAAACTTTTCGCCTACTTCAGCTTCTTTGATTTTTTTTAATCTCATTTGATTTCTTACAAATAATGCCCATATCTTTTTAGATTCTCTTTTAACTGCCCAATGCTTTCTATCTAATATATTTCTTGATTCTACTTTTTGTGGTATTGTTAGTATATCATCTTTCATTTAAAAGTTCCTTTATTTCTAGTTAGGTCTATAAATCCTACCAGCTTTTTCATTTTTCTGTTGTCACTAAATTCTGTTTGTTTTGACATTGTAACCCAAGACCATTTGTAATCATAGTTTTGGTAGTTTAAATCTGTAATATTAAATATATAAATTTGACCATCAACTCTAACTATATAAATAAAATCTTTATCAACTAATTTTGCATATTGCGTATTGTAGCTGTACTTATCAAATTCTATCATAGTTTTAGGATAATATTTGTGTCTATCTTTTATTTCAGCAATATATGATTTATTTTCAGCATCAAATCTATTATATTCATATTTGTCTTCAATTAGGTGTAAACCATATTCTTGATTAACTCTAGATAATATATGTCTTTCTTCATTCTTCATTCTTCATCCTGATCAGGGAAATGATGATATACCATTTCTCTAATAGATGATAAACACCAAACACAAAAAGATACCTCAGATATACCAAAATATCCTACAATATCTCCATTGTCTACATCTATTTCAGCATCACAAATAGTGCAACAGATTTCTGTATTACCACAATTTGTTTCTTTTAAGTTTTCTTTTTTCATTGTATTTGTTCATAAATTTTCTATTACAAGGTTTGCACCTAGCTTTTGTTACACCATTATTTCTTAATCTGTTTTCTTCAGTTAATTTTTCTTTACAATCTATGCAATGTGTTCTAGGTTTTAAACTAACTCTTTTAGGCAACGTTATTCTCATTTATATATTTTCCTAAATATTGCTTTAGCTACTGGTGGACTAACAGCATTCCCAATTTGCTTATATCTTTGTGTATTAGATTGTCCTTCTGTCCATTGATCAGGAAATCCTTGCAATCTTTCACATTCTAGTGGTGTTAATCTTCTAACATTTGATTTACCATCATTTTCTTTATTGTTATCTAGAACATATGTATCTTCGCTGCCCATTTTATGGTATCTGCTATTTATAGTTCTAGTATATCTAATTTTGTTACCTTTCGTTTTCCTATCGTTTTTCCTGATCTTGTTTGTAATGTTTTCAACATTTTCTTTGATAGGAAAAATGTAGGGTCTACTTTCTTCTCTATTATATCTTCCAAATATATACACTCTTTCTCTATGTTGTGGTAACCACCATTTAGTATTAACCAGTTGTACTTCAACGGAGTAATTAAGGTTGGTAAGAACTCCATAGATTGTAGCAAATACTGAGTAATCTGCTGCACTATATAAACCTTTAACGTTTTCGAGTAATATATTTTTGATTGGTCGTCCTCTTTCAATGTAATCGTTGAGAATCCTTGCAACATCAAAAAAGAGTGTGCCTCTTGTGTCTTCAAATGACAATCTTTTTCCAGCAAGGCTAAAAGCTTGACACGGAAATCCAGCTGTAAGTAAATCAATTCTTTGTCCGTTGAGTGAGTTGTAGGAAACATCTGTAACTGTTCCAAGTTGTTTTGCATTTGGAAATCTCCTTTTAAATACTTTGTTTGCATAACTGTCAATATCACTAAAACCTAAATATCTTGGTTCTACACCTGATCTCTTTAAACCTAATGAAAATCCACCAATACCACTAAATAAATCTAGATGACCTTCTATCTTCATTTTCTTGGTTTTAGTTTATCACCACAACATCTGCTATCTTCTGTTGCTGGATATTTATAAAAATCTGATTTATCACATTTACTACAATAACCAATTCTATTATATCCAGTAGCATCAAATTTAAAATCTTCATTTTTATATTTAGTTATAGGTTTCCATTCTTCCTGATTCTTAATCCATCTTTGTAATCTTCTTTTTATATCAAATGTTTTTTGCATTTCATATTTCATCTTTGTACCATTTAAATTTCTTTCTGTCCAGTAATTACAAAAATCATCTATTAAATCAGGTGCTACTATTGGTGTAAACTTTAATCCTTCAGCCAAAACTAAATCAATAAATTTTTGTTCTTTATTATCATTATTATCATTATTTAAAGTATTATCATTATTGTTTGTTTTTGATTGCAGTTTGTTTGTTTTTTGATTGCTTTCTGATTGCAGTTTATTAGTAGTTTGTAAATTCTGATAACTATCATAATTTGTTATAGTTATCATAGTTGAATATGTGTTTGATTTAGATACAATCATTTTATCATCTTCTAACATTTTTATGAATGCTCTTAGCTTAGTTGAACCCCATCTAAATTCCTTCATTAATTTCTTTTGTGATGTCACAAAGCTACCTGATCTAACTTTTATAATTTGATTACCTATTACTGCTTTATTGTCTTTATGGTTAGCTTGTAATAACATATAAACAAAAGCCTCAAATCTGCTATAAGTTCTGCCTCTAGACAATATTGGATTATCTAAAATCTTTCTATGTAAACTAATCCAACCTTTCATAGCCTGATCCCAGTAACTCTATATATAGCATCTCTATGTTTTTTTGATGGATAATGTTTTAAATCTATCCAGCCTTTTACTGATGCTGGTGATACATTGCAATGCCTAGCTAACCAACTCATTGAACGTTCATTGTCAATTAAAAATAATTTTACTTCATACATTGTGTTAAAATTTGCTGATATTGTATCTAAAATTTTTTTCATAATATTTCCTTAATTTGGGAAGGAAGTGGTAACACAAGCGAGTAACTTATGGTTGTATTGTGGTAGAATATATATGTTACCACTCCCTATTATCATCTGCACCTATATAACAATTATCAGTATTGTTCGGGTATCTACGGGACTGATTGCCGTTTAATTGTTATATTTAAAATGGTATCTCCTCACTATCATTAATTACATTTTTTACCTGATCAAAAGATTGTACTCTTTTAGCATTTAAATGACCAACATCACCTCTATCGTCCTGATCTTTATAATGGTCTGATACACCACCTATTTGTCTAGTTGGCTGTGTTTGATTATCATAATATTTAATAGCAATTTCATTTAAAGATTTTCTAACATCTTTTGTAGCCATTACTATGTCATTATAATTACCATCTTTATCTTGTTGTGAAGGCATTGAAACAAACATACCATTAATACCATCTACAATTTTTAAACCAGTAATTATAAATCCTTCATTTGTTTCTAGGCTAAAAAATGCTTTTACTTTTCCCCATTCACCTTTTGACATTCTTTTTATTTTCATTTGTTCTCCTTTTTAAAATCATCTGCCTCTACTTCACTATAAATACCATATTGATATGCATTTATTAGTTTTAATACACATCTATCAATTCCTCTTTTCTCAGCCATTGAGCCATAATAATTGTTCTTGCTATTTCTGTTGTCTGCCTCACCAACTGATGTAACACTATCTATAACATTGCCTTCCTGATCTTCTTTTACCATAGTAACTAAAAATCTACAACTGGTTTCAGATTGATAAATTGGTTCTAATTTTGATAGTTTAATATTATCAATTAATGCAATTTTTGTTATTGCATCGTGTGTTAATATCCAATTATTATGACATTTCCAAACATCAACTGTACCATCTAATTTATACTTTTTACCTAATTCTCTAATTGTCATTACTTCTCCTCACTTTTTTTAAATCCACTACTCATACCACATTCAGCACAATATCCAGTTAAACTATTTTGTTCAATAACTGAGTTCTGAACTGGTAAACCATCACAACATTCACTAACATATTCAACATCTTTTTTTAAAATCTTTTTTAGATCAGGTGAAATGTTAGCATCATTAAATATCATATCTAGTATATCCATTATACAAACTCCCTATTTAGTGGATATGCTCTATGCCCTTTAAAGTTGATATTAATGTGAAATATGGTGCTATCTACCTTTGCAACTATCTTTGTATCAGTTACAAAATATCCACCATATAATCTTATATCTGCACCTAGATTATCTAAAAATTTTAGAATTTTTGATTCCATTATTTGTCCTCCAAAACAGATTGCTTATAAAATGGTAAAACTGAATCACTATCAGAATCAAAAGTAATATATCTGTCAATATCATCTAAATTAATATTACTCCTTTCTAATAATCTATCTTTAATGTCTTGAGGTGTTATTGCTTTACCACCCCAAAAACCATTATTAACAAATAATTTGAACATTTGTTGTAACTTTTTATCCCATATTAATACATATTTCTTCATTGTTACTCCTTGTTTTTCCCTAGTTAAAGGAAGTGGCTAAGCCACCTCCTTAATATTGTTTTGTAAATTAATCATATCAACTTCTTT
>CEON01029510.1_pt1 | contig 13597 bp, 7 predicted proteins | sample 530291 | NCBI WGS metagenome assembly CEON01 (sample SAMEA2619888, study PRJEB7988) | marine metagenome | biome: marine biome (ENVO:00000447); feature: surface water layer (ENVO:00002042); material: "saline water (ENVO:00002010), including plankton (ENVO:xxxxxxxx)" | depth 5 m
GAACAGCAGATGCAGCCAAATTTAGAGCACAACAACCAGCTGCTCAATTAGCTTTACCCGAGTTTCAAGAACGTGGGCTCCAGCTTTTAGATGATTCCGTTAAAGCAAACCAAAGTCAACTTCGTATTGAAACTGCGCTTAATGGTCAGCGTCAACGAGGTGTTCGCTTTTTAGAAAAACAGGCTGCTGAAGAAAAACGCCAAGTAGATTTAGGTCTTGTTAAAACTGCTACGGGCGAGGCGGTAGAACGCACTAATCGTTTAACGGGATTTGAGACTTTAACAGGACAGTCAAGTCCCATATCCCCAGTGCGCACTGCAGCAGGAGCCCGAGCCGCATCCGGTTTTCCCGTTGCACTCCCAGAAATAAACCTAGACAGAGAAGTTGCTCAAAGAGAAAAAATTAACAGCCTTATAGACGATCAAATTACATTTAACCAGAAAATATCAGACGGTTTAAAGAGGCAACGTGCTGTGGGGCTTGACATTAACAATTTAGAAAAGACAGACACAAGGCTTATTCAGCAGCAAGGTATTTTAAAACAACGTGAATTAAGAACTGAACAAAAAATACAAGAGGCTATTAAAAAAGGCACTGCGCTAAGGCGCGGCCAAGAAAGTGCGCTTATTGGCGGTGCCTTCCCCTTGTTGTTTGGCCAAGGACTTGGGGCATCGGCTGGCGGTGCTCTAGGTGGTTTCTTTGGTGGTAAAGCAGGCGGTCAACTTGGTTTTGGCCTCTCTTTGGTTGGTACGGCAATCGGCCAAGCCTTTGACGATGCGACAAGGCGCGTTACAGAAATGGGTAACGCACTGCGCACTTTAGACTTAAGCACACTTGAACAGTCAGCTATACGCGTATCTGAAGAACTTAAATTCCAAGTTGAAAAATTAAAGGAGTCTGGAAACTTTGCACGAGCCAGGGCCTTAGTCGAACAAACTGTTGCACAACAAACAGGAAGCACAGCAACAGTAATTAAAGACATCGCTAATTCAGGCAATTTACTTAAAGCAGCTTTTGACGAAGTTGTCGCATCAGGTAGCGTCTTGCTTGGTTCGGTTGCAGCTCCTTTGGCCGCTGCTTTAGCTGGTGTACTGAAGGTAGTGGCTGAAATTTTCAAATTTATAAACCGCATCATTGCGGCTGTAGGCGGTCTGCTTAGGACGGTCGAAGACATAATTGACCCAGCAAGAAATATACAAAAAGCTATTGAAAGCATTGCTCCTGCAGCAGCAGAAGCAACAGCAGAGATGAAAAAATTTGCTGATGAAACTTTGCGTGCCTTAGGGCTTGCACAACAAACTGCAGATCTAGACCTCAAGCTGGCACGAGTCGGCCCTTCTAATTCTGCAGAAAATAAAATTGCCAGACGGCAAGTTCAACTTGAAAAAGATAGAGCAAGTATTAAGCAAAGAATAAACGCTCAATTAACAAAGGCATTACAACTAACTGGAAAAGAACGTATTGAAGCAGTTGCTTCGGTTAAGTTACTAGAAGCAAAATTAAACCGCATAGCAGATCTAAATGCTGCTCGCGACATTGCAAATATAAAATTGGCTGAAGAACGCCGTCTTAATAAAGAAAACTTAGATATAGAAAACCGCAGAGCAGAAGCTGTAAAACGTCGCTTACAAGATGCACAGGCAGTTCTTACTGCTGTAATCCAAGCAAACCAAGCTGAACAACGTGTTTTAGATTTTAAACTGCCCGATCCAACACCGTTCAGCAAATTTAGTAACGAAGAGATTAGAGACCAACAAATTGCAACAATTCAAAAAGAAAGAGATAATCAACTAGATTTACTTAGACAGCGAGGGCTTAAAGAGGAGCTAAGGATAGAAAAAGAAAGAGAAATTATAGCCAAAGCAAATCTTGCTATTAAGCAAGCAAACGCAGACTTTGTAAACAAAGAACGTACAGAGCAGGAGCGTGCAATTAAAGCCACCGTTGAAGCTAATGCAAATTTAGATAAACAGATCGCACTTATCCAAGCAAAACTAAATGGAACGCAAGAAGAAGTCCGCCTAAATCAAGAACTTAACGGAATAGTTAAATCTATTGGCAGCATAGGTTTGGAAGAAATTGAAACACTGCAAAGAAAATTAGAGTTGCTTAGAGACATAAGAAAAGTCGAAGCGCAGTTCGACATCCAGCAGCAAACCAGATTTGCTGGTGCGGGGTTACAAGCAGGTTTCATTGGCCAAGCAGGCCAAGCTTTCGAAAAAACTTTAATTGATGGCGGAACTATGGAAGAAGCCAACAAGTTGGCACAGTTGACCCAAGAAATGGTCATTGCTCAAACCCAAGCACAAGCATTGGAATCAGCAGTGCTCGGCATTGGCAACGCCTTTGCTACCGCCATGACCACCGGCGTGTCTGAACTAATTGCTGGTACGAAGAGTGCCGAAGAAGTATTTGCCGATTTCTTGAAAAATGTCGGCGATGCTTTAATCAATGCTGCAGCTCAAATGATCGCCACCTACATCGCCATCGGCATCGCCAAAGCCTTTGCCGGTTTGTCCGGTGGAACAACAGACATGGGATCAAAAATGAGCAATACTCAATATTTCAACCCTAATACAGGTCTAGGTGTAGCTGGCCCCAACTTTGGTTTGGCCAACGGAGGCCCTGCAAAAGCCGGTCAGCCTTACATGGTTGGTGAGCGCGGACCCGAGCTTTTCGTACCAAGCACCAACGGTGGCGTGCTCCGAAACGAAGACCTCCGCTCGGCAATGTCCAGGCAGCAGTCAAGCGCACCGGCCATGAACTTCAGCTTCGAGACCACCAATATCGGTGGAACGGAATACGTCAGCCGCGAGCAACTCGAAGCCGCCATGGCCGTCACCCGCAAACAAGCTGCAAGCGACGGTGCAAAACGAGGTATGAACATGACTCTGGATAAAATGCAGCATAGCCCTGCAACCCGCCGCCGCGTAGGTATCTGATGGCCCGTAAATTTCCCCCAATGAAACCTTCATCTCGAAGTTTTCAGATGGGGGAGCTTCCGGTAAAGACTTACAGAGCTTTATCAGGCGTCACAGTCCGGCGCGTCTTCGGCAACAAACAACTTGGTTACACCCTGACTCTTGAGTACAAAAACATTGCCGACTCAGGCGGCGAACTGCTGAGCGGCGCAGGAAGGGCAGTCGACATTATCAACCACTACAACGACGTTTCAACAACACTTGGAACGTTTGAACTACCGGATAAAGTTTTTGCCGGTATGACGGATAACCTTGAAAGCAAAATTCAACAGCCTTACAGCAATTTGAGGTGGCGCTACGCCGAACCACCAAAGATCAAGTCTGTGATAGAGGGCGTAAGTACTGTTAGTGTCAAACTCGTAGGCGAGATCAAGGTCTAATGGATCAAACCATAGCCATCTGTCAGTTCATTGAAATTACTCCTGCTGGCGGAAGAAATACTACAACTCGAAGGTATCAAAATTACTTCATACAAGAAGTAAAAGTTTTTAAAGGTAAAGAGTACAGCTTTGCGCCGTTTCAAATTGAAGGCGGCGTTTCAAGCCTCAACGGCGACAACGAACAAATACAGCTTTTGTTCCCCGCCACCGAATACGTGGTACGGCTTGTGGAATATGGCGAAGGCAACCGAAAAAGCACCTTAGCTGTCCACACTCGCTACATCACAGGCCAAGGCGCGATTGTCAATAAAAGCGGGTTTTCAAGTTATTTCGTAGGAATCGGCGCTTCGTTTAGTGAAGATACGATGGAACTACGCTTTCGTTCTGCGCTTGACGGCATTACACCAAACCTGCCTGGGCAAACGCTTACAGCTCAAAATGCCGGAATCCTGCCACTGGATTCTCAACTGAATTTCCGATGAACGACCTTATAGGTCTCGAATACTGCTGGGGCGCTCATCCCAACGACGGGCGCGGCAAAACTGACTGCTTTCAACTCGTTTGCGAAATCCGTTCTAGGCTCGGCCTTTCTGACTACAGCGAAAAATATTCGTGGGCCTACTGGCTCTACGACGAGAAGTCTTTACCGCCAAAACGAATGGCACGTTGGTTATTACACAGCGGCACACGGATTAAAATACCAAGAGTTGGTGCTGTTGCATTGCTCGCAGAACCAGACAACGCAGCCCTCGGCACAGTGACAGATCAAGGTTTGATCTGCATTGCACCAGGTGGCCGCGTCGTTTGCATTCCAGTGGGACGTGTAGCCGCACATTATTTCTGGGTTGACTGATGGATCGCAAGCTTCTTCCTTACGAGCATCAGCTGATCGAGACGCTTGGCGTAACAAAAGAAGAGTATCTAAATTTTGTCGATATTCAGCGCGAATACCAAGACCCCAAAGTCGGCACTCAACTTGATGTAAGAAACGAAGCTGGAACAGTTGCACTTGTTCTAACCGTTGTCGGCATTCTGTTCCAAGTTGGCGCAGCGATACTGACACCAAAACCCAAAATTCCTTCTCTTAAAGGGGACCGTCGCAACAAAAGGGAAGAACGCTTTGCACCCACTTTCGGATTTAACTCAGCCCAAGAACTAGCGGTTTACAACGACCCAGTAAACCTTGTCTACACCAACAAAGAACAAAACAGCAGGGGCGGTGTGCGTCTAGCTGGTTCGTTGGTTTGGTCAGAGCTTGAAAGTTATGGTTCGTCGCAATACATGACGATGCTGCTTGTACTCGGTGCGAGCACGATTAAAAAAATTGATCCGAGCCTTACGGCCTTTGGTCAAATTGCTATCAAAGATTTAGACCCAACTCTTACCTTGCTCTTTTTTGATAAAGCCGGCTCAGGCCCTGTTCGATTTAGCGACATTGTTTTTGGTATCCCGCAGGGCAAAGAAGCGGGCACAACAGGACAAAAAATTTCATTTTTGCCGCCTTCTTTAAAGAAAGGCGTAACAAACGGGACCAAGGTTTCGCGTTTAAGACCGGAAACTAGAAATGCGCAACACGGCTTCAGCCAAGCCTACACACCCACAACGGCCATCTCGTTTGGTGCGTACGACCCAATTCCCATCTTTGTAAAGCAGTTTGGCCGTGATGAGGACGGCGACCAAAAAGACGCTCCTAATGGGGTAAAGATTGAGGGTTTTTCTGACGAAACCAAGGCCTACCCAGGGGCAGGAAGTTTCTTTGACGTTGGCGATGAAGTAACTATTCAATTTAAAGATAATCGTAATAGATCTGGTGACGATAACATCGCAAAAAATTGTGCAAGTTTACGTGAACAATACGTAGACGCCTTAGATTACGGCGCAACTTACATGCTAGGAACGGCAAAATTTAGGTTAAAAAATATTAGAAACGACAATAGGAGCATTGAAAAGCGCGATGCTTTCTTTAAATTCGAATGTATAGAAAGAGGCCAAAAACCAAGCACACCTTACAACAGTGACGATGCTCTTGATTCATCCGATGCTGACCTTAGGCTGTCAATATACGTTCAAGCTCGCAAGCGTTTGAAAGGCGATGCAAAACAAAAAGACAAATTTAACATCACAGGTTTTGGCCTTGATTACAATTTTTCAAGAACTGACACCGTTAGTTGGACCGATAAAAACGGCCAGGAACAAAGTAAAGAGGTGGAACGCAGAGGTTCCATTGAGTACACTAAAAAGTTACGCAACCGTGCAAGCAATAATCCACCAAAGCTCAAAACTTCTGAAACACGCAAAGACATACGCAAGCAGCTCAGACAACAAGAAGACTTAATTGAGCAAATTAAAGTGGGTGAATATGATGTGTACAGAAGAGCGCCAGCTCAAACAGACTATGCAAGAGCTTTAAGCAACCGAATTAAAAGACAATTAAAAAAGGATAACGTTTTAAAAGCATTGAGAAAACAGGAAAAAGAGCAAAAACGGGAGCAAGTGGAAGTTGAACAATCTAATAAAAGTAAAAAGAAAAAGCAAAAACTTTTAAACGCAATAGAAGAAAGACTTCAAACTATAAACGAAGAAAAACGCAACCGCGAAGCACGGGTAATTAAAAGACAGAGGCGACCTTTTATTAACCTGGTACGTGATTCAAAAAAAGAACATACAGCAATTGACGGTGTCACTTACATTGCAGGCACTAAACAGTTAGAAAACTTGCTTTCTGATACTTGGGTAGCTAATAACCTTATCATCGACCAAAAAGGCGCTGACGCTATAAACAATTTTTATAACGATCTTATCGACGAAAAACAAGCAGCAGTTGATCAAATTATTGAATTACTTAGTGACTGGGATAGAAAAATTCAAGAGAAAAATTTTGCAAAAATAAACAAATCTTTCCACACCAAATGCTTAGTCAAAGCTGAGTCTGGTTCGTACGAAACTATTTCTGAAGTGGACATAGTCAAATTTTCCTTTAAAGCAACCGCATTTCGTAGGATTTCAGGTAGACAACGTAGATACGGCGAAAACAAAGTAAGTGATTACAGCAATAGCGATAACGGTCTAAAAGCAAGAACGATTTTTTTCCGCGTAAAGTACAAACGAATTCAGGATGCGGCTTACAACGTTTTCCCTGTCGTCTTTGCAGTCAGGCATGGATCGGAAAGCAGCTTGTACTCCCAACTGAATTTTGAACCTGAGAAACTCAGGCAAAGATGGCAGTTCAAGTTTGAACCTGTTTTTGATTTAGTTGCTGAGATAAGACACAACGGACAAAAAGGTGTGGGCTTTATCGAAAGTGAAGGCAAGGTTATAAAGGAAACAGAGCAAGGCGTTTCTTGGGCGTGGTCCGGACGAAAAGCCTATGGACTTGACCCTGATGGTTTTCCAAAGGGATACCAAGATTCACAAAAACCCAAAAAAGTTTTTGAGCACGCTATGTTCTCAAACAATGCTGATTCACAAATTCAATTCAGTTTTAACGGCGGCCCGGAGTTTACTTTGGCGGGTGTAACAGAACAGCAGATTAGAGCTGGTCAAACTGAAGTTTTAGGAAGTCGATATAAGGATATGTCGACGATGGGACTTATTGTCCGTGCCGGAAGAGGCATTGAAGATCTTCGCAGCGTCACTGCTTATGTAGAAAAAGGGAAAGCGTCTTACCGAGTACCTAAACGTCCAAACGACCCATTTGAAATAAACCAAAATAGCACCAGTTACGCTCCTGATATTTTTGTTGATACAGCCATTGACCCCGTCAACGGCGTAGGTAAGTACATACCAAGTGCAGATGCTGTTTTAAATAAGGCTCAATTGATCCAAGCAAAGAACTTCTGCGAAAACAACCATCTACCCGTTGAAAGCGGCCGCAGAATCCAGCTGTTTTTTGATGGCGTCATCGCAGACTTTACATCTTGGAGGGAGTTCTGGATCTCCAACGCCCCATTTAGTTTGCTTGAGTTTGTTCGCAAAAACGGCAAAGACGCTCTTGTCCCCGCAATCCCAACGGACAGTGCTGGACGTGCAGCTGAAAACAATGGTCTACCTGTTCCTCTGCAAATAAGCGCACTCTTTACTACCGGCAACATTCTTGAAGGTTCATACAAGGAAGAGTTTTTGGACTACGGCCCAACAACCCAAGACCTTATTGCAACCGTTATTTACCGGGAAACTACTGTCGAGTCTGTCTTCGACAAAAAAGCGACAGTCGAAGTGAAACTAAAAGGTGTCGCCCGAAGCAAAGCTGTAAACGAGACTTTTGACGCCAGCACTTTTGTAACACAAAAAGAACAGGCCATCATGATCGGCAAACTGCTGGTCAACCAACGCCGACACATTCGGCGTGGCATCGAGTTTAAAACCTTCCCATCGCAAGACCCTTTAGAACCCGGAGCGTTTATCTACGTCGACGTCGGCAACACCAGCTGGGACGCTTACTCGTCTGGAATTGTTATGGACGGAGGCAAACTAAATATCCCACTACATGACACAGTAGGACACGGCCGCTACAACTTCCTACTATTTGACCATAAGACTGGAGCGACAGTAAAGCTAAACAACAAGCAGGTAACCAATAAAAAGGCTGATGATTTGTCTCCTTACGTTGGCTGGTTGTTTGTTATGGGCTTTGACGCACCATCAAAGCGTGTCTTCCGTATTACAGAAGTCGCTTTAGAAGAGGAAGGCGAAGTTTCGGTCAAAGCCATGGAATACCCCTGCGATAACGAGCTACGAGCTAAGGTTGCCGACTTCCGTAGCTTCAAATTTGACGTCAGCTAATATAAGAGCAATGTCCACCGCGTCCGATCATGGCTGGGTTCTATACAGGGCGATCCGGGTCCCTCAAAATTAGGGGTAAAAAAGTCGCAAAAATCCGTGATTGGTCCTTGGAATCCACCATGGAACTACTGTCGACAAACTCTATCGACAGCAACTTCAACACGTTTACACCAGGTGTAAAAGGCGCAACTGGAAGCGCAACCCTCTTGCTGTACCGGCTACAGAACGAAAACACAGCTACACATACAGACGCATTTAATGTTCTTAAAGATAGTGGTATTATGACTACAAATAGAGCAACCGAAGGAGACTTGCTTACTTTTGAACTAAACGCGTCGAATGCTCTTGCTGATGACATTATATGTAACGGTTACATTACTTCTGCATCAATGTCTGTCTCAACCGGAGAGTTGAGCACAGTTTCGATTAACTTTACGGTCGACGGTAGATTTACCCAGACTTTTTAATCCAACAACTTAATGGCGTTTTTTCTTGGTAACTACGGCTCCGTAAACTTCAAGCGAGGGCCTGAACTCGAGCTTGGAACGTTATCGGCTGCAATCGAACCTGACGATATTTCGCTAAGCCTTAATCGCGTTGGTTTTGATGGTGCCATCGACAACATTATTGTCGGTGACAGGGTTGACATACGTACAGAAGATACGCGCGGCCTTGCATTTATTCCGGCATCCAACTGGACGTCTAATCAAATTGAAGACACGTTTACGTGTTTTGTTCACGTAAACGAAGCAGGTGGCCTACGCCTCTACACAAGTTTTTCTGCGGCCGTTAATAACGACCGCTCACAAGAGATTGCGCTGCAGGCTTTTACAGGCGATCCGATTCAAGCGAATTTAAAAATTCGAGACGTCGGTGCAACAAGGCTCGGCAACGTCACTGGATTTGAGCTAAACGCATCACGCGAAGCGATTGACAGCACAACCCTTAGCGACTATTTCCGCAACCAATACAACGCAGGCTTGCTAAGCGGCAGCGGCCGCATGGATTGCGCGTTTAACTACGAAACCCTTGGAGAGGACGAAGCACCGCTATCCGTAATGCAAACGATCCAGCGCCTGGATCTGGGTTGCGCCTTCGACGCATTTTTCTACCTTGTCGACAGCGAAATTACACCTGAAACAAAAACTGTTTTTTACAAGCTAACTGCTGTTATTACCAATGTTGGAATCACAGTTCCTACCGATGGCGTAATTACGGCAACCATTGATTTTGTAACTACTGGCGAATTGCGGTTAATTTTTGGCCGTCCAATCGAGTACATCCTCAAAGAAGACACCGACCGCATCCAAGTGGAGCAATCTGTTGACTACTTGCTTAAGGAAGTCACGGACTAAACTGAGACTACACACGTCTTTGCGTCAGGAGTACGGGCCTTGGCTGACCAACGTATTACACAGCTTACCGCACTCTCCGCTGCTGGTACTGCCGCAACTGACGTTCTTGCGATTGTCGACCTTAGCGGGTCCGAAACTAAAAAGATCACAGTAGGCGATCTTGCAACTGCACAATTCAATACGCTTGCAAGCAGTTCAATTGACTTATCAAAACTAAACCAAGCGAGTACGACCAAGCTTGGAACGGCTGCGCTTGCCGATAGCGGGGTTACTTTCGTCAAGATCCAAGGCGTAAACCAAGACCGCATCCTGGGCCGTTTTTCTGCCGGGCAGGGCATTGTCGAGGAGATCAACTGCACTGCAGCCGGTCGTGCAATTCTTGACGACGCCGACGCATCCGCCCAACGCACCACACTTGGCCTTGGAACGATTGCCGTTCTTGACTCAGACGGCGCAACCCTTACCAACCTGACCATCACCAGTGGCACGATCACTGGAATCACAGATCTGGCAGTTGCTGATGGTGGCACCGGCGCAAGTAATGCTGCAGATGCTCGCACCAACCTTGGCGTCGAAATCGGCACCAACGTTCAAGCCTTTGACGCCGGTCTGCAAAGTATTTCTGGCCTTACGACTGCAGCTGACCAAAGCATTTATCTAACTGCAGCCGACACCTACGCAACCTACGAAATAACTGCATACGGTCGATCACTTGTCAACGACGCCGATGCAACAGCCGCCAGGACAACACTTGGCCTTGGTGGTCTCGCCGTTCTTAGCACTGTTGACGCAACAACAATTACCGATGGTTCCGTTGGGACGTCGGAACTTGCAAATGGGTCAGTCACCATCAACAAACTCGGCCTTGTGGCTGGTGATCTCGCCGGAAACCTGATTACTGCAGGCGACATCTCTGAAACCGAGCTTGGCACCAACTCAGTTTCAACGGTCAAGATTCAAAACGACGCAATCACACTTGAAAAACTACAAGATGCAACCCAAACCGATGTGCTTCTAGGCCGCCAAACGGCTGGCACAGGCACCTACGAAGAGATCACCTGTACTGCTGCAGGCCGCGCACTTCTTGACGACATTAATATTGCGGCGCAGCGAACCACACTTGGCCTTGGCGCTCTTGCCACCCTCGATTCAGTAAGTAGCGCACAGATCACTGACCTTTCGATTGGTACGGCTGATCTGGCTGAAAACTCAGTAACGATCGCCAAGCTCAGCCTCAATGCACAAGAGCTTGCCGGAAACCTCATTGCAAACCTGGGCATTGGCACTGCTCAACTTGCTACTAGCGCAGTCGAAACAGACAAGATCGCCAACAACGCGGTTACATACGCCAAGATCCAAAACACGGGAGCCGACGACATCATCCTGGGACGTATTGGTCCCGGCGCAGGCGACGTCCAAGAAATCACCTGCACCACCGCAGGTCGCGCACTGATCGACGATGTCGACGCCGCAGCCCAACGAGTAACCCTCGGCCTTGGGACCCTTGCGACTCAAGACGGCACCTTCAGTGGTACGCATTCCGGTACGTCTAGCGGCACCAATACCGGCGACCAAACTATTACTCTGACCGGCGATGTTACCGGCACCGGCACCGGAACTTTTGCCACCCAAATAACTGCTGGCGCTGTCGGCACAACCGAACTCGCCAACGACGGCGTAACTTACGACAAAATCCAAGACACAACCACCACCGATGTTGTGCTAGGCCGCAGCAGTGCTGGCGGTGGAACGGTCGAACAAATTTCTTGCACCGCCGCTGGCCGTGCTCTGCTCGACGACGAAGACGCCGCAGCACAACGCTCCACCCTTGGCTTAGGCGACATCGCCACCGGAACCGGCACTTGGGTCGACGGTTCTAGCTTCAGCGGTACATCGAGCGGTACAAACACCGGCGACCAAACCATTACCCTGACGGGCGACGTCACCGGCAGCGGCACTGGTTCGTTTGTCACAGAACTCTCTGTCGACGCTGTTGCCCAAGAAAACATCTCAGCATCAGCTGTAACCACCGCAAAAATTAACGATGACGCAATCACAGAAGCAAAACTAGGCGACCAGTCAACCTCAATCGTTGCAAGCGCAGCCCCATCAGGCACTGGCGCTTTCATCGGCCAAGGCTGGTTTAACACCAGCGATTCCAAGAGCTACTGCTGGAACGGCACAACTTGGACTCAAAAAGCGGGTATTAACGAGATCACAATCACCGAAACTACGCCAATTGCAATTGCAGTTGACTACCCAGACGCCTACACCTCAAACCTAACGATCACTTTTGACACGCAAGGCGCCAACACAGTCTTTGCTGGTCCGACCACTGGTGCCGACGCAGCACCGACTTACCGGGCACTTGTCCCCGAAGATCTGCCGGATGCAACCGCAACAACCCAAGGTGTAATCCAACCAGGCACCGGTTTAGAAGTTACCAGTGGAACGCTCAACCACAGCAACAGCGTCACGGGTGCCACGATTTCTGGCATCACTTTTGATGCACAAGGCCATATCAGCGCAGCTACCGCACTGGTCGCCTCTGACATTCCCAATCTTGACGCTGCAAAAATTATTTCAGGTGAGTTGGCCACAGCTCGGATTGCAGATGCCGCAATCACGGCTGACAAACTTGCAAGTTACTCAACTGCCCAAATCGGCGAAAGCCTTCCGGTTGCCGACTTTGTCGGCCAACTGTTCTTCAACCCGCTCGATAAAAACTTCTTCCTGTGGGACGGCAACGTCTGGCAGTCAATTGGTATTTCAGCTGGCGCGATCATCCTCGCTGGAACTTACGACGCCAACACGAATCAGATCGCCACGGTAACTGGCGAAGGCACCGCAATTGGATTGAGCGTCGGTAACGCACTTCCGTCTGCCAGCGACAGCAACTCAAACTATTACTTGGTGGTTTCAGAGCAAGGCACTGGAACGTCACCCGCACCAACCGTTGCACTTGCGCCGCCTGACCTGCTCCTGTCCACGGGTAGTGAGTGGATTGAGATTGACGTTTCCAGTACTTACACCGCACAAACTGCAAGCAACGTTGCATTTGTTCCTGCCGCAAGTGTTGGCAGCACCAATGTTCAGTCGGCCATTGAAGAAGTCAGCAACGAATGCCGCAACGCCAACAACATCACCAGCGGCACACTTGCCGTGGATCGTGGTGGCACCGGAGTTGCTGCATACGCCAAAGGTGATTTGCTCGCGGCAAGTGCTACAACAACACTGAGCAAATTAACCGTCGGCACAAACGGTTACATCCTCAGCGCCAATAGCACCACAACCACCGGCCTGGAGTGGATCGAAAACAAGGTCGGCACCGTCACCAGCGTCACCGGCACTTCACCAGTTCAAGTTGCAACCGGAACCACAACACCTGTTATTTCAGTTGACACTGGAACGACAAGTGCCGCCGGTATTCTTCAGCTCACCGACGGTGTTGCATCATCCAGTACTACAACTGCAGCAACACCGAATGGCGTCAAGACTGCTTATGACGTAGCGGCTGCAGCACTGCCAAAAGCCGGTGGAACGATTACCGGCCAGGTTTTGTTCGACACTACCGCTTCATTGGTATTTGAAGGTGCCAGCCCTGACGCTTTTGAAACGGTCCTTGCCGCCGCAAACCCAACAGCCGACCACACCGTCACACTGCCTAATTTGACCGGCACAGTTGCGTTGACTTCGCAGCTGGATGACGGAACGTTCTGATCACTAAACTAAGAGAGTTATTTCCGGCCTAGTAATAGGCGTTAAGGATGGCTCTCCAACATCTGCGTACTAGCACCGCACACAAGCGGCCTATTCCGTCTGTGATGTCGGCGGGCCAGCTCGCAGTCAATATCAACGAAGCATCACCCGGCCTGTTTTTCAAAGACACTAACGGCGATCTTGTAAAAGTAGGCCCAGTTCACATTGGCCCCGACGCCCCAAACTCTTCACCGGCAAGCATTGCAGCTACCGCACTTGTCACCGGAACCGTCTACCAAATCTTGACGGTTGGTACGTCTGACTTCACTGGCGTTGGTGCAAGCGCTAACACAGTCGGCACAGTCTTTACTGCAACGGGAACAACCACTGGTACGGGTAC
>CEON01036070.1_pt1 | contig 13586 bp, 15 predicted proteins | sample 530291 | NCBI WGS metagenome assembly CEON01 (sample SAMEA2619888, study PRJEB7988) | marine metagenome | biome: marine biome (ENVO:00000447); feature: surface water layer (ENVO:00002042); material: "saline water (ENVO:00002010), including plankton (ENVO:xxxxxxxx)" | depth 5 m
AAATTATACAACTTTACTTGTGATCGAACTGATATGAACTTCTTTGGTGCTGAAAGAGTTATAAGTGTTTACGGTGATCCTGGTGCTACGTATAAATTATCTATATCTGACGGTAGCAATACGTATGATTTTTCTAGTAATACTTTTACAAGTAGCTCTACTGAAAGTGGAACATTAACTATAGGTACGCAAGGCTCATCATCTACAACTATTGATTTTCCAAGTGTAACAGCTAACAAAACTTACACTACAACTATAACGCCAGTTGGCGGTGGTGTAGCGTGGATCGACGGTGACTCTACTAAAACATTTGATATTGATCAGAAAAAAGAAGTGTTTATAAGATTTACACCAACAAATGTTAATGCTATTGATGGGTCAAACTCAAATCAAACAATAACACCAAGCAGCATAACTGTTACATCAACAGCTGGTGATACTCAAACACAACGCGTGTTATTAGAGTTTACTGTAGAAGAAACAAACGATATTGTGCTATTGAGCACACCACAGTATAATAGTTTTTCAGGTGATATAGCTTCAACTAATAATACAACTAGAGAGCTAACATTAAACGATGGTGGTAAAGTTACTATTGATAACCACAGCATAACATTAGATAACGATTCAACACCTAACACGGCTACATATAGAGCTACAGCTTTAATTTCTCAGTTTGGTACAGATAACGATACTGTTAATATTAATCTAAGTAACCACTTAAGCGCTGGCTTAGCAAGTAATCAGTTTGTTACATTAGCACCTACTGTTGCCGCTAATGACGCTGGTGAAACAAACTTAACTGGAGTTACGTTTACATCAGGGTCGCAGGTATTAAGTAGCGCTACTGTTGCGACTGGTACGGGTGAAGTAACAGGCGATTTTAGTCAATTTGATATTAGCGAAGTTACAATAAACGTTCAAACGATAACAAGTAGTAGCCAAATAACAGGCTTTGGTTTAAGTACCAGCACAAGTAACTTAGTACAAAGTGTACAGCCTACTTCTTTAACAGCCACTAAAGCAACGTTTAATTGGGCTGCTACGTTAAATAGTAGCAACACGGTTGCTAACAACCAATATACTGTAGCTATAAGTGTAGATTTAATTGGTGTATAAAAAATAATAATATGGCAGAATTAACATTAACAATAAGCGGAAATATAAATAAATCGTTACAGCCAAAAGGCGATGCTTCTTTGGCCGGTCAAGATATAATATATTATGGAACACCAAGTAGCGATACTGTATCATCAATAACGAGGTTAGGTGAGTGCGTTAGTGTTAATAGAACAAATAACACTATAGTAGTAGAAGTAGCTGACAGTGTTGTTAGGCCTTCAGTTAACGACTTCATACTTTTTGGTAAAGATAACCAAGCGAGTACATCGGGTATTTTAGGTTACTATGCAGAAGTAGAAATGAAAAATAATTCAACAGATAAAATCGAACTATTTTCAGTAGGTACAGAAGTATTTGAAAGTAGCAAATAACGTGTGATTATATATGTATAAAAATAAAATTAATTAATTATGGCAATTCCACCACAAGCAATAGGAGCAATAGCTGAAGCGGCAGGCTCAGCAGTACAGGGTTTAACTAGCATAGCTAGCGGTATAATAGGTAGCGGTGCAAGAAGAAGAGAACAAAGACAAGCACAAGCTGAATATGATAGAAACATGCAACAGTTTCAACAGCAAGATACATCTAATTTATACGCAAATATGGAAAATCCATTTGCAGATCTTACTGTTAACCAGCAGGCTGCAAACTTTGCTAGACAACAACAACAGCAAGCATCAGCTAATTTAATGCAAAACTTACAAGGTGCAGCAGGTGGATCAGGTATTGCGGCTTTAGCACAATCATTAGCACAGCAAGAAGCATCATCAGCACAAGCTGCAGCAGCAGATATAGGTAGACAAGAAGCGGCAAATCAAGCCAGAACAGCGGGTGCGGCTATGGATTTACAAAGGATGGAAAGGATGGGAGCTGAAACAGCTAGAGGTTTAGAGCTAGATAAAAGAACAACATTATTAGGCATGTCACAAGAGAGACTAGCAGCAGCTGATCAAGCGAGAAAAGATGCTACAGGTGCAATTGTTGGTGGTATCGGGCAATTTGCAGGTGGAGCAGCGTCAGCAGCAGCAGCAATTGGAACAAAAACTGACGCACAAGGTAATGTTACAAGTATTTTTGGAAAAGATATAGGATAACAATAAATATTATGGCAAACGGAAATTTAATACAAGGAGCAAGAAGAATAGGTCAAGCAAGAGGTTTTGTTGACTACGGTAAAATATTAGGTGAAAATATTAAAACACCAGCTTTAACAAAATTTTTTGAAGATGCTAGAGCTCGATACTTTCAGAATATAAAAGAAAAAGAGGCTAAGTTAGCTGGCTTTATAAACCAAAAAGCCTACATGGACACTTCAAAAATTAACGAATACAACGTTGATATGGCCACTGAATTTTTAACTGGCAAGAGAACAGAATATATAAACGCTGCAAATATAGCAGCTACCGCAGCCGTTGGATCTGAAGAGTATGTTAACGCGGTATCAACTATGAACTCAGTTAACAATTCTATTAAAAATTTTGATGCAGAACTTCAAGCGTGGAGACAACTAGACGCTGAACAAACAGTTGATTTTGATAAAACAAAAATATCAAAAGGTAATTTTAATTATGGTGACATAATGGAAACGATGCAAGATCCTGGTTCTGAAAACGGACCTAGTTTTAAGGTTGACGCTAACGGTAAAGTAACAATGATTATAAAAGACGCTGAAGGTAATGTTATAAAAGAACTTAAAAGGCAAGAGTATTTTTTAAAAGCAGATGAAAAAATGGATCAGCTTAGTAAATTAGGTGATGCGTTTAAAACAATGGGAGGCAATAACATGCTTTATGATGAAAACCTTGCTAATAACAAAATGCAAATATGGTTAAATGAAGATCATACTAAACTGCTGTCTTTAGCAAGAGATAGTTTTCTTGGCGTGCCAGCTATGATAAAAGATGAAGATTTAGAAGCAGTTATATACGGTGAGTTAACTGGTAGAGAGCTTTTACAAAAAGATAACCAAGCTCAGCTTAAAAACTTTTTAGCAGAAAAATATGGTAATGTTTTAAGAGAAAGATACAATGCAGGTAAAGCTGATTATACTAATATTCAAAACGAAGCAGAAAGAAAAAGAATAGAAAAAGAACAAGAAGGTGAGTTAGCTATATTAAATAACATACAAGGCATTATAGATCAAAACACTGTTAGCACAGGAATAACAGGTGGCATGGGGCCAGTTGATACACCAGGGCCTTTAGATTACGAAGTGCTTGACAAGCAGTCTAATGAAAAAATTGTTATGGGTCTAAAAAGTACATATAGTAAATCAGTTAGTGCATATCCTTTCTTAGAAATATTAACTAAAAAAGAGGCGTTTGAAAACTTCTATAGAAATGCGCAAGATAATCCTGAGTTATACACTGATAACCCACAGGAAATAGAAGCGTTTTCAAAAAACAACGTAGCTGGTAAAAAAAGAGCCGAAGAAATTTTTAACAAGCTGTTTAATAACGCTGATATGTACGTTATAAATAATCAAGGCGGCATATCACCGTATCAAGGCAACTTGCGTGATCCAAAAGAGATAGCGTTATTTTTAAGCAACAAAGGTTTAATAACAGGTAAACAAATAGAAACGCAGCAAACAATAGCGCAAGGCGAATTAGATTAATAATATGGCAACACAAAAATTATATAACACTTTAGTAAATCGTGGGTTATATACTAAATCTTTTGACGCATTTAAACAGCAGTTTAATGACCAAAAATATAGAGAAAAAGTATATAATACTGTCACGCGCGATGGTTTGTATACTAAAGATTTAAACGAGTTTCAAACTCAGTACGCACCTGACAACGTAAAAGATGAAGTAGGTACTATACAAAATTTAGTTGGTGCGCTTGGTGAAGGTTTTGCAGGGCAAATTGGAGGCGGTTTGTCAGACTTAACAGTTGGTTTAGCGTTAAACACTAAGATGTTTTGGGAAAAAAACTTTGGTGACGGCGATGTTAGCGAAGATGATAAAGCTAGATTTAGAAGAGAAGCCTACCTTGAGAACAAAGACAATATATTATTAAATCCTGATTTTTGGAAAGGTGCAGAAGATTATTTTAGAAGTATACAAAAAGAATACGAAGACCCAACAATATCAGAAGCTTTCACTAAAGCTAGTGGAATTAGTGATTATTTAGAGTTAGGCGAAAGAATAGTAGCTGGTATTTTTAAATCAGCACCTTCTTTATTAGCAGCATATTCAGGACCAGGCGCTCTAGCTGTATATGGTACTAGTTTAGCTGGTGATAAATATTTAGAAGAGTTTGATAAAGATCCAACTCAAGCTAACTCAAGATTACTTGCTAGTGCTATAGGTACATCTGCCATTGAAGTTGGTTTTGAGTTTGCTACAAGAGGTTTAATGAAACAAGCTGGTTTAGTTGCAAAGCAAGGTAATAAAGAAGCAGCAGAAGCTATAATAAAAGGCGGCACTAAAACCATGTTTCAAAAGTTTGGTAAGCCTTTAGCTCAAGAAGGTGCGTCAGAGGCAGCTACTGAATTAACAAGCTTGATATATGATGCTGCTATATTAAATCCAGATGGCGTATCAGGTATTGACTGGGCAAAAGAAAAATACAGATTATTTGATGCTGGTATAGTAGGATCAGCCATGGGTGGCACTATAGGTTCGTTAGGTAATATAAGTAATCGTAATGAAAGAAGAAGATTAGAACAGATATTAATGCCAGATGAAGTCAAACAGCAAATAGAAGCCTCTGGTGATAGAATATCTAAATTAGTACGTGAATCAGATGGCGCCGATGCTGATACAAAATCTTTAATTGAAGATCAAATAAATAAAGAAAACAGAAATATAGTTAAGCTAAAAAATGAAGTATCAACTAAGCTTAACAATATGAACGAAACTGAGCTAAGAACTTATGCAAAAAACAAAAACGAAATAGCTAAAGTTCAAATGCAACTAAAAAAGCTTGATGCTAATTCTGAAGTATATAAGCCTGTAAAATCAAAATATGATTTATTAATAAAACAAAACTCAACGTTATATAATAACGCTACAAAAAGAAGATTACAAGAAGATATTACATCTGTAAAAAAACTAGCTAAAAAACAAGGTATAAAAAAAGTTAGTGTTTTAGATGATAAAGGTTTTCAAGACGCATACAAGAACACAGAAGAAGGTAGTAAGTTAAATGATAAACAATTAGCTTTACAAGCTAGCGGCGTGTCTGGGTTTTACGATAAAGCAACTAATAGTATTTTTATTAATAAAAACGCTGCTGAAAATTATGGTCAAGTAACTGTTGCTAGCCATGAGTTATTACACCCCGTTTTAAATAAAGTATTTGGTTCAGGTGAAAGTCAAGCTGCCAAAGTTGCTGATTTTAAAAGTATATTATCTAGTAAACAAAGACGGTTAATGGATCAAGAAATGACTAACCGTGGTTATACTAAACAAGAAGAAGCAACAGAATATTTTAATGTATTTCTTGATGCTGTAGCAGATAATAAATCTGAAATAGCTTTTGAGAAAAATTTATTCACACGTATAGGTGAGTTTTTAAAATCAATATTTGGAGAGTATAATATTAACAATATGGATTTTGGCGATGCTAACGGTGTATTTAACTTTTTAAAAGCATACCAAGAAAGTGTTAAGCAAGGAGAGTTTACGCAAGAAGTTTCTGATATTATAGGAGATTTAAGTGACTTGCAAGATCTCGATGCTACTGGAAAACAAGACTCAAGAAACGCATCAGATCAGGTACAGCAAATATATCAGCTACAAGGTCCAGCTGGCGCGTTTGATATTATAGAGTTATTTAAGCCTATTACAAATAAAATAGTAGAGAAACGTAGAGGAGCGCCTAACTTTGATAAAACTTTATTAACAGAAGAAATAGAAACAGGTGAACGTGGCATTATAGACTTAATTAACGAGTACAAGCCAGACTCTGGTGTACCATTAGCAGCGTATATAAATAAGTTTTTACCGGCTAGGGCTATTGAAGCTTCACGTAGAATTTTAGGTGAAGAGTTTACAACAGACATTGATGAAGCTAGAGGCATTGCGGCAGAAGAAGTTGCAGCGCCTGAAATAGAAACAAAGCCAAAAGCTAGACAAATAAACCCTATAGATTTAGCTAGAGATGAAACTATAAAAGAACAATATACTGAAGAAGTTGTTAGTGCTTTACAAGATGTAAATTTAGAAAAAGCAAATTTTAAAAACTTAAAAGATTTAGCATCAACAATAACAGCTAAAATATTTAATGTACCAGCAAAGAAAATTACTGATGCTACAGCTAATTTAACCAAGCAAGAAAAAGAAAATGCTTTAAAATTTATTAGAGCTAACGCATTAGATTTAATTGCTTTATTACCTGAAGGTGCAGTAACAGAAGCTGCTACAGAAAAATTAATTGGCACTTCTACAGGTGTACCAAAGAGTTTGTTAAATAAATTTTACACAAAGCAAAGTAGAATAACAAAAGGCGCTGGGCTATCACCGTTTACTAAAAACGCTAACATAAACAAAAAAGAGTTTTTAAAAGCTTTTGGTATCGTTGAGGGTAAAAAATCTACAGACTTTGGGCCAAGAACACCTGAAGCTCAAGCTGTTAAAGCTATGATGTCATTATATGGTAAACTAGCTACTAATAGTATAGCACGTGAGCAACTAACAAACCAAGAGATTAATCAAAGTATCATAGGTGATTTAGCTGCTGGTAAATCTAGTATTCAGTTTAGTAAAAACACAAAAGCATTACTAGAAAACAATGGCATTGAGGGTTATGTTGATGTTTTAAAAAATCCCGATGCTTACATAAACGACATGGCACCTCTAATTATAGAAGTTTTAGGTGACAGAATATTAGGAGTTAACATTGCTAATAAACGCGGTGAATTAAATGCCGAATTATGGACTGGTTTATTTGGCAAGCATCCAGATAGAAAACGTATTATACCAGAGTTACAAAAACTAAGAGTTGAAATTGATAATAATAATCAACCGACTGGCAATCCTAACTTTAAAACAACATTTTTTAAAGATGGTAGGTTTAACCAAAGTAAAATAAAAGACATACAAAAGTTTAACGAACGGGTTGGTAAAACTTTTGATGAAATGTGGATGAGAATTTTTGACGCTGTATCGCGAGACACAAAATATGTTTTGCCAATAATGACGTATCTACAAAACGCAACTAATTCTAAAACACACCCTATGAGAAATGGCGCTCAAGCTACGCACATGGATTTTAAATCTGATGATATAGTATTAGAGCATGCATACCCACAGTCACAAGCAGCTAGAGATATTATGCAAGCTGTAATTGATAATAGAAATAATAGACAAGAGTTTTTAAATAAATTTAATAAAATAAAAAAAGAGTATGTTTTACATGGTATTGATAGGTCTCAAGACATTAAAATAAATCAAACTAAGGAACTAGTAACTGATAAAAACCATAAAAGTTTTGGCAAAGTAACATCTTTAAAAGATCATAGCGGTAAAGATTTTGACTACATGAAACATAGTCATTTACGTAGGTATGTTAAAGCTAATGTTAATCTTGATAATTTAATATCATTAAAAACAGGTCAGCCTTTAACAGAAGAACTTGGTATAGATGGTTACGGAAACCCTATATCAAAAGAATCTGCGGAAATAAGAAAGCAAGCAGCTGAATTAAACGAACAGCTGTTTGATAACTTAATTAAAGGTAAACCAGTTGAACAACAAGTAGAAGACTTAAAAACGCTTGATAGAGCTTTAAATTTTTCAAGAGTACCAAGACCAGAAAAAGGTATTTCAATATTTGACTTTGATCAAACGCTAGCTAACACTAAAGAAAAAATTAAAGTCACAATGCCTGATGGTGCTGTAAGTAGGATAGACGCAGCTGAGTTTGCTAGAGAAGCAGAGCAACTTGAGGCTGACGGAGCTGAGTTTGATTTTGCTGAATTTAATAAAGTAAAAGGCGCAACTAAAGGACCATTTTTTGAGCTGGCACAAAAGATAAAAGGTAAGTTTGGTAATAAAGATATATTTATATTAACAGCAAGACCACAAAACGCAGCGCCAGCTATACAAAAGTTTTTAAAGGGTGTAGGTTTAGATATAAGACTAGAAAATATAACTGGTTTAGAAGACGGTAGTCCACAAGCTAAAGCAAAATTTGTAACTAAAAAAGTTGAAGAAGGTTATAATAACTTTTTCTTTGGTGATGATGCATATAAAAACGTTGAGGCCGTACAAGAAGTTTTAAACGTAGCTGATGTAAAAAATGATGTGCAGCAAGCTAAGATACAATTTAGTAAAAATTTAAATAAAAGATTCAACGAAATAGTATCTGAAAATAAAGGCATTGATCCTGAGGCTAGATTTTCTGAAGCCGCGGCTAAAGTGCGTGGCGCTAAAGCGGATAAATTCTGGTCAAGGTTATTTGTGCCGCCATCGGCAGAGGATTTTAAAGGTTTATTATACATGCTAGTAGGCAAAGGTAAGAAAGGAGAGTCACAAATGCAGTTTTTTGAAGACGCCTTAATTAAACCTTTTGCTAGAGCATTTAGAGATATTAACGCGGCTAAACAAAAAATAGCTAATGAGTACGCTCAGTTAAAAAAAGATTTACCAAACGTAAAAAGAAACTTATTACAAGCTACTGATTATAACAACTTTACTTTTGATCAAGCTATACGTGTATATTTAATGAATAAAAATGACATTGATATACCTGGTATAGCAAAAAGAGACACAGATGCTTTAGTTAAAATAGTTGAAGCTAATCCTGAATTAACGCAGTACGCTGATAGAGTTTCGCAAATAATGAATAAACAAGAAGGATACATAGTGCCAACTGATGTTTCTTGGTTATCATCTACAGTTGAACAAGATTTAAAAGATTTAAATAATAAAGTAAATAGATCTGAATATTTATCTGAGTGGGTAAATAACAAAAATGAAATATTCACAAGCGACAATTTAAATAAATTAGAAGCGTTATACGGTAGATCTTATAGAGAAGCATTAGAAGATATATTGTATCGCATGGAAATTGGTAGCAATAGACCAGCAGGTCAAAATAAGTTAGTTAATGATTTTACCAGCTGGATCAACAACGCTGTAGGTAATATAATGTTTTTAAATGTAAGGTCTGCTTTATTACAGACAATATCATTTGCTAACTTTGTAAACTGGAGTGATAATAATCCGATAAAATACATGGCTACTGTAGCTAATTTTCCACAGTTTGCAAAAGATTTTGCCATGATATGGAACTCAGACTTCTTAAAAAATAGAAGAGCAGGACTACAAACAGATGTTAGCGCTTCTGAAATAGTAAATCAAGCTGCTAATTCTAAAAATAAAGTAAGTGCTATATTATCATATATATTAGGTAAAGGATATTTACCAACACAAATGGGTGATAGTTTTGCTATATGTATGGGTGGCGCAGGGTTTTATAGAAACAGAGTAAGCAGTTATGTAAAGCAAGGATTAAATCAAGCTGAAGCTGAAGCAAGAGCGTTTGCGGACATGCAAGAAACATCTGAAGACGCACAGCAGTCTGCTAGACCAGATAAAATATCACAACAACAAGCTGGTCCACTTGGTAGATTTATATTAGCGTTTCAAAACACGCCAATGCAATACACTCGTATGATAAAAAAAGCTGCTTTAGATTTAGCTAACGGTAGAGGTGATGCTAAAACAAACATATCAAAAATATTATATTATGGTGCTATGCAAAACTTTATATTCTCAGCGCTACAAAGCGCATTGTTTGCTTTAGCATTTAGTGACGAAGAAGAAGAAAAAGAGAAACAAAGATATAGTAGAATAGCTAACAGCATGGCAGATACTATATTAAGAGGCACTGGTGTTTACGGCGCTGCAGCATCAACACTAAAAAATATAGCATTGCAGTTTGTAAAACAAGAGAAAAAAGGATCGAGAGCAGATCACGCTTATACTATAATAGAGGGTGTCAACTTGTCACCTCCAATAGGTAGTAAAATAAGAAAATTATATTCAGCAACACAGGCCGTTAAGTTTAATAGAGATGAGATAGCTGAAATGGGTTTTGATATAGATAATCCGGCTTATGATGCGGTTGCTAATACAGTTTCCGCTGTAACTAACGTGCCTCTTGATAGGGCGGTTCGTATTACTGATAACGCTAGAGCGGCATTAGATAAAAACAACGAAGCCTGGCAGCGCGTTGCTTTAGTTTTAGGTTGGAACACGTGGGACTTAGGCATACAGCCAAATAAACAAAACACTGGTAAGAAAAGAAAAAATAAGAAAAGAGAGATAATTTTATACTAAATTAAGTGATAATTAACTATGGCAGCTCAAAAAAACCCCACAACAAAAGAAACTTTACAGTTAATAGAATATCAGATAGAACAGATATTTAACGAAATAAACAATTTAAATGAAGATAATAAAACAGCTCATACAGAAGTTAAAAAAGATCTTCGTTTTATTAAACAAAATTTATTCGATCCAAACGAGGGTATATGGGCCGAAGTAAAACAAAATTCAAATTTTAGGAAAGACACTATAAAGTGGCGCAGTGCGTTAGGTTTAGGTGTGTTTAGTTTAATAGGAAAACAGATGTATGACTTTTTTAAATCACTCTCATAATGGCAGAAATATTAGATAAACAAGTAGGTATTGATATTGATGGCGATAAAAAGCCGGATATAAAGCTTGATATTAAAAGCATAGCTATTGTTGTCGGATTTCTTATATCTGGTGTAACTGGATATAATAAACTGAAACAAGAGATAGAAGTTGCTAAACAACTCCCTGTGTACGAGGTACAAGAAACAGCAGATGGCGCGCTTTTAAAACAAAAAGTACATTACTTAGAAAAAGAAATAGAAAAATTAGAAGATAAAGTTAATAACTTAGAGAATAAAGTATATAAAAGATAATTTATAATTTATGATAAGTAAACATATTAGTATGAAAGAAGCTACTCGTAGCGTTACAGCTATGAGACTAGGTTTAGATAATACACCAACAGAAGAACACCTAGATAACATGAAGTTAGTAGCTAATAAGATATTTGAACCTTTAAGGTCTTGGGTAGGTGGCCCAATAAGAATCAACTCTTTTTATAGAGGACCAGAGCTTAACAAAGCTATTGGTGGAAGTACAAAGTCACAGCATATGATTGGTCAAGCTGTAGATATAGATGACACGTATGGGCATAAAACAAACGCAGAGATGTTTAATTACATACGTGGTAACTTAGATTTTGATCAAATGATATGGGAGTTTGGTGATCATCAAAACCCTGATTGGGTACATGTAAGCTATGTTAATCCTGGTGAAAACAGAAATAAATGTCTAGTAGCTTATAAGGAAGATGGAAGAACTAAATATAGCTTATACGGAGTATAACACAGTGCCAATAATTATATTTGGAATCTTAGCTTATGTAACAAAAGTTTTAGCAAAAGACATGCACGATGAAGATAATACGCAATATAAAGAATAGATGGGACATGATGAGGCCTGATGATCAGGTAGCTTTTGTACTAGGCGTAGCTTATATAGCAATAATTATAGTAATTTTAATATTAGGTTTATACGTAAAAATTTGGGAATAATGACAGACAAACAACGAGATCGCGGTAGAATAATAGCAATATCAATACTACTTGTTATACTAATTTCAGCTATGTTATCAGGCTGTTCAGATGTTTTATACAGAGGTAACAACGTTATGGTTACACACGTTCTGGCATTAACTGAAATGGGTGATACTGTTAAAATAAGAATACAAGACATACAACCACAACGTATGTATAATGTAGTTGGATATGACTTTGTAAGATGGCAAGATAATAGATATTACGTGCCAGGCTATGATTATCATTATGATTATAGATATCATAATGATAGGTGGAGATACCACGGTAAAGCCAACGGTACATATGGACAAATAACACCTTATCCTAATGTAAATAATAGCGCGCCTATAACAATAGGTAGCTCTAGTGGATCACAAAGCTATGGTGGTAATACAACAGGTGGTAGTGGTGCACCTGTAGCAAGTAATCCAGCTAGGTCTGGTGGTAAAAAAGTTAATTAATATGGCAAGAGTAGATACATCAAAAATGAAATGCAACCAAGTACGTAGCTCTACTAAACAGGGTAAAAAACGTATGGTACTTGCTTGTGCTGGTGGTAAAAAAAGATTAATACATTTTGGCGCTAAAGGATATGGACATAATTATTCTGCTGCAGCAAGAAAAAGTTTTAGAGCTAGACATAGATGTAGTAGTGCTAAAAATAAATTAACAGCAAGATATTGGGCCTGTAAAAATTTATGGGCTGGTAGTGGTGGTAGTAAAAAATCATCACCAAAAGGTGTAAGAGGTAAATATTAAAATTATGTTTAAACAAGATAGAGGTTTAGGAGATACAGTAGCTAGATTTACAAAAGCAACAGGTATAAGAAAAGCAGTTGATATTATATCAGATGGTTTAAATATACCTTGCGGTTGTGAGGCTAGACAAGAGGCTTTAAATAATTTAGTGCCTTACAATAAACAATTTAACATGAGAAGAAATGGCAATAAAAAGAACTAAAATAAGTCCAGCTTGTAAAGCCGCAGCTAAAAGAAAATTTAAAGTGTGGCCAAGTGCTTATGCTTCAGGTTGGGGTGTAAGATGTACACGTAATCCTAGAAAGTTTTTAAATAAAAAGTAATGGCTAAGGCGTATAGAGGTGTACTCAAAGCGCGTATAAATAAATTATACGGTGGTGATGTAACTTGTTCTAAGGTTAAAAAATTAAAGTCACGACCAAGCGCAACTAAAAGAGATGTACAGCTAGCCAACTGGTTTATTAACATGCATAACTGTAAAGTAAAATGAGTTTATTTAAGAATTTTAATTTAGCTAGATTTAAAAAAATAAAACCACCGGGCGATAAATCTATTACAACGTATTCAGAATTAAAACAACTAGAGAATATAAAAGGTAATAGAGATTTTGTTGAAAGAAAAGATGAAGTATATGACGTGTTTAAAGAAGTAACAGACAAATACGATATAGAATATCCAGGTGATTTAGTAAATAATTTAATAGAAGAAAGTAGCGTTGTAATAATGAAGCTAAAAAATTATTTTAATAGACCAAGGCCAAAAGATTTAGCTGAACAATTTAATATAAAGCTTGATAACTATGAGCTTAATTCAATGAAGACACCATCGTATCCGTCTGGTCATTCAGCTCAAGGTATTTTAGTTGCTAGGGTTTTATCTGATAAGTACCCAATAGCTGCTGAAGAATTTTTAAAAGCAGGTAAAGATATTTCATTTAGTAGAAACGTTGCTAAAGCACATTATAAATCAGACTCTGCGCTTGGTGAAATGCTTGGTAACGCTATGTATAAACACGTAAAAGATAAAGTATAATGGCAGATCCAGTAGTTGGTACAGGTAAAAAACCAAAAGGTAGTGGTAGAAGATTATA
>CEON01012019.1_pt1 | contig 13570 bp, 7 predicted proteins | sample 530291 | NCBI WGS metagenome assembly CEON01 (sample SAMEA2619888, study PRJEB7988) | marine metagenome | biome: marine biome (ENVO:00000447); feature: surface water layer (ENVO:00002042); material: "saline water (ENVO:00002010), including plankton (ENVO:xxxxxxxx)" | depth 5 m
ACCTAGTAATGTACCTACTAAATCTTTTACTCAGGCAGATGTAGATAAAGCTGTTGCTGATCTTAATGCAGGTACAAGAACTGCTGCTGATCTTGCAAAAGAGTATGGTGTTACTGAAGATTATGTTAATCAAAACTTAGCAGCTATTAATGCTCAAAATACTGCGGCTGCTCAAGCTGCACCTGATAAAATATTCTTTACTCCACCTGCTCCGGCTACAACTACTACTATTCCACCTATTACTGATCCTGCTATAGCTGCTATACCTGCTGATGGTAGATATACTCAAGCTGAAACTGATGCTGTAGTTAAGGCTATTAATGATAATGTAATAACTACAGCCCAAGCTGCTGATAAGTTTGGAGCTACTGTAGCACAAGTAGAAGCAGAACTAGCTAGACAAAATCAACAGGCAAAAGGACAAGCTGTTACTACACCTGATCCATTTGCAGGAGGAGTTCAAGCAGCTACTAGACCTACATTATTAAATAGAGCACAACAAGCTCAAATGGATGCTGTTGATGTTTCAACTAAAGCAGATGGTACTATAGCACCGGGGTCTTTTATATCTGATTATCAAAGAGTTGATCCTAATTTATTATTTGATGATAGGACAGCAGCAACTTTAGACCCAACTACAGGTATAACAGCAGATACAGATGTAGAATCATTAGATGATTTTGTAGATATAGAAGCACCTACAGGAGTATCTAAATCAGCTTTTACAGCAGCAAAAGCTACTGTAGATCAAGCAGCTAAAGCAGGTACAGTAACTCCTGCAAACTATAATGCAGCTTTAGTAAATGTTTTAAATACTCCACAGTTTGCACAGAATAGAAACAGACCTCCTATTACAGTAGATGAAATTAATGAACTAACTGAAAGAGCGCAAGCAGCACAGTTTAGTGTAGAACAATTAAAAACTGGATTAGGAAGAAGAACAACAGATGTTGGTTTGTCTGATGCTGCATTTATAGAAAAAGTAGAACCTAGAGGAGTAACTACTCTTTCACCAACTAAAGAAGCTGAAAAGCAAACTAGAGAAGCTATAACAGGTACATCAGCTACAGGTGATGCTGCTAGAATTACAGACACTATAGACTATGAATCTTATAAACGTAGAGAAGTTACGGGAGTTGCAGCTAAAGATGCAGCAGTTCAGTTTACTGCACAAACAGCTAATATACCTACTAACTTAGCGAGGACTATAGTAGAAGACCCCGCTAAAGTAGAAGCACAGATAGACAATGAAGCTCCTGAAGTTATTGCAGCAGTAGCAGCGTTACCTCAAGAAGCTTTAGTATCTTCACAGATGGAAACACTTTTAGCAGGTATGGAGTCTGGTAATATACCTACATGGGCTAGACCTGCTTATGATGCTGTTAATCAAAACATGACTCAACGAGGCATAGATGCTTCTACTGTAGGAAGAGATGCTTTATTTAATGCTATTATACAAAGCTCTATACCTATAGCTCAAAGTAATGCACAGGCTTTACAGACTAGAGCAGCACAGAATCTTTCTAATGAGCAACAAGCTAATTTGCAAAGAGCGCAATTAGATGCTACTAGACGAATGAATAACTTAGCAAATCGTCAAACAGCAGAGTCACAGTCAGCGCAGTTTGCACAGAACTTAAATGTTCTTCAAAGTCAGTTTAATCAAGAAAGAGATACTTTATCTGCTAATCAACAGCAGCAAGTTAGACTACAGAATCTTCAGAACCAACAAAGAACTGCTGAACTTAATGCACAGAATGAAGCTGCATCTAGATCACAAAACTTAGGTAATGAACAGCAAATAGAACTTGCCAACTTACAAATAAAGAATCAAACAGAACAGCAAAACATGACTGCTGAAAATCAAGAGCGTCTTGCTGAGATGCAAGTAGCAGCAGACTTCTTGTCTAGAAATGCAGGGTTCGCGCAACAAATGGAGCTTGCTAATCTTAGTAGTGAACAGCAAACAAGACTAGCTAATTTAACTGCATTGAACCAAGCAGGAGCACAAAATTTAACAGCAGCCCAACAAACTGAACTAAGCAATTTAAATGCTAGAATGCAGACTAATTTAGCTCAAGCTAGAATAGCCGAAAGAATGGGAGTAGCTTTATTAAGTGCAGATCAACAACGTGCAGTTAATAATGCAGCTACAGTTGCCCGAATGGATTTAACTAAGTTTAATGATGCACAGCAAGTTGAACTAGCTAATAGTCGTTTTATGCAAACTGCTACTCTTACAGACTTTAATGCTAGACAACAATCTATAATGCAAAATGCTACAGCACTTGCAGGACTAGATGCTGCTACAGCCGATCAAAGAACTAGACTAGCTATTACTCAAGCTCAAAACTTTTTAAGTAGAGATATGGCTAATTTAAGTAATGAGCAACAAGCATTAATACTTGATACGCAAGTAGAGCAACAAAGACTATTATCTAATCAAGCGTCTATTAATGCAGCTAAACAATTTAATGCTACATCAGATAATCAAGTTAATCAGTTTAATGAAAGTTTAGCTTCACAAATTGAACAGTTTAATACAAGTCAAACAAATGCTATGGCACAGTTTAATATTGCTGAAAAAAATAGAGTAGCAGCTATAAATGCAGGTAACGCTATAGACGCTGCTAAATTTAATAATCAAATAGATATGCAAGTTAAAACATTTAATGAGCAAGCTGATTTACAACGAGAGCAATGGAACGCTGCTAACGCTCAAGCTGTAGAACAATCTAATATACAGTGGCGTAGACAAGCTAATACTATTGATACAGCAGCTACAAATGCTGCAAACCAAGAAAATTTAGCTAAAGCATTTCAAATATCAGCAGCAGATCAAAATTTTATTTGGCAAGAACTTAGAGATTCAGCAGCTTATTTAAGACAAGCTTACGAAAATGAAGAACAAAGAGAGACTACATTATACGCTACAGCAATTTCTAATGATGTAGGTGGTAAAGGTGCAGAGTCAATAAAACCTATAGTAGAAATTGTTAAAGGTATAATTTAATAAGGAGCTAAAGCATGGGATTTTTTAAAAAAATATTTAAAGGTGTTAAAAAAGTCTTTAAAAAAATTGGCAGAGGAGTAAAAAAAGTTGTTGGTAAAGTCGGCAAGTTTATGAATAAAATTGGTATCGTAGGTCAAGTAGCTTTAGCATTTGTAGGAGGGCCAATATTATCATCTATTTTTCAAGGCATAGGTGGCATAGCCACCACAGCTTTAGGAAAGATGGGAACATTCGGAGCTAAGATACTTCAAGGAGCACAGTACATTTCAAGTAAAGCAACTGCTTTTGCAAGTGCTGTAAATAATAGCGGTGTTGGTAGAGCATTTAAAACTATAACAGATGGGGTAAGTTCTTTTTTTGGAGAGATGACTAAAACTGCTGCTAGTAAATTAGGCTTTGATGTTCAAGGTGCTGCCCCCACTTTTTCTGAGGCTTGGGGTAGAGTTCAAGATAATATAACAAATAGCAATGCTAGTGCTTTACCTAAAGATTGGGCTGACCAAGTGGTACAACAAAATCTTGAAGATTTGACGGGAGTTAAAATACCACCTACAACAAAACCAAAAAGTTTATTAGGAAGTATTGCAGATACTAAAATAGGAAGCTTTGTGAAAGACACAGTAGTTGAAACAGGAAAGAATTTAGCTAGAGATGCAATAACTACAGCTATAACAGGAGGAGAAGAAGACCCTGCATACATGGGTTCTCCGGTATTTGCCGGACAAGTAAGTGTAAATCCTGCTTATAATAATAATTTCTTTTCAGACTTCCAAGTACCTACTCCCTCTACAGATCAAAGTTTAATTTATAATCCTTCTAATAGTTTAGGTTATCATATGGCTATGCGTCAAAATTTAGCAGGTTTAAGTTAAGGAGTTTAAAATGGCAATAGGACAAGATACTCCCATAGATTCTAGAATATCTTTAAACAGACCAATTCCGGGTCAGAGTTTAACTAGTGATCCTGATAGCCCGTGGCCGTGGGAAAAGCCTCCAGAGTATACTAATTTTACTGATGCTACTAATTATTTAGTAAGTCTTCTAATACAAGAAAAAAATTATTTACCTATTATGGATACCATAGCTGACGGAACTCCTTTAATGGATTTAACTCAAGGAATACTATTTAAAGGGTTTATGGAGGGTAAATGGAATCCTGATCTTATGATGTTACTAGCCGAGCCTTTATGTTATATGCTATTAGCATTTTGTGAGAGAGCAGATATAGACCCTGTTATTTATTCAGAAGAAGATGACGATTTAGCTGATGAAGCAACTTTATTTAATGTTAGTAATAACAAAGCAAAACTTAATAAAATTTCAAAGTCTTCTATTCCTTCTGGAGTTTTATCAGATCAAATAGAACAAGAAATAAAAACAGCAGATTTACCAAGTTTGTTATCTAAAGATAATACTGTTGAAAGAAATAATGAGAGTTTATTAGGAAGGAATTAAAATGGCTATTAGAGACTTAGGCGAAAGTTTATTAGGTAAACAAAGAAAAGCAAGAAGAAAATTAGAACGCAGAGCTATTATAGCAGGTGCGGTTCTTCCTGCCATTCAATCAGCTATAGAACAAAGTGCTGATAGAAAAGATAGAGAACTACTATCTACTAATCCTAGTGCTATGGAAGTTGCTGCTAATTTTCAAATTGCAGGAAAAAATGCTGATGAATTAAATAGAGTAAATGAAGAAATAATAAAATCTAATAAAAGTGATAGCGATTATTTTTATGCAAGTATGTATGATCCTTTTAAAGCTAGAGCTGAAATAGAATTAGAGAGAAGAGGAGACTATGATCTAGTAGGAGATGCAGGGCCATTTAATGCTATGATAGATGCTGAAGTAAGAAAACTTGCAAATCAAAAAGCAAAAGAATTTAGAGAAGCTTTTGATGCTATACAAACTATAGGTACAGAAGAAGAAAGAGCGCAACTATTATCAGAAATGAACACAAGCGTTAATCCTAGAAGAATAAGTGGTATTATTGGAAGATGGGCTAGAACTACTTTTGGCAATACAACACAAGAGGATTTAGAAAGACAAGCAATAGAAGAGTTAAGTAAAAGTCCAGTAGCAGAAAATACTATTAAGTTTAATCAATTTAAAAAAGAATATGATGAGACTAAAGATTTACTTAGCTCGTTTGATATGTCAGGTCTTAAAGTACCAGAGTATGATGCAAAGAATTTATCATTTGTTGAAACAGTAACAAAAAACCGTGTAAGTACTGAAGGTACTTTAGTTACTGAAACATTTGAAGTTTCTACAAATAGAAATACTGGTAAAAAAACAGAAACAATGATAGATCGTGAAATTATTGATATTAAACCAGAAGATACCGAAGAAGAAATAACTGCTAACTTTTTTAAAGTAGCTGTTGATTTATTTGATTTAGCTTCTGATACTTTAAACAGTGATGCTTTAAGAGCATTTTCTGAAAGAGCAAAAGCTGACAATATAAGATATACAAATCCTAGAACTATAGAAGAATATAATAAACTTCAAACGATATTAGAAGATGTGCTTGTACTTGAAAATGCTATTAAAGACCCTTCTAAAGAAGCAATAGCTAATAGTCTTGTTTCTCAAATAGGTACTCAAGGGTTGGCATTAGAAAATTTAATTCTTTCTTTAAGTGATGACCCTGATGAAAGAACCGCAGCAGAAAATAGAATTTTACAAATTTTTAATAATCAATTAGATTTTAGAGATTTTATAACTCAAAATTTAAAAGGTGTAGAAGAATTTCCGGGGCAAGAATAAATGGCAGATGAAACAAGAAATGTAAGGCTACCTAATGGGCGTGTATATACTAATGTCCCTTCTAGTGTATCAGACTCAGATGCTTGGGAAATTTGGAAATCTCAAAATGGCGTAGATGAAAGACAGCCTAAAGTAGAGCCTGAAGAAATAGAAACTCCTCCTGTAAGTGGTCAAGATAAAGTTGATCCTACAATGGGGATGTATGGTACACAACTTTATAATTTACGAAAGTTACAAAATAAAGATACTCCAGAAACTCAATCTTATGGTGAGATGGCTGATAATTTTAAAGATGAAGCCAATGCAGTTAAGATAGATTTTGGTAGACTTTTTGCTGATAAGAAAACAAATTTAACTAGATTAGGGATGTATGGTGCAAGTAGGTTAATGCCATCAGACCAAAGAAAAACTGTAACTGAACTTTTAGATAACCCTGAATTTCAATCTTTTGTAGCAAAAGAAACAGCTAAACCAATAGCTAGGGCTATAGATGAAGATGTAAGAACTCTTTATGATTCTGAAACTGGTAGAATATTTCCTATGGATACGGCTGTTGGGACAGCAGCAGAAGTAGGAACTTATTTAGTAGGAGGAGTAGGAGCTTATAAAAACCTGCCTAGTATATTGTCTTCTTCTCCTAGATGGGTTGATAATTTTTATAAGAGTACAGCATCAGGAGTTATAGTAGATCAGCTTTTAACTAATCCAGATCAAAATCTTAGCACAGTTGTTAAAGATGCTTTAGGAGAAGAAGCATCTAAAGAATTTAATAATTATTTAGTTTTAGCTACTGATGCTGATGATTCTGAATCTATAAAAAGATTAAAGCTTATTGGCGAAGGAGCAATGCTAGGAGCAATAATAGATGTTGTTATGGGAGGAATAGGAGGAGCTAATCAATTTAGAAAATTTATAAAAAATAAATTTAATAAAACTCCTGAACAACTTACCAAAGAAGATAAAGGAACTTTGCTTGTAGATTATGCAAAAGAACAAAAAGAAATAATGCAGAAAGGAAAAGATGCAGAAACTTTTGATGCTGCAACTGATGAAGATATTCTCCAAGATGCTGCTTCTATTAGGAATCTACAAGAACAAGCAGAGTTAAGATTTAATGAAACTCCTGAAGGAGAAGCACAAGTAAGACTACAACAAAGTAGTTTTTTACGGAGGCTATTGCAGGGAACTTTTACTTCTAGAGGTTATTGGACTCCTAGAGCTTATGATGCCTTTAATGATTCTTTATACGCCCAAAGAGCAACAGTAAATGAAGCAGAAGTCATAGCTAGAAAATTAAATGAATCATTAAAAACTTTTAGTGACCAAGACCCTGAAATTTTAAATAGAGTTAATAGAGCCTTTACAGAAAAATTAGATAGTCCAACTAGTCCGTTTTTAACTCAAGTAGAAAATGTTGCTAGAAATTATGATTTGCCAGAAAAACTTGCTGAACAAGTATTAGAGGGTAGAAATTTTATAGATCAACTTTCTAATAGATTAATGACATCTTCTATGGTGGATAATAATTTAAAAGAAATAATACAAGATAACATAGGTTCTTATATTAGAAGATCATTTAGACTTTTTGAAGACCCCAACTATAAACCTTCTGATGAAGTTAAAGAAGAAGCAGTATCTTTTATAACTCAACGATATATGAATGAAGGGGCTTTACCAGAGATAGCAGAACAAAGAGCTAGAGTAAATGTAGGTGAAATTATAAACAAAGGAGATACTCCGGCCCTAGAACATTTAGCATCTGTTAGAAAATTAAATAATAATATATTTAAAGCTAAAGAAGATATACCTGAACCCATAAGAAAACTAATGGGAGAGATACAAGAAGTTGATGAATCGTTTTTATTAACAGCGCAAAAGATGGCTAAGTTTGCAGAAGACTCTAGATTTTATGATAACCTTTTAAGATTAGGCGAAGGTAAATATATATTTAAAGTTGCTAAGTCTGCTCAATCAGATACACCGCCCGGAACCCAAGCAGTTCCTTCTGTAGAGCCTAGATTAACAATTACAGGTGATGCAGATGAAGTAGTATTTGATACAAATGTATTTAATACAAAAATTTCTGGTACTGGATCGCAATTAGATTTTGGAATTAATCGTGAATATGATTACTACACAACTCCAGAAATTGCTACAGCTTTAAGAGGTGAACAAGGATTTGGATCATTTAAAGCAACTGGAAGTTTACAGTTTTTAGATACAATAGGTAGAGGATTTTTATCACTAAAAGGTTTTTCTCAAAAAAATAAAACTGTTTACAGTATAATAACTCAAGCAAGAAATATAAATGGAGGTTTTCAGTTTGGTCTTGCTAATGGAATTAATCCTATTGGTAAAGAAGCTGTACAAACATTTAAAACTTTAGTAAATCAAAGTAATCAAAGTGATGAAGCTTTAAATGAGCTTTATCAAAAATATCAAAGATTAGGAATTATTAATACAAATGCTACCATAAATGAATTTAGAGCATTACTAGATACAGGTATGGATGCAGATGAAAATATATTAGTAGCTCTTAATAATAAATTAAAAGGTTATGGTTTAACAGAAAGTGCAGCTAAATTAATTGATCCTACACTTACAAAAGTTACAGATTTTACTGATAAATATATTGCAAGACCTATGGAGGCAACGTATTTAGGAGTAGATGATTTTTTTAAAGTCGTAAACTACAATTCAGAATTAGATACTTTAAAGAAAGCTTTTCCCAATACAGATTTAAAAACTTTAGAAGCCGAAGCAGCTAGAAAAATTAGAGCTACTATTCCTAATTATGACTTTGTTCCTCCAAATGTTAAAGCTTTAAGATACTTACCTATTGGTAGTTTTGTATCATTTCCTGCTGAAATAGTAAGAACATCTGCAAATATTTATAGAGAAGCTTTTAAAGAAATGGCTTCTGGAAATGTTACTTTACAAACAAGAGGTATGAAGCGTTTTGCAGGTAGAACAGCTACAGCAGGTGCATGGTATGGTGCTAGTTTAGCAGCAGGAAGTTTACTTGGTTTTAATAAAGATCAACTAGAAGCTATACAAACAGCAGACGAAAAGCCGTGGTCAACTGTATCTCCTAGAATCCCGCTTATAATGGATGATAAAATTTATACTATAGATACACAATTTTTAAATGCTTATGAAACTATAAACGCTCCTTTTGAACTTTTATATGAAGAGGTTAAGAACGGAACATTAAAAGGTGATAGTTTAGATCAAGCTATAATAGACGCATCATTTAAAGCTATTGGAGACCTTATAAGTCCTTATGTAGATCAGCCTATTTTTACACAAGCTCTTAGTGATGTAATTTATGCAATAGCATCAGATGATGGAAGAACTGCTGATGGTAAAGAATTGTTTAATTCTACTACTCCAAAAATGGAAAGATTTGAAAATGGTATATATCATATATTTGAATCGTTTATTCCCGGTGGAGCACTTCAAGCACAAGATTTTATAAACTCAGATGCTTTTCTTGAAAAGCCCAACCCCTCTACTGGTAAAGTAAAACCAACTAATTTAGAACTAATAGCTATGTTTACAGGTGTTCGTGTTACAGAACTAGACCCTAGAATAAGTTTTAGTTATAGAATTTCTGAGTATAGAGGAAAAGATAATGCTTTATCAAGACCCACAATTAATTATGAAAATACTCCTGAAGGTATTATAGAGGATTATGTTAATCTTGAAAAACAAAGATATAGAAATATGCAAAACTTTTATAGACAATTTTTAGCTACTAAAGAATTAATAGGTTTAGCTTCTACAGTCAGAATACTTAAAGAAAATAATGTTTCTGAAAATGAAATGGCTTCTTTAATTAGCGGAAAATACGCAAATCCTAGACCTCCTTTATCAGATGCTAATTTAAAAAATGTATTTAAAAAAACTCCTTTTGATCCAAAGTCTGAATTAAATAGTGTTGGTAAACTATCTAATGCTTTAACAGATGAATATGTAAAAATGTTAAATACTAATTTATATTTTGAAAAAGAAAATCTTAAACCAGATATAGGTGATGCTAAACCAAAAGAAGAAGAGTTTAGAAATTTTAATTTAGCTAAAGGAGGCCAAGTATATAATGTTCCTAAAGTTCCAGTAGAACCAGATGAGCGCATAGATAAGATGACAGGTCTTCCTTATGATCAACAAGCAGGTGAGGCTTTTGTAGATGAAGAAGATCGAAATAATTTAGAAAATTTATTTAATCAATTTTTTAGGGTTTAAAAAATGGCAGGTGTATTAAGATCATTACTAGCTCCAGCTTTAAAAAAGCTTGCAGCTAAAGGAGAAAATATTCCCCTTGATAGTCTTGAAAATAGATTAAAAAGAGAAGGAGTAAGTGCCTCTGAATTAAATACGTTTGGAGATGCAATTCAAAATGAAGCAAATAAATCAGAAACTTTTTTATTGCAACCAGATATTACTACTACAACTAAAAAAGGTAATGTGGCTTTTACTCCTAAAGGTTTAGAAAAAATACAAGAACTACAGCCTACTTTTAAAACTATAGAAGAAACACAATATGACCGTGATCAACTTGACTTTGAAAGATTAGAAGATCAAACTAATAGTGAATTAGAAAGCGAAGCAATACTAGGCCAACTAAATGAACTACAAAGAAAACGAGAAGAATTAATTACTAGGGGGTTAGAAGGGGGAGAAAATTTAGACCCAGATGAGCTTAATAAAATTGAACTAGAAGCAGAGATGCTACAAGAGGAAATACAAGAATTAGATAATATATATGGTCAAAATCTTCTTAGAGAGGAAGAACCACCCAAATATAAATTTGAAGAGTTTTATAAAGACATTACTCCTCCTGATGTTAATGATGATACTTATGGGATGTTAGTAGTTAGAGACCCAAGAGATACTATAACTGGAGAATCTGCACATTTAGATTATTTAGGTAGAGATAGCTATTCATATCATATGAGGTATGATACTGAAACTGAAGAAGAAGCTTTAAGAGTTTTTGAAATGCAAAGAGATATTATAAATCCATACGAATGGAATTCAGATAATTATAAACAAGCAGCATCACCTAGTCTTTTACCTCTTGAATTCAGTCCAGAAAGTTTAAAAATCATACAAGATCAAATTGATAAAATTGATGGTTTATATACAAACCCTAATGTACTCCCACAAAATTTTCTTAACACTAAAGAAAATGAAATAAAAAAACTTAATAATTTATGGGATGAATTGACGGGTTCTGAAATAATAAAATTAGATTCTTATCAAAATTTAATTAATAGGTCTTTAGTAAAAGCAGATAATGAAGGCTTAAAAAAAGTTAAATTTTTAATTAATCCAGAGGGGCGTACTGCTAGAAGAGTAGCTAGATCAGAAGCTATTCAAAGGCATTATAGCACTGTAGTAGCAAATCAAATAAGAAAAACTGCAAAGAAAATAGGATCGTCTGCTATTATGGATAAAAAAGGTTATCTAGTAGTTGCCTTACCCGCAGCAGGATTTACATTACCTCTATATGGCGAAGAAAATAAAGAAGCATCTTTTATAGCTACCGCAGTTAGTAAAGGAATGGATGGGAATGAAGCTAAAGAAATGGTAAATGATAGAGTATCTGAATTTCCATTTCCTGTTGATAAAGAATCTAATAGAGAAAATTTTAATATAGGTGGTAGAGTACTACGAAGTCTTGGAAGAACTCGTAGGGCTGAAGGTGGTTTACCACCCCATAGAGGATATTTTAAACCTGTCAAAGAGTTATTAATAGATAATAAAGATAAAGAATTTGTTAAACGTATTTTAAACCCTTCTTTAAATGATAATCTTAAAAGAGATAAAAGTGTAGCTAAGAATGAAACGCATAGAATGGCAGCAGAAGTAGATGAAAAAGGTAACTGGTATGTATTTCCAAATGTAATTAATAAAGGAGGTACATTGACTAAACCTAAAAATCCTATGAAAGTTGCACTAGATAATAATGAATATATATCTTTTGGAAAAGATAAAGATCAAGCTCTGTGGTTTGCAGCAGATAATTATAAAACTCAAGAATTTAGAGATCATTATAAATGAAATACTTTACAGAAGATGAACTAAAATGCTCTCACTGTGGTAAGAGTAACATAGACGAAAACTTTATGAAGAAAGTAGAAGTCCTTAGAGAGCAACTAGGTTTCCCTTTCCCTGTTAATAGTGGCTATAGATGTCCAGAACATCCTATAGAAGCTCGTAAGAAAGTTCCGGGCGCACACGCAACAGGACACGCAATAGATATTGGAGTCTCTGGAGAAAAAGCATATAATCTTATAAAAGCTGCTATGAAGTCTGGAGAGTTCACAGGTATTGGTATTAACCAAAAAGGCAGCAGTAGATTTATACATTTAGATGACATAGAAAATTCACCCAAACGGCCTAGACCGTGGATATGGAGTTATTGATATGAGATATTTACTACTAGTTGGAGCTATGTTGTGTAGCTCTATGGCTCATGGAGCACCTACTTATGTAGATGATGTAGCTGAAATAATAAATAATAATTGTGTTGTGTGTCACCGTGATGGTGGCATAGGCCCAATGCAGTTCGAAACCTATGATCAAGTCAGACCGTGGAGTCCTTTGATACAACTTAAAGTTGCTAACAGAGAGATGCCTCCATATGCCTATGATCAGGGTATAGGAATACAAGAATTACATGGTGATTGGAGGCTCTCAGAGGCCGATATAGCCACGATAGTAGAGTGGGTAGATACCGGATCAGAGTATGGAAATACAGATGTTGTAGTACAACCTCCGGCCCTTTCAGACCCAGATCAATGGAACTTCTATGAAGAATTTGGAGAGCCTACAATGGTTATTCCTTCTACTCCTATAGATATACCTGCCAGTGGCAATGACCTATGGCACAAACACAATGTAGCTAGTGGATTGACAGAGGATAGATGTATTAAAGCTATCCAAGTTAAACCAAGAGGCGATGCTAAGAGTGTAGTGCATCATGCCAATAGCTCCGTTAATGTTGATGGTGAAAGATACGGGATGCTTACAGAATATGCTATGGGTAAGTGGGGCGAGATAGTACCCGAAGGTGTCTGTCGTACTATACCTGCTAACTCTGAGATAGCTTGGGACATTCATATGTTTCCCGGTGGTTTAGGAGCTATAGCACCCGGAACTATTATTGAAGATAATGTTGTAGAGATAGGACTGTGGTTGTACTCACCAGAGGAATCTAAAGAACTTACCTATACTCAAGACCTCAAGCTTTACAGGATAAGCGATCAAGATGATATTGTTATTCCTCCTCATGGTTATCACATGACTCAGGGATTCCACTCCTTTGATCACCCTGTTCGCATTGATTCATGGCAACCTCACGGACACCTAAGAATGAATGCAGCAAGCTTTGAAATTTTTTACCCTGATACTGGAGTAACAGAGCAGATTAGTCAGGTATCTAACTGGAGTGCAACATGGCATCACAGTCACATCTATGATCCAGACTTTGCACCCTTGATACCAACAGGAGCAGTACTGGTTCTTAAACAGTGGTACGACAACACTGAAGATAATCCTAACAATCCTGATGCAGATCAGTGGGTTTATGGAGGCAGTAGAACAGGAGATGAAATGACTCATGCTTGGATAGCAGTAACCCATCTTGATGAAGAAGGCTACCAAGAACTTTTAACTGAAAGAAAAAACAGGAGAATGATAGCAGGACAATGAGAAGACTATTAATAATAATTTTACTATCACTTACAGGATGTTCGTTAAGCGAAGTTAGTATGCAGATGTCA
>CEON01119321.1_pt1 | contig 13530 bp, 26 predicted proteins | sample 530291 | NCBI WGS metagenome assembly CEON01 (sample SAMEA2619888, study PRJEB7988) | marine metagenome | biome: marine biome (ENVO:00000447); feature: surface water layer (ENVO:00002042); material: "saline water (ENVO:00002010), including plankton (ENVO:xxxxxxxx)" | depth 5 m
GTGGCGTTGTGTGTGGGCGAAGAGTTCCAGAACGGCACTACCCACGCTCCCATTGAAGACGCTGTACCAATCTATAGGAATTTCTACAGGAATGATAAAGTTGAGTTTGCTAAGTGGGATAAAAGTCGATCCGCACCTGAGTGGTGGATTTAATATTTGACTTGTATCTATAAAGTGCTATAATATTTATAGAAGATGCCGATTGGGTCTTCGTAAAAAATTAATTTAACTTTGCTATTTAGGAGGTTATTATGGGCACAGATATAAGTGTCTTGAACAGGCTACGGCCTTTTAGTATTGGGTTTGACTCCCTTTTTGACCATTTTGAGTCACTGTTGGAGTACAATGAGTCATATCATGCTTACCCACCGTATAACCTTGTCCAAGTGGACGAGGAAAACTTTGTTATCGAGATTGCTGTCGCTGGATTTAACAAAGAAGATTTAAATATGACAGTAGAAAACGGTATTCTGATTATTTCTACGAAACAAACAGAAGATAACCGAAATGTTTTGCATCGTGGGATATCTCACAGGCATTTCAAAAAGCAGTTTAGGCTTGCAGACAATGTAGAAGTCAAGTCCGCAGACCTTTCTGACGGTTTACTGACGATTAATTTGGAAAGAATCATTCCAGAGTACGAAAAACTTCGTACAATAGAGATATCGTAAGGGAGAGGTATGGACAACGAAGTTGTAGAACAGATGATATCCCAACTTGAGGATATGCTAAAGTTGACCGCTGACCCTGACAGATCTTTGTTCTCTGCCGATGAGTTGCAGAATGAACTTTTAGATTTATTGAATATAGCGACACAACTTCAGAAGTAAAACCATGGAAGAGTTTTCTCTGCGTGTCTCTAAGAGTGATGAAACGCCTGCAAGGGTAGTTGATAACTTGGAGCACGCAGAGGAGTTCTTTCGTGACTTAAATTATGCTAATCTCTCCAAAGACTTATTAATGGCGAGGGATACAATACTTACTTTAATAAAACACGCTGATGCTTTAGTTCATTCAATTGAGTGGAATCGAAGCCCAGACAACGCTATTGCTGAGTATATACACTACAGAGGGCGTGAAATACATGAAACAATGAATAAAAGTTTCAAGTCAGAATCGTATGAAAAAGCGTATATACCAAACGAAGAAGTGGATAAATAATGCATAAAACGGAAATAAAAGAGTTCGATTATGACTTTTATGCAGGAGATCAGCACTGGGAAGTGAATATTCTGCATAATTATGTAAGAATAACCAGTGAATTGGATAAGCGTAATATTAAAGAATCCTATGATTTAGGGCAACTTTCTCAATTGGAAGACTTTAGAATAGCAGCATATGAAGGAACATACGCAATGATTGCTGTATCCCCACCCGTTGATACAAAGAAATCAAACAAATTACCCCCAATGAGACATGACAGACACGGAGTGAACATCATTTGGGGCTTACATTTAGAGGGGAATTCCAATGACGAAGCCGGTTAAACGAACATTATGGGCGGTACTTACCACGCTTGCCATAGCAGGTGTAGGATATGTAATAGTGTCACGTGTATTTAGTACACATAGGTATTAATGAAAAACATAGGTAAGATTTTATTTGCAGTAGTATTTGTAGTGTCCACCGTGCATGCAATCATGTATAAGCAGTGGTGGGCCTTTGGAATGCTTGTGCCAATAGCAATAGGTTTGGAGTGGGACAGAAGGATAAAGAGTAGATTTGTAGGTACTTCTACCACTCACGACACATTTCCACGATACCTAGATAGGAAAAGAATGCAATGGAAACGATGACTGCTCTATTTTGGAAGATAATTTATGATAATGAGATGAAGTCTCGATGGGAGAAAAGGGCGCAAAAACGTCAAAAACGGCAAACTTTCCGTTTGACGAAACCGGCCCTCTGGCGAAAAAGGACCAAAACATGATAACTTTAACAGAAAAAGCATCAACTAAAGTAGCCGAATTGCTAGCAGGAGAAGACGACGAAAACCTTAAAGCGTTAAGGGTAGGGGTTCGACCCGGCGGATGTGCAGGGTTAAATTACGAAATGTACTTTGAATCAGAGATCACAGACGACGACACAGAACAACTATTCGGGGAAGTAAAAGTCGTAGCAGACTCCGTAAGCGCAGGATTATTAGAAGGAGCAAGCCTAGATTACTATGACGGATTAGGTGAATCAGGGTTCAAAATATCCAATAATAAGGCCAAGAAAACCTGTGGATGCGGGCAAAGTTTCTGTTAAATGAGGTTTCTTAAGTATGCTTTTCGATGGCAGGCGTCCACCCCAGTCCTAGCAGTAGCCCTATGGTTGCTACCATTCAACATTGTAACACAAACATTACTAGCAAATTTAGCCGGAGCGATCATCTTCTACAAGATAGATCAACACATATTTAAGCATAAAACACACCCACAAAACCATGAAAAATAGTAACCACGTCTGAATAAAAGCGGCGCAAAACACCCCCACGATCACCAATATGTACAAAATCCCATAGTCACAGATACACTAATACACCTATATAAGGATACACCTATAATGATACTACCGATAGTTTTAACCCTTTCTTTAGCATGCTTTATGCTTATAACAGACCTGATTATACGAAAATGATAACCAACCTCATCATCTGGTTCATCATATTATCGCTGATAGCGTTACTAGATTACATCCTCCACAACCTATAAACCACACCCCTTGACTTCCCCGTCACACTAATGTAACATAAAACTATAACAACATAAAGAGTCTACTATCCACAAAATAACCCTGAAACGGATACGACTCATGAACAAACTACACAAAATAACCAAAAACACAAAAACTACTATACAACCACACCCCTCCGAAAACGACCCCACTTCACCCCACAATAACCCACAAAACCCCACCCAACACTGGTCACAAGAAGCATTATGCCGAGGCAAGTCAGAGAAAATGTTCCCCAAAGAACACAAAGACTTGTCCTATATATCTGAGGCTAGACGCATGTGTAGACAGTGTGATGTTCGTAAAGAATGCCTCGATTATGCCTTGAGTTTTCCCCCTAGCGATCTGCATGGTGTGTGGGCTGGTTTGACTCCTAGGCAACTTGCTGCTGAGGCTCAACGTCGTGGGGTTAAGGCTGAGAAGTTTACGTTGGCGCAGATTTGGTCATATTTGAATCGGAGTTGATGTTTACGTATAGCGTGGCACTATACAATATTGTTATGGTTGAGTCTAATAAACTTTCTAGGGAGTTCCTTGCTGAGAGGGATTTGCGTATTTTCAATTTGAAGAAGTCGGGTTTGTCGAATGTTGACATTGGTAAGCGTTTTAACATGTCGCCTGCTGCTGTTGCTGCTGCTTCTCGTAGGGTGTTAGGTAGGCTTAACAGTGAAGCGTTTCTTTCGTATCCTGAGGTTTTGAGGTTAGAGTTGGAGCGTCTTGATGAGATGCAGAAGTCTTTGTGGCCTTTGACGCAGTTTCGTCGTGAGACGTTGGACGATGGTTCTGAGATTATGGTTGAGCCGGATCAGAATGCTGTGCGTACTGTTTTGGGTATTATGGATCGCAGGTCGAAGTTGTTGGGTATGAACGTGGAGCGTACTGAGGTTGCTATTTCTGGGCTTGATTCTCAGGAGGTTGTTGAGGTGCAGTCTTCGTTGGTTGGTCAGGTGAAGGAGGTTGCCAATACTGATGCTGCTAAGGACGAGTCTTTGGCTTTGTTGGAGTTGATGGCTTCTTCTGGTGTGCTGGATCAAGAGGTTGTTTCGAATATCTTAGATGAGGTTTCGGAGGAGGCCGTAGGGACGCCATTGGCTAGTTTAGAAGGTGAAGGGTCTGAAAGCCCCGATATAGAGGTTGATGTTGTTGACATTGACATTATTGATGAGGAGTAGTTATGACTACTGATTATATGAAGGAAGTTCTTCGTGCTGATGAGGTGAAGAAGAGCAAGATTGAGGCCGCTTTGGCTGAGACTTTGACTGAGGTTGAGGATGATGGTGTTGAGGAACCCCGTGATAAGCAAGTTTTAATTAGGGTTTCTGAGTCTCAACGTGACCAGTGGCAGGAGGCTGCGGAGGCTGATGGCCTTTCGGTTTCTGAGTGGTTGCGTCAGATGGCTGATAACAGGTGGCAGGAGATTTTTTCTTGCGTGCACCCGTTGGAGCATCGTCAGATCTATCCTTGGTCTGAGTTTTGTTTGTTGTGTGGCGTTCGACTGCGGTAGGGTTGCCATAGGAACACCATAGGCATAATTAGAAGGTTTGAGACTTGGTGGATTAGTCCCGTTTGTGGTTGGCGGGATTGGTGAGTCCCAGTATTTCGGTGTGGTATTGGGGCGGGGAGGATGACCCGTTCTAGGGTTGGGTTTAGTCTCGAAACTTATTTTTGCCCAGGGGAGGCTCAAGTTTATTTTTTCGGATTTTGGATTTGACCCGTTCCCGTTTTTCTTCGTGATTTTCAACGTGTTTCCATTGTATCACGGGGGTGGGACATTTGCAACTCTTTAGGTAAGTTTTATTTTTGGATCGGTCTTCTTGAAAACTGTGAAAAGTTGTCGTTTTTGAAAGTTTTGCGCTGCATGCTGCTGCTGAGGAGCCGCTGCTGCGTTCGAAAAAAGTTGCAAAATTGAAAGGTTTTGCTCGTTTTTGCTGAGGAGTCGATCCGCCGATTGGATCGGTCTTCTTGGAAAATGCAAAAAACGCCAGATTTTGCAAACATTCGATTGGCCTGCTGCGCTGCTGGCCTGTAAATGCGGCAAAAACCTGACGTTTTTGAAAGTTTTATCGACTTTTACTTTTAGAAGCGGGATCGAAGTAGTTCTCTTTCGAGAGAATCGGTCCACATTCTACGTTCGGGGACGTTAATGTCTGACCACATTCGTTCGGTCCTGCGTTTTCTACTTGCAGCACGCTGCTTGTCGATTGCAGATTTGATCTTTGTTTTCATTTTTCACCTCTTTCGCTTAACTCCAGTATCTAATGTATAACATATAGAGAATCTTGTCTAGTAAATAGCCTGTGTCCTTTGACACTTTTAGCAGTTTTAACATTGTCGAAATAGTACGAGCGTTGGGAATTGAACCCAAGACCACCATTTTATAAGAATGGCTGCAGCAACCAGCGCCGCACCCGCTCGCTAGGAACACCATTGAGGTGAATAGAAGGTTAGAAAGCCCCGATAGAATAGAAAGGTAGGTTAGTCCCGCTTGCAACTGAGGCTTATGCGGGCTACTATATATAAAGAGGTGCAAACATGAGAGATTCTTTTCACGTTATGAGAACAGGAAGACCGCCTAAAAAGGCTGACCTTTCTGAGCATAAAATAGGAATGTCGTTTAAAGTCGATCCAAGATTAAAGAATCTTTTACTTGAGATTTCCGAAGGGTACGATGTTACCATAACTGAATTGCTTTTGATGATGACATTAAAAGAAGCAGGGTTAGAAAGTTTGGATGATTTTGGATCAGAAGAATAAACTTACAAAGTTGCACATTTCGGTTCCTTTTTGGTTAAAAGAACTGTTGGTCGATGCTGCTGAGAAAGAGGGCATGAGTACGTCGCAGTACTGCTCTTTCAAATTAGAGAGTAGCGCTAGGGACACCATTGGAGTCATTAGAAAGCCTCCCGTATCTTCAATACCTACGGTGAGTGATGTGTTAAGAAGTTATGTCGAAGGGACCAACAAACTCATCGGCCCCTGCGGCCAGCCCTTCCCGTGCGATTACGACCCGCAACAAGTCAAAGTACTTGGAGACTACGAGTTCTGTCATGCTTGTGACATCTGTGTTCGATAACTCTAACTGTTCAACCATTCTTCCATCTCCTGTTCGCCTTTTGCTTCTCGATCACATATGTCTACAAAGTATTCTACCTTGTCGGCATTCCTGAAGATGAGACTAAGGTCATTGTACTTCTTATTGTTTGGGTTCTGACCTGAATGCCACGCCGATAGTGAGCAGCCCTTGATAGCCTTCTTGCATATCTCCATGGAGTAGTTACGCAATGCGACAGCGACCTTCTTTCGACGGGCCTCATCGAATACTGTAGTTGATCTTTTGTTAAAGGTTTCCTTCCAATAGTCAAACAGTTCTTGTGATTGATCGTCTGTTTCGAACAGTGTGTTGTTATCCATTATGCCTCTTGTCTTTCAGAGTCTTCGGCTATTCGATACTTACCTATAGCCGTTACTACTGTTATATTAATCGCTTCTAGTTCCTCTATCACTTGGTTAAAGGGATCATCGTTATCAGTTGCTTGGGCCTCGGCATAGTTTAGTACTTCGTGTAGTAACTTCAGGTCTTTGTAGTCGAATGGAATGTCTACTAATTGATAGTCTTTTAGAACTTCTTGTTCGTTTTTCATATTGTTTTTAAACCTCCTATGGTTTAGTTAATTTTTTGTTAGTGTAAAGATTTGAACGGTTAATGGGGTTAGCCATTCAAAGTTAGGGCTGGAGGGTAGTAGAGATACACCTCCAGCCCTTTTCGGCTCCTAACTCCTTTTACTTGGCTTGACATTGCCAGTGAGTTTTTCTTCCCACCTGTCAAGGATTCTTGGGTTAGGTTTTTGTCCCCGTTGTAAGCCTTTGAGATACTCGATTGCTTTGTCGGGTTCATACTCCATGTGTACGTTGAACTTCTTTGCGTACAACGCACACTCACGTTCATCGTAGGCACTTGAGCCAGAAGGTCGGTAGACCATTCCGTCAGTTACCCAGATGATTGGAGCGCCGATAGTTTGTCGTTTGCTCACTGCGTATTCGATTGCTGGCAAGTCGTTTCCGTTACCATGCCAGAATCGAGGGAGTGAACCTCCGAACACTTTACCCTTGTCTGCGAGTATGAACGTATTAGGTTCATTCATATCCCACCCACAAGAGTAAGCAATGACGGTACAGCCTGGTGCTGCCATCATCATATCTTTTACCTGATCTTTTGATAAAGACATGGAGCCTGATACATCGATCAGCACTACGCCTCCTTGAGCCTTTACCTTCTTATCAAAGATTCGTCTTTCAGGGTCAGTAAGCAGTCGTTGTATCCTTCGTGGGTTTCGACCTACGTTTGATGCAACTCGCTTTTTACCGATTGCCCCTTGAACTGTTAAAGTTAGTGGCAGTGTGTTATCAACCTTCACTGGTATCCAGTCACCGATGGCGTTATTGCGACCAATAGAGTTTAGTGCTTCTTTTGCTCGCTTTTGGATATCTTTGCGATCGATCATCTGGGCCTCATCGTCAAGTTCCTCTTTCGAGGTGTCCTTGCTAAGACCTTTTGAGTGATCTACCGATGCACCGTCTGCCTGACCTTCTTCGCTTACTTCCGTTTCCAGTTCCTCTTGTCCTTCGATTTCCTCATCGTCTGATGAGTCGTCTGTGGTAGCATTAGGTTCTGGTACGGACATAGGTGGCTGTGGCATAGAAGCAATACCTTCAATTAGCATTGCGAACTCTACCGTGTAAGCCATTCCTGCTATCCAGTCAGGATTCTTTTCTGGTATATCTGTTGAGCCATAGATTTGGAAAGCAGTTGAGTCAGCCGTTCGTTGAACGCCTGCATGTCGCTTTTTGATTTCTCGAATTTGGCTCTTTTGGAACTTAACAAATTCTTTACCTATAGTTCTTAGTTGATCTGCCCACGCTGGAGCCTCTCGACGTATACCAGTTAGTAGTGGTCGAAGTCCACCAGTGTGAATAGAAGCAGCCACTGCGTAAACTGATTCTGCCCATGAGTTAGTTGAGACTAGTACCTCACCATCATGCTTTTCAGAACCTGTTACCATTTCCTTCATTGGGAATCCGAGTTGCTCGGCAATGAAGTTCACTCTTGCTTCTTCGGCTGCTCTGATCGCTCCCTCTGGAGTAACTTCGTTAATGTACGGAGTTAAGTCTTGGGGAGAAACCTTAACGTGGATTTGTTCATGCGCTCTAATGCTCTTAGCAAGATCAGAGTCATCTAAAGGTACTCGCATGATTCGACCTGAAACAGTGATAAAGGGTTCACCTCTAACTGCTCTGGCTCGACCTACATCCCAGCCACCAGTGTTACGGATATCTTTCCGTGTAAACACCTCTGGCATCGGTCGATTCCGATTTTCAATTTCTTCTATAATGTGGTTTGTCATTGTAATCCTCTCTACGGATTATTATGTGTCAAGTGATTTACTTGATACTTCAAAGTTAGCATACTTTGGGTTGGTTGTCAAGTTTTTTATCTGAGATTTGTGGGGGAGAGGGTAACCAACTAAACCCCTCTCCCCCTGTGCGATGGCTAGGCGAAAGAAAATAAAAACCTAGCCATTTGGAGGCACGATCTTTAGCCTTCGCTTACCTGAAACTTATCAATGTTGATTGCTTCGATAAACGCTTGGGCCCGTTCTCCTAAGATAAGTTGGGCTGCTTTTTCCTCTCCCATTTGATGAGCAAGTTTGCTCATGGATTGGAACAGTCTAAGCGACATTCTTTCAGAGCCAGCATCAGCCATTCGATCGGCATACCCTCTCCAGTGAGTTGGCAATGTGGCCAAAGCATCTGGGTGAGGTCTGTCAATTCGTAACCGAACTGGGAACCTATCTATTAGTGCTTGAGGCAGTTCTTCTATGACTTCGACATTCGTAGTCATGATGACTGTGTAGCCTGGTGCTGGAGTTGTTTTCTCTCCAGTTACCGGATGCTCCCATTCAGACGACCCATCAGAGTCAGTCATGTTGAGTAGCGTGGCAAATACGTCACCGCCTGCCTTATCAATTTCATCTACTACGAGACGAGCGCCTGTTCGACGAGCCTTGATTGCAACACCTTCTATCCATTGGAAGCCACCATCTGCTGATGGTAAGAATCCTCCAGTGACATCCATGTTGGTCATGTCATCGGTACAAGTAAGTCGATGTGACTCTTGCCCTTCTCGCTTTTGTGTGTGAAGTGCGGAGAAAGTCTTACCAGTTCCCGGAGGGCCGTAGAGGATTACCCTATCGACTCCTGCGTGGAGAATCTGTTTGTAAGTTTCCCAACAATTCTCTCTATTATCATTTGTATCCATTTTGTGTACCTCCAAGTACATAATTGGTTTTGGTTTAAGTTGGTGGGAGGAACTTCCCCCCACCAACACTCCTAACGTTAGCAGATTACTCTACCGCTGTCAAGTCTTTATCTAAAGTTTTTGAAATAAATTCTTCAACTGTCGATCTGGTCTTTTGTTTGTTTAGTTCGATTTCGGCTGCGCAATTCGGAGCGTCATACGAGTTTAAACTCACAGTGTAGACCACCGGATTCATTTCACCTTTAATCCATTCGACACAAGGACTGTCATATTGCAAGTCCCAAGGTACGCATTGATCGCTGATGATAATTCCGAATCCTGTTGAAGCATAGTGGGCCTCAAGTCCGGCTGGTGGTGTGCCTGCACTTTGTACAAGTGTGTCAAAGATGATTCGACTTGCATAAGTTTCGTCATCTAACCTTCCAGCATCGGCGACGTTCTTCAAACCCTTAGCCAAGATTTGATGGATATCGTCTCCTGACCAGTGAGCGTAGAAGTGTATTGCTTCCGCACTATGTTTCTGTTTTATTCTTATGGTTGCTCTTGCTCCCATTGTTTGTACCTCCAGTACATTTAGTCAATAAGTAAACCTTAGCCTACTTTTGGTTTGGTGTCAAGTCTTATTTAAGACTTTCTTTGGAGAGATCGAAGTACTTTGATTTCTGATTCCCAGTCATCACCGTACTGTTGATTCTCTTCTAAGAATGCTATGACGTTTTCTAAAACACGAGTGTTGTATTGCTCGTCTGTTTCGATTACGGCTTTTGGTAGTGGCTGCGGGGCCATGTTCGTATGCATCTTATATCAACCCTTCCTCTTGTAGGCTTTCAATATCTAAAGACCACGCTTCAATTCCCTCAACGAAAAGATTATCTATAAGTGAGGTCACATAGTCTAGGACTTCGTGATATTGCTGTTTTGTACCATTGTCAGCGTATACTTCGAATTGCTCTCGCCTACGATCAACATCATCTAAGATGTGACGAAGTGCTTGATAGCCGTATTCGTTTGGGTCACGCTCATCGACTTCTGGTTCTAATGTTTCTGGTTTTTGCATTTTATTCTGCTCCTTCTACGATTAAGGCCCCAATAGTGTCTATTAGACTTGAGACTGAATAGTGTGTTAGATCGAATGCTTCCCAATCTGAAAAACTTGCTTCAGCGTGTGCTTGAGCGATGTTCTCTCTCATGGCTGCTTCAATCATTTCGTCAGTGACTTCATGTTCTGGCAACTCTAGTTCAAGACTTGCTGTGAATGTGTAGTCCACTGTTATTGTTGGTTTTTTATCTTCTTCCATTTTACCTCCAAGTAAAATTGTTAATTAATATTTTCACTTTAGCATAGGGGAGAGGTCATTGCAACCCCTCCCCCAAACTTTTTAGACTGATGCTAGTAGCATTTCCCCAGTCTGAATGGTCAGGCTTTGGGCCTTCGATGGGTCAGAAACAACATTAACTTGCTTAAGTTGTTTGCTTTTTCCTTTTGTTCCAATGTGGAACTCATAGGACTGTACTGCTTGGTAGAGAGAGTAAGCGTTATGCCCGAAGGTGTTTGCTTCTTCCTCGTAGTAGTACATGATTCCATCACGTCGTTTCTCCGCTGCATTAACTGCTTTAGTATTAGCATCGGCATCAACGATAAGCGGAGCAATCTCATCGAGAATTGTGTTCCGCAAGAAGTTCGTCATTTGCAAACCTTTAAGCATGGTCGCATTAGTGATGAACCTATCAAAAGCATCTGCGTAATTCGACATGACTTGTGCTTTTTGAAATAGCAGTCCATCATGGTTACGAGTACGCTTCTGTGCGATTTGCAGAGTACCTTGACCCTGTTGGTTCGTACAGAATGGTCGGAATGTGAATCCGATGGCTTTTGTTTTGTAGGTGCTGTTAAGGCTAGCAGTGTACATAATGTGTTTAGTTAAAGAGTCACCGTCACCGAAAGCAAATTCATCTTCGATATCTTGGGTGAATACTAGAACTGCACCATTATCCCATGTCTGCATAGCAGTAACACTTTCAGGGAACATGGCCTCAGCCGTGTTTAAAAGTGATAAGTATGAGCCAGCATAGTAGCCTTCTTTAACACCTGCGTTAAGAACAACTTGAGAACCATCTGCCAGTTCACGGTAAAGAGTGAATGACGATTCATCTACCGTTCCGTTAGGGAGAATAGTACCTGTTAGTTGTGGTTCGAAGAGAGCATCGGAATCCAAAGCAGCGTCAGTTGCTGACCTACCCTGTTCCCATGTCTTGTTTCGAGTTAGCATGTGTGCCATAATTTAGACCTCCATTTGGTCTGGTTATGTTTCAAGTGATTTACTTGATAACTAAAAGTTAGCACACATTTTATATCGTGTCAAGTCTTATCTAAGAAATAATAAAATTTTATTTAATAGTTGTAATTCTGGCCAAGGCCTGATAAAGTGAAACACATGAAAGTAAAAGTTTATTACAACCTACATAAGCACACATTCAGTGTCCAGACCAAAACCCCGAAGGGGTGGAGGGTTACCGACTACGCTGACAAACTTAACCTCACAGATGTGGAGTTTCGAGTGAGCGAGGCCGGAAGGCAGCGAGTGCTAAAAGAAGGTCGGAAGAATGTCCACGCCTTTGTGATCGGAACACTCACAGATGAGGAATTAGACACGACAATAGATGTCTCTTACAATCCGTATAAGGCTGGTCATTTCTTTCGTAAGGATAACGGAGAGCCTGTTACCAGTGCTGAAAAAGTTACCTTAGTTAATCGACAAGTTAAGATTTCTTAAAAAAAGACTTGACAAGCCGATAGCACTGTGCTAATGTATTTATACCTCGTAAAACAGGTAACACAAAATAAAATAAAGAACGGATACTGGAGTCACTGCCAGTATGGAAGTAGAACCAAATGGTTCATAGGCTTTGAGAAATAAGCAATGAACTGTACGGTGAAGAAGGGACTTCGTAAGATTAGAGTGACGGCATCAAAGTCGATGCGCTCCTGATCTACTTCGACGTTTGGCTTGAAGGCTGCTAGTGAAAACGGAAGCGCTTTCGTTTGTTCATCGGAACGCTTCAAGTCAGGTAAGGCCCCAATCGAAAGGTTGGGGTTTCTTCCTGGAATCAGGCCGACTGGTCGAATAGGTACGCCATAGGGACACCATAGAGTAGAATAGACAGTGAGTGAGTCCCGATAGATACGGGACATACATACCCCTCCTCTTTTTTTGGCCTGATTTGGTTTGGTGAGCAGTTTCGATTCATGCTCAGGAATTGGGATTACATTACTGGGATTGTGTCGAGTTCCTTAAAACTTGTCGCAATCGAACCACCATCGTTTCCCTCATCGTCAGCCATTGGAATTAACCAGTTGCCATCATCGAGGACTAAAGCGATTGGTCGTTTGTACCAATAGTTTTTATCCGTTTCTTCTTGGGTTAGGTATTCGACTTTTACAATCGTTCGACCAACGAGTTTCTCACTGATCTTCCCTTCCCAATTTTTTGTTATTTCGTCACTCATCGTTACCTCCATGAGTAGTAGTTGTTAATACTGACGTTAGCAGATCGGCTGCCGAATGTCAAGCCCCCACCCTATCGCTAGGGTGAGGGCATTTGAGATTACTGTAAAACCAGTTTCTCGATTTCGATGAGCGAATAGAGACTTTGAACCATTGCGTCTCGCATGTCTTCCCATTCCTCATCGGAGTATCTTTCAGATGCTCGAAAAGAATCAACAAGAGTTCCTTGTCCATTGTCATGCTTTCGCATGATAGGCAAGTCGTCAATTCTTGTTTTGTGAATCGACACCCATTCGCCAGTAGACGGAGCCATGAATAGTACTTCTCCCCATGACTGGAAGTTGTAACTGTTTCGACAAATTGTCGCTTTCACCCTTCGGGCATTTTCATACCTTTTAACAAAGAGTGTACCAATTACATCACTTCCATGAGTATCAACGTACATATCAAAAAAGCATTCTGTGAAGTCAGTTTCGACATTTGTTGGTAAATTTGTTTTCATTTGAAAACTCCTCACTTTGATGGTATTTCCATCAACGTGTTGAACCTTAGCAGATGCTGACATGGATTGCAACTTTTTATCTAGGAAATTATTTTGATTAAAGTGTTGCATTATTCTTTCGAGTAGTGTAAGGTGAATTTATCAACCATTTGAACTAGGAGGTTCAACATGAAACACAACGTAACTTATATCTACGATCAGGGAGTCGTAACCTTTTCTGTTGAGGGTAACTCGGAGATCGAAGTTATCCAAGCAGCCCATAAGGTTCTTGACCCAATGAGCATAGATCAATTAGGTCCGTTCATAACAGTAGAAGTGGAGGAAGCATAATGAGCGACTCGAACGTGGGACAACCACTATACGAAGTAGAGATCAAAAGAGAACAGCGCAGTTACTTCTCTAAAGAAGATGCAGATTTTCAAACTATTGAAAGTATCGTCGAATGGGCAGAGACATCTGACATTCCCTTGCAATACTTTCACGAAGTAG